>Ga0196963_10000378_pt1 | contig 42284 bp, 51 predicted proteins | sample S1_5metaG_FD_148600 | JGI IMG/M metagenome (GOLD analysis project Ga0196963, IMG submission 148600) | Soil microbial communities from Anza Borrego desert, Southern California, United States - S1_5 | ecosystem: Environmental > Terrestrial > Soil > Desert | place: USA: California | collected... | reverse complement strand
AACCTTTCGGGGTCATCGTATGTACGAGCTCAGCAGCAGCCTTCCTCTATGGCAATTACTTTTTTGGAAGCTTCCTGATCTTAGGCGGCGGGATGCTCGGTTACCTCGCTATCCGCAAGCCAGACCTCGTTTTTTATAAACTGTCACAGAAAGGTTTCCATATCGGTAACAATCTGTATCCATACGAAAATATCCGTTCATTCTGGGTACAGCGGGAAGCGCACGGCGCCCTCGAACTTCGTCCGCTTCTTTTCCTCCATACCGAGCGATTTTTCCTCCCGGTTGTCGTCGCTCCTATCGAGGATGCGATGGGGGATCGGATACGAGACTTTTTGCTCGATAAAAACATCGCCGAAGAAGAAATGAAGGAACACATTAGTGAAAAGATCATGGAAGCACTTGGGTTTTAGCATTATGAATGTGGAATTTTCACAGAACCAAGAAAAAGAAAAAGGTGAACCAGTTTCGCGGCGAGTATTGGAAGACCTCGATTCAATTTCTTTGAGAGAAGAGCACCTGGCATTGGTTGAAGAAAAGAAAGCCGAGTATATTGAGCGATTAAAGGAAGACAAGGCGAGAGTTTTAAAAAAAATTCCTCCTTCTCACCCGATATGGTTGCCAAGTAACGGCTATGCGTGGGTCCAAACAGATGATTTGGCACTTGATACTGTATACAAGATAGCCTGCTCTGAAGCCGTGATTCAAGCACACAATAGCAGACGACAAGAGATAACAAAAGCACAAGCTCAGTCAGTATTAGATCAAATATACGGCATAACACACATACATGATGAATTATTCTCTAAGGCATGGCTTGCTATTAAAGATTATGCCGAGACCGGCGGTAAAAATATTCAGCAAGTAATGATCTCAAAGTAATTTCCTACGTTCTAGCGGTGTGTTTGACAAATTTAGTTTTAATATGTAAAATAATTTGAGAGTTTGAGTGCCGCAAACGTGAGTATCATTCGGCGGATATTTACGTTTTGATTTTTTCTGTGCACGCAACAAGCGGGCCGAAACGCTTGTTGCAAAGGAGATTTTTATGAAATCCCTCCCAGGTTGGGCCGCCATCATTTTGATGGCGGCCGCCGGGTGTACCGTGAGCCAGGTTACCGGCTCCGGCGAGGCGCCCGCTCTCAAAGCGACGCCTCGGGCTTCGGTGACCCCGAAGCCTACACCCAAAAAAGAAAAAGCAACTCCGAAGCCGACGGTGGGTGTTGACCACACCCAACCGATCGGCCTCGGGGCCGACGACACTACGTGGCGTCGGCTCGATCCAGGAGTCTGGGCCAGCCAGACTCCCGAGGATCGGGAGCTGCAAGAAAAGATAGACGGCGAGGTTGACCGCCTCGCTGTTTATTATGATTGCGTGTCAGCTGGCCTGACACGCAAAAACTTTAACGGCTACATTTGCAAAATACGCAAGTAGCCGTGGTGGCGATCCGACCTCAGCCGGATCGCCATTTTCTTTTTGTATATAATTTTGAAACAGTAGCAGGCTTTTTCCGTCTTTATATATGGACGCACATTTCGCGAATCCAAAAATTTTGGGTTCAAATTTTAACGTTCTTTTCAAAAGGAGAAAAAGCTATGAAGAAGTTTTTGTTGATTCTGGTTGCAATTATTATTTTTGGTTGTAAAGGCAACCTAATTTCTGAACCCGGCTCACCGCCACCAGCGGTTAGCCCAACACCGGCACCTCCGGTGCCTTCGGCAACTGTCAGTCCTACCGCTGGGCCTAGCCCAGCTCAAAAATCAGTGACGCCAAAACCTAAACAAAGTCCGCCTGCGTCGCAAACGCGACGCAACACAGCACCTCAAAATCAAGTTGCGAAAGCCGCAGAGCGGCGCGCAACTGTCGCAGTGAAGCAAAGCACTGCTACGACAAAGCAGTGCGAATGTGAAAAACAAACTGTAGCCAAAAAATCCGCCGCAGTTTTGCCACGGCGAGCGAATCCTGAACGGGCACGTTTGCCTCAAGAGCAGCGTGCCATACTCCCGGCTCAGCTGAGCCAGCAATGGTTCCGGCTGTATTGCCGGGAAGTGTACGACCCCGAGTCGGGGTACTTCGTCTTTGAATGTTGTCCTTGGCAATCGCGCACGCGTGCGCGGTTGCCCTGATTTCTTTCCTCACCCATCAACCAAGGGCGGCGAAGTCTAAAAAACTTCCTGCCCTTTTCTCTTTACGTAGCTCTCAAAAACTGCTAATCTGGAGTTGTTAGATTGCCCTCGTAGTTTAATGGATAGAATGCGAGCTTGCGGAGTTTGCGATCCAGGTTCGATTCCTGGCGAGGGCACAAAATGTATAAAGCAGGCAAACTGCTTTGCCTGCGAACATTTTGTGAGCCGGAGCATATTGTATCAGCAGATACAATAGCGAGGCGGGGTCGCGACCGAGGTGAGTGACGACGAACGAGAGTTGTGACCAAAGTGCCGACTGCCTTAATCAGTGTTACAATATTCTTTATGAAAAGCATACAATCAATATTTGTGTTAGTGGCTATACTTTCTTTTATTTCTTTCTCGCTTTTTGGTACTGCATCTCCCGTTTATGCCTGTTCCTGTATTCCGCCGAGTTCACCCCAGGAATCGCTCGCATCAGCGCGAGCAGTCTTTATGGGTACTGTCACCTCTATCGAGCATAATTCTAATGGCTACGAAGTGAGTTTTAATGTAGAAAAAACTTGGAAGGGTATTTCCGGAAGTACGGTAACGATTACGACTCCACGCGATAGTGCTGCATGCGGCTTTGCCTTTACTGCGGGAGAGAAATATATCGTATATGCAGACGGCGAAGAAAATTTGAGCACAAGCATTTGCAGCCGCACGCACCTTCTCGCGGAAAATGATCCGGATTTGTTAGCTCTCGGAGATGGGATAGTGCTTCCGCCTCAAGGTTCGGATGTGCCTACAGGAACACCTAATGTATCAGCAGAGACACCTCATGGTACTTCAACCCCTTTATACATCTTTCTTGCTTTACTCGTGCTCGGTATTATTTACAGAATAACTCGATTCTACAAAAAATCCGCATAACAACATTTTAATTTACGTTTTTATATTATTGCGAATCTTTTCTCCAGTTCGAAGCCCTATATATCCGCCGATTGTACCACCAAAGAGAGAACTTACAACCGCAACCATAACGGCATTATTTCCGAAATAGAATTCCGGTGCAAAGAAATATCTCTCGAGACCGAAAGTAATCGCTGCCCAGACCACGCCTGCAAGCGCCCCTCGTAGCCATAGCGGTATGTGTTTCAAGATATCCATAAAAACTGCTAAAGCTACAAACGAAAAAATAAATATCCACACTGGCGGGCGGTCATGTGGCAAGAGCACTATGCCTGGAGCTGTCTCCTTGCCAAAACCAACAAGTACAAGCACTATGAAATAAAGTGTGATACGGATAGAATTATATTCACCGCGCATCAGTTTTTGAGCAAAGGCTAAGACTCCAACATATACAAGCGTAAGCACGCCTGCGCCACAGAAGCCAAGTACTGCACCCCATCCTTCGGTTGGATGAAAAGGCATAACCAGGAATGAAAGCATGGCGAGAAGTGTAGCAAAAATTAAATCGAGGAAAAAAGTGCGAGTTGTTAGCTTATGTTCATGGAGAAAAAGGGGAATAAGGCTCAGAAGAGCACCCATCGCGCCTATATCGAGCATCATGTGCGGTGGAGCCCAGGAGAGGCTTACCGGGCGAGATAAATTTTCCACTCCGAAAAGAATATGCCAGTAATTATCAAATGGTGCCGAGGCGAGGAGAACAATGAGGAAAAAGGTACAGCGTTTCCATACCTTGTGTCGATACGTATACCAGCCATATATACAAGTAAAAATAGCAGCACTCACAAAGAAGTACATGAGTAAGTGCGGCGGCACAAAGATTGTTTCGCGTCCGACTGCTCGATGCCACCAGATATCAAGCGCAGCGGACATCACGCTTGCGATGATGAGGCCGACCGCAACTTTTCCGAGTCCGATTTGCACTTCGAGCGGCTTAGGTTTTCCTTTGATATAAGAATCGAAAAATTTATATGCTCCGTAGAGAAAGAGAATAGCCAAGAGCATAGCAATGAGGCCCGTTATCGCATCACCGAATACTGGAAGTCCAGGCTCAAGCGATACATCATTTGCGATAGATGAAACCTCTACATGCGCATGCGCGAATTTCATAAATTAATTCTAGCATATACATTCTGTATTTTTTACAATTTGAGTTTGACTGTTACGGCCTCAAAAATCTTAGAGCTATTTGATTAATTTTTCTTCATTTCGCACAAAGCTCCAGAGCAGTGCGTTTATTCCAAGTAGCACAAGCCAACCGATTGCCTCGCGGCTATTCTTATCCGTAGTTGGAAGGGCAAGAGAATCAATTGTGGGCCACATAATGTGTATGTATCCATCGGGTATACCAACTAGATTCTTATCTTCAGCATCCACTTCAAGCGTAATTCCTCGCATTGGTTCTTTCGCCATTACCATGATATGCGCTGGAGCCATCTTGGAAATAATTTGCCCGTCTTTTTCTACGGTTGCATATCCCCATAAGGCAATTTCTGGTTTGACTTCAGGAATTTTATCAGTGCCAATGCCAGTATCCCCATGCATGGAGTGATGTAAGGCGACCCCCATCCACGTCGTATACTTGCCGAGAGGATGTCGGGGCATAGCTTTGTTGATGGTGATGACATATGTCGATGTAGGGGTAGTAATAGTCGCATTTACTTTCATTTCATCGATGTTTTGAATTTGCGACCACCGATTGCCGACATCAGTAGCGGAGACCGTGATCGATCCATGTACATTCTCTACGCTCTCTAAGTCGTATGGATCAGGACCTACGATCATTTGCCCAGAGCCTGATGTTTCTGCCTTCGCTCCTTCTCGGTCAGGAGGGGATTTTGCCGATACTATGTATGGCAATAAAATAAATCCTAAAATTATGGCGAATGTATTAAAATTTTTTAGTACAGGTTTTCCTTTACTCCACTTTGTTTGAAAGAATATCCAGAGCCCAATGAATGTCGCGATGAATGCTCCAGGGAAAGACTTGAGCCATAAATCTGTGTAACCCAAATAGTATGGTGCCTGTGTCGGCAGGCCAAGTGGCCCCACATACATATTGTAGGTTGTGAGGATCAAACTCAAACACAATGCACCTCCGACAATACCTCGTCTGTCGAAGCCAACAAACACTCCCCAAGCCGCCAAGAAAGTAAAAATGATTAATAGATGCTGGATAAAAAACGTAATCCCCGGGAAATTTTGGATAAGTATTCCGCTTGTGATAATGCCGTCGATAACGAGTATGGTAATGGCAGAGAGAAATAGCCACAATACTGACGACGCATTTTGATTTTCAATATTTTTTCGCCGTATATTTCGCAACCATACCCATAATGCGAGCAGGTAACCGCTAAAAATTACTAAGTAATGCACTATATATCCTGGGAGCCAGAGGTCGCGATGTTCAAGCCAAAATGGTTCCTGAGGTAGTCCTATCGGCGCAAACCACTGGTAATATATCTCTAACATTAATACATGAATGACAGTAATAACGATCCCTTGTCGGACGCCGATACCAATGATCGCCGTGCCAAGTATGAAAACTGACATAATGAGGAAAGTTTTCGTGATCCAATATGTCCAGTACGGATCATTTTCCCACCACAGACCATGCGCAATCGCTGCGTCCATTAAAATCGCAGTAAAACCAACCAGAATTCCAAATTTAATTGTGCCTCGCGGAGTCAGTTTCATATATAGTTGATTTCTTTGTGTTTTTGCCTATAAATTGTTTTACTATAGATATAGACGAAAAAGAATCATTTTTAATACATATGCAAATCAAAATTCTCTACGAAGACGGAAATATGGTGGCCATAGATAAACCATCCGGCCTTGCCGTGCATGGTGACGGCAAAACTACAGAGGAAACTCTCGTTGATTGGATCTTAAAAAAATATCCAAAGATGAAAAGTGTCGGCGAGCCGATCATTTCAAACGGAGTCGAAATCGCAAAGCCAGGCATTGTGCACCGGCTCGATCGCGAAACTTCTGGTGTTTTAGTTTTGGCAAAAAACCAAAAGACATATGAATTTCTGAAAAATGAATTCAAAGGACGAACGATTAAGAAAATATATATCGCTATTGTGGATGGTTGGGTAAAAAATGATAAAGGAATAATTAATAGGCCAATCGGCCGCAGTCCGCGGGATTTTCGCCGGCGCTTAGCCGGTCGCGGAGCGAGAGGGGAAATGCGAGAGGCTGTTACCGAATACAAAGTTTTACGACATTTTAAAGCGAAGACATACCAAAATTTTTATCCCCGAGGGTCCCGCTTTGAGCCCAAAGCGCCCAAAGAAGGGCGCAGGGGGAAAAATTTTGGCATGTCAGAGCATGCACCTTTTACATTACTTGAAATCAAGCCAAAGACTGGCCGCACGCACCAGATCCGGGTGCATATGAAATTTTTAAATCATCCTGTCGCGTGCGACGAACTGTATAATCCCGGCAAACCTTGCCCAGCTGGTTTCTCGCGCCTCGCCCTTCATGCGAAATCCATCGAGTTTACGGACATGAAAGGCAAAAAACTCCTCATCGAATCACCTTTGCCAAAAGAATTCAAAAAAGTAATACTATAGAGATATGGAAGCACAAACCAAAAGTTGTGCGAATTGCAAAAAAGACTTTACGATAGAGCCGAGCGATTTTTCTTTTTACGAAAAAATGCACGTTCCGCCGCCGACCTGGTGCCCGGAGTGCCGGATGATTCGGCGCATGGCATGCGGCAACAGTTTTTCTTTGTTTTGGCGCAATTGTGATAAATGCGGCAAACGGACAATGTGCATGTTCCCGCCTGAGCAAAAGATCACAATCTTTTGCCAGCCATGCTGGTGGGCGGACGATTGGGATGGAACCGAATATGCTCTCGAATATGATCCGAGCCGTCCATTTTTGGCCCAAGTAAGAGAGCTCGCAGACAAGACTCCATACACGAGCCTTGAAACCACATATCTCACTTTAAAAAATTCTGAATATAGCAATTCGATTGCATATGCAAAAAATTGCACACTCGTTTCCTGGGCTGATTATTGTGAAAATGTATATTTTTCTGCGATTTTAAATGGTATTAAAGACACAGCTGACTCTCTCAGAGTATTTAATGGTTCCGAGTTATGTTATGAATGCATTGGCATTGATAAATCATATCGGATTTTCTATTCACAAGAATGTGATTCGTGCACTGATGTGTGGTTCTCGCGTAATTGTTATGGATGCATGAATTGCATCGGTTGCGTAAATCAGCGTGGAGCATCATACAAAATTTTTAATGTTCAGTACACTCGGGAAGAATATCTGGAAAAGATAAAGGAGTTTGGATTAGATACGCGATCTGGTATCGAAAAATTAAAGAAAGAAGCAGCAATATTTTGGAAAAAATTTCCGTATCGTTTTTATACTGGGAATTCACTGAACCTGAATGTAACCGGTGAGTATGTATACGAATCAAAAAATTCATACGAATTATACAATGTAGGAGGTGCAGAGAATTGTAAATATTGTCAGTTCCTCACTGTTCATTCTACCAAGGACTGCATGGATTATTGTGGGTGGGGGAATGGTGCTGAGCTCTTGTATGAATGTGTACAAACCGGAGACGGAGTAAGTAATTGCAAATTTACTTCTCATTGTGTCAAAGACGGTATCAATACTGAGTATAGTCACTGGAGTATCAATTCCAAAAACAACTTTGGCTGTGTGAATCTGAAGCGCAAATCATACTGTATTTTGAATAAGCAATATTCAAAAGAAGAATTTGAAAAATTAAAGGAAAAAATTATTGAAGACATGAAAAAGAATCCCTATGTGGACGAGCTCGGAAGGTCTTGGCCATATGGCGAATTTTTCCAGCCAGCGTTTAGCAGGTTTGCCTATAATATTTCCAATGCACATAAATTTTTCCCTAAGACAAAAGAAGAAGCTCTGGCCGGGGGTTATACGTGGCACGAGGAAATAAAACAAGCGGGGGAGGCAACGATACAGGGAAGAGAATTACCAGAGACGATTGCAGAAGTTCCTGACTCTATTTTGAACGAAATAATTGCGTGTACTACATGCGACCGAAAATACAAGATCGCTGCCCTTGAGTTTGATCTTTTGCGCAAAATGAATCTACCCTTGCCTAATCAGTGCCTAAAATGCCGTGAAAATGCGAGGTTTGCCAAATTACAAATGCCAAAGCTCTATGACCGCGAATGCATGAAGTGTGAGGCATATATACGGACTTCTTTTGCCCCAGAGCGCCCCGAGACAGTCTACTGCGAGAAGTGCTATCAGGCCGAGTTCATATAGCCGGTTGCATTTTCTCATTTTTCATGCTACAGTGAATCCCGTTACGTGTCCCGTTAGAAAATCAGTGTTATCTGGTTTTGGGGCAGTAGTTTAATAATTTAAATTTTCTAATGGGATGGCAAAGAGCCTCGGCAATCTAAAACTAAGTCCAGTCAACATGGAAGCCCGAAAAAAACTTGATTTCAAGGCGGGCGACACTGTTCGTGTTACTTCAAAGATCTTGGACGAAAAGGGCAAATACCGCCTTCAGGCATTTGAGGGTACGGTTCTCGCGCGCAAGCATGGTACCGAGATAGGTGCGACCTTTACAGTGCGCAAAGTGGCCTCTGGTGTAGGCGTAGAACGTATTTTTCCATTGTACTCTCCGATGATTGATAAAATCGAAATCACCAAGCGATCTCGCGCACGACGATCGAAACTCTATTACATCCGTACCAAGGCAGTGCGCGATGTCCGCCGCAAGATGCGTTCTTCGACTGCACTTCCAGAGATGGAAGAGGTAGGTGAAGTAGCGGCAGAAGCTGTGGTAGAATAATTTAGTACGTAAGTGGTTACGTACTTGACAAAATAATGCGCGAGTGGCGGAATTAGTATACGCGTACGCTTGAGGTGCGTATGGAGCAATCCGTGGAGGTGCGAGTCCTCTCTCGCGCACAGATATGGGAACAACAACCCTTCTTTTTCTCATAAAAAAGTCTGGCGACAAAATAAGTCACGTTTGCCTTGCCATGAAGAAGCGCAGTTTCGGAAAGGGAAGGTGGAACGGTGTTGGTGGGAAACTAAACCCTGGCGAATCTGTCGAGGAGGCAGTAGTTCGAGAAACAAAAGAAGAGATCGGCGTGCATCCGAAAAATATTACAAAAGTTGCGGAGCTCGATTTTGCTTTTCCGGAGCATAAAAAAGATTGGAACCAAACCGCGCACGTGTATTTTTGCGACGAGTGGGAAGGGGAACCGACTGAAAGCGAGGAAATGAGCCCGCAATGGTTTCATGTTGATGAGGTTCCATTTCATGCCATGTGGCCGGATGATATCTTTTGGTATCCGAGAGTTTTGCAAGGAGAAATAATCAAAGGGAATTTTGTTTTCGGAGATAATGATGATGTTTTAGAACACACGCTAAAAACTATCGAGTCGTTTTAATTATCCTCCTGAACAATGCCTTTCTGCCTGGGACAAGACATCTACTTTTCCGTTCTTAATATGCGTTATTATTTCGCTAATGCGAGAACTTACGGCCGTTCCGTCTTTTAAGTTTAGAGGATGACTTTTAGCATACTCTAAAACTTTTTCCATGTCACTCAAGACTGCCTCTTTTTTATCACAACTGCAAATATGGGGCGTGAACGCATGCTGACCTTTATATTCAAAATCATGATCAAGAAGGTTGTCGGTAACTCCGTCAATAAGGTCATTCGTAGATGCACTTATATTTTCTCGGTAAGCCGTACCCGTAACTTTTTTAGAAAGTGCATTAAGTATATTTAAAGTTTTAGTCCAGTCATAATTTCCATACTTAGTACATCCTCCATAATCCCATGTTTGATCTATCCATGGATAAAAATTATTACTGTTATCAAAACCAAGCGAAGTGTACGTTGTAAAAAAATCTTTGTCCTCCTGATTACCCAGTACTAAATTTTCAGCAAAAAGTTCTTGGCTTGGTGCAAAACCTAGCAACATGCCTTCTGCGTGTAGTCCAGCAATACCTGGAGTGAACAACATGATAGGATAACATTCCCCATCTTCTCCTCTATCACATAAGTCACTTTCTGAGTGCCCTTGCGCGTCTTTGTGTTCTAGTCTAGTTAATTCTTCTGCTTCATTCCAGAGTAAGTTGAGAGTAAATCCTTCCTGACCTCGACAAAGACTTTGCCAATTTTTGCGGTATTGGTCTAGGAGTTTTTTGGTTTGGTCTGAAATATTTTTAGATTTAGTGTAGTTTTCGTCTACGGGAGTAAATGCGGCTATGCAACCGGTAGTTTTATTTTTAATTTCTTCCAAGGCTTCAGTTTTTAAGGTTCTTGATGGTTTTTCTGCAGTAGGTTGTGTTGTTATCGTGGTTTTTATGTCGGTCTGAGTATTTTGAGAATACCCTAGTTCTTTATGTAATTTGTATCCGTAGTAAGCAATACCTAGAGCAATCAGACCAAGCAAGATTCCAAAAATAGTTATTGATTTTTTCATGTAGTTTAATTGTACTATATCGCCCCTTCTTGTTTCAAAATTTTAATTTTCTGTTTCGTGCCGCCGCGGTTATAGGCGCCGATAACACCGTCGGAGCGGATAACGCGGTGGCAGGGGACGGTAGGGTCAAAGTTGTGAGACATAATGCTCCCGACGGCCCGAAAAGCATTCGGCCGATGCGCGCGTACCGCGACTTCTTTATACGTCATGGTTTTGCCTTTTGGGATTTTCCGTACGACGGCAAGGACTTGTTCTTTGAATGAGATCATCGCTGTATAGTATACTATATGTATGGATAATAAAAATATTCCAACTGAAGAAGAAATAAAAAAGAAATTGACTCCAGAGGAATACCACGTGCTTCGCGAAAAGGGGACAGAAGCCCCTGGCACAGGAAAATATTTACATGAAAAGCGTGCCGGTACGTACACCTGTAAGGTCTGCGGTAATATGCTTTTTCCTTCGGATACGAAATTTGATTCCGGTACCGGTTGGCCGTCTTTTGATAAAGCGATCCCAGGTGCGGTCAAAGAAATCCCCGATAATTCTCATGGTATGCACCGTATCGAGGTTGTGTGCGCAAACTGCGGCTCGCATTTGGGACACGTATTCGATGACCTACCTGCCGGCAGGCAGGTGGTGCGACAAGATGGCAAAATAGCAACGCGACGCTACTGCATGAACTCCGTGTGTCTTGATTTAAAATCTGACTTGAAACCCGGAGAGAATCAGGTATAGTTGCTATATATGATTAAAATAATTATTTTTCTGCTCGCAACGCTCGGATTCTTTGTCGCAAAATATATTCGCGATCACAAAACCAAGCAAACCGCAATGGTATGTCCGATCGGCCTCGACTGTCATGGGGTGGTACATAGCGATTACTCAAAATTTCTTGGTATCCCCGTCGAGCTTGCGGGGATGATCTACTACGGCTTTGTCGCCCTCGCATATGTCATATTTTTCTTTGCGCCGCGAGCTATTTTTATTGAGTTAAGTTTGTATATCACTATTATTTCTTTTCTCGCGTTTCTTTTTTCGGTTTATCTCATCATAGTGCAGATCTTTATTTTGAAGAAAGGCTGCTCATGGTGCATCGTCTCTGCTGTTATCTGCGCCCTTATTTCCTTCCTTACGCTCGGGATGTATCTCACCGAGATGTATCTTTCCTAAAAATAAAAGTAGCAATAACTCCTTTTTTTTGCTATATATAAAGGGTTGCATGGGGCCTATGGTGTAACGGTTAACACTGGGGTTTGTGGAACCCTCGATTCGAGTTCGATTCTCGATAGGCCCCCACGCCAATATTTTTATAGTCGTAAGTCTATTTCGTCTCCATTTCTTTCTCGATCTGATCGAGCTTCTTCTCGACTCGTTCGAGGGTGCTTTCGAGTTTTTGGATTTGCGTTTCTTCGGCTCTAATTTCTTTTTCTTCTTTTTTCTCGATTTGCTGTTCGCCTTCGAGGCCAGAGATGATGAGTTGCTTGCCGAGGAATTCGGCGACAAATATTCCAGTGATGAGTAGAATACCAGCTCCGAGACTAATGGAAATTACCGAGCTTAAATTTATCTCGTCCGCGATATGCCATACGCCGCGCCAAAAGAGCACAAGCCCAGTGCCTACGATAAATCCGTACAGGATAGGGTAATGCGCAAGCTTGCCTCGGACTTTGTCTTCGAGCTTGTCAAAAAAGTTCAAAATTTTCTTCACTTTTATATTATATGGCATCGGAGACTGTATGTACAATATAGTCCCACCCCCTAGACGGATCAAAAAATTTGTTTTGTAATATAAATTTCTATGTCACTTTTTGGCATCTCAGGAGTCATACATACTATATGCTCTTGCCTCCCGTCGATGAGGTAGGCATATATGCAAAATTTATTATTCTTAATTTATTAAAAACAATGAAAAAATTATTAAATGTAACAACAGGTATACTTTCGGCAGTATTACTGCTTTCGGTGTTTGCCACCAGCGCAGGCACTGCAGAAGCGTATGTCCATGCAGTAACTCTACGTATCGGCTCTTCGGGGCCAAAAGTAATAGAGTTGCAAATTGCATTGAATGCAAGCGGAGTGGTGACGCCGGCACTTGTCACCGATGGCAAGTTTGGGCCTAAGACCCACGCTGCTGTTCGAGCATTTCAAGTTTCAAAAGGACTTGTGGCTGACGGTATCGTAGGTCCTCGCACAGGAGCAGCTCTCCAGGTAATAATTATTGGAGGAGCAAATCTCCCACCAGGCTGTACCTCAACAATCGGCTTTAGCCCGATAACTGGCGCTAGATGCGACAGCGGTGGTGGTACATTCCCACCAGGTTGTACATCTGCTTCAGGATTTAGTACAACAACCGGGCAGCCTTGTTCCGGCGGAGCAAATCTCCCAGCTGGTTGTACTTCAACCTCGGGGTATAGTCCTACCACTGGCGTGAAGTGCGATAGCAATGTCTCTCCAGGCGGAGATGACGATGATGATGGCGGACCGCTTCGAGGTGGCGCAGGTGCGATTACCATAACTGCTTCCGGATCATACTCCAGCGAAAAGGTTGGAGAAGGTGACAAGGATGTAAAGGTGATGGCAGTTGATATTGAAGCTGACGATAATTCAGATGTTGAACTCCAGTCAACAAGAGTTGAATTCATTCAGGACACTGCTGGTGATCCAAAGCAAATTTGGAAATACGCATCGGAAGTATCCGTATGGCTCGATGGAAAGAAAGTCGGATCTATGGATGCTGATGATTTTTCGAAGTCAGGAAACTACTACTCAGCAACTATCCCTCTTGAAAATGCCATAATCAGAATGGGAGAGAAAGAGGAGTTAGCATTTGCTGTTACTGCAAACACAAGTCTCGAGTCAACTGACATCGATACCGATGTTTGGAATGCTGACCTCATCAACGTACGATTCAAAGATGCGGACGGAGTCGTTATTACTGAAGCTGCGGACGCTGCCGGAACAGCAGGTGGAACATTCAACAAGACTTTTGACTTCGCATCGTTTGCATCAGCAACTGGCGCAACACTCCAAGTGGTTCTCGAAGATGAGGCTATCAATGACGTTCGGGTTTTGGATGTAGATGACACATTGGATACTTCTCATCCAGTGACATCAATATCAATGAAGGCGACAGGTTCTGACATCTTTGTGGACGAAGTGACGGCAACCATTACCACAACGGGAGAAACAGATGAATCTGTTATCGTCATCAGTTCTTGGATCGAGGTTGACGGTACGCGCATCAGTGAAAAGGAAGATGTTCCTGCTGGCGGCGCTGTAACCTACAACGACCTTGACCATACAATTGAAGCTGGCGATACAGAAGAATGGGTTTTCTGGGTTGAATTGCAAGACATAAACGGAGCCCTTGATAATGCAGATACTGTGCAGCTTACCGTAAATACTTCTGGAATTGTGGCTGAAGACGAATCGGGCGATACTATTACAGCTACAGGATCTAATCCTGTCGGTGGAACACACGTCGTATACGACAACAGTATCCGGCTTACCGGCTTTACTCAAAAAGCAGAGTCGTTCACTGTTGATGGAGCAAACAATGATCGTGTAGAACTTACGTTGACCTTCGATGTGTTTAACTTCGGGGAGACAAACTTGTATATTCCAAATATCGACACCTTGACTGGCGTAAGTACATCTGCTACGACAACTCCACCAACTACATCTGAAGGTGTAGGATACCACATCCAAAGTGCTGGTACAGTTACGCCAGGTACAAACGATATCTCTGCTATATTGTCCGAATCAGATCCTGACCTTGTACAGAAGACCAACTCGTTCGAGCTTGCACCTGGCAAGACGGGAACACTTACTTTGAAAGTTACCGTTGCCACTGACGGTAATCCTTCAATAGACAATGTGGCGTTCCGAGCATTGCTTTCAGGCATCAACTGGGCAACCTCTGATACCGCTACCGGTGCTGCAGTATACACAGCTAACCTCACAGACTACAAGACAGATTACGCAACACTTGCTGACTAAGGTCACTTGTTCGTAACTCTCTTAGTTTTAAGGTAAGCCTAGACGGCGAAAGTCGTCAAAACAAAAACCTTCCCTGACTTTAGGTCGCGGGAGGGTTTTTGTTTTGATATTTCTAGGTTCACGGTATATACTTTTTCGTAACATGCAAGGGAACATACGAAGCAAGAAGATTTACTCTCAGAGTGTCAAAGAGACAGCTCAGATTGCAAAAATTTTCCTTGAGTATGCTGCAAGGCAACATACAAAGAAAAATAGTGCGTTAGTTATAGGCCTCTCTGGCAATTTGGGGGCAGGTAAAACCGCCTTCACTCAATTATTGGCGCGGCATCTTGGCATAAAAGAAAAAGTAAACAGCCCGACTTTTGTGATTATGAAAAAGTACCCCATACCAGAGCAAGCCTGCCTGCCGGCAGGCAGGGCTCGGTACGGGGCACGTCCCATAAAGAATTTGCCATATAAGTTTTTATTTCATATAGATGCATATCGATTGGAGCATGAGAAAGAGATTTTGCATGTGGGCTGGGATGAAATTATCGGGAACACGGAACACATCGTCGTAGTCGAATGGCCAGAGCATGTGAGGAAAGTGATGCCAAAGGGCGCGCACACTATTTCGATTAGTATTGGCAAAGATAACGAGCGAGTTTTTAAATTAAAATGAAAGAAGATATGTGGGACAATCAAGAGTTGGTGCAAGTTTTAAAAAGCGGCGGTGTGGCAGTTATGCCTACGGACACTATTTACGGCATAGTAGGGCAGGCGCGGAATAAAGCTACCGTAGAGCGTATCTATAAGATTCGCAAACGTGCACCGGACAAGCCATGCATTATTTTGATTAGTGATGAAAGTGAACTTGGGAATTTTTCCATCACGCTCTCGGGTGTGGAGCGAGAGAAGCTGGCTACATATTGGGGGAACGGAGATAGGCCAACAAGCGTTGTACTTGATTGCCCTGACGAGGCACTCTCTTATCTACACAGGGGGACCTATACCTTAGCTTTTCGAAAGCCTCATGTAGAGCAACTCCGGGCACTACTCGCCAAAACCGGGCCACTTGTCGCACCGTCGGCGAATATTGAAAAGTTTCCGCCAAGCAATACAGTAGACGATGCTAAGAATTATTTTGGGGATGCGGTAGATTTGTATATTGACGGAGGTCCGATACGAGGTCAAGCATCGACGGTCATGAAATTGCACCCAAATGGATCTCTTAGTATAATTAGAAAATAGATATGCCGCAGAATCACATTTCATTTTTGCGTTCTCTCTTTGGAGAAACTGGGGAGACCCGCCGCCGCATTTTTCGCAGCATGAAAGCGAAAGCCGACGCGAGGCGTACTCCTATGGAGAAGATGGCTGACCTTATGACATCGAAATTTGGTAGCAGTACATTCCTGTGGTTCAACATAACTTTTTTCCTTGTATGGATTCTCATTAATACTGGCTACATCAGAACAATCGAGATTTTTGATCCCTTTCCTTTTGTTTTACTTACTACCATTGTCTCGCTCGAAGCCATCATCCTCGCCATCTTTGTACTTATCTCCCAGAATCGCACTGCAAAAGTCGACGACCTTCGGGAAGAGACGCATTTACAGCTCAACTTGATCGCGGAACAAGAAATCACCAAACTCATAAAGATGCTCGCCCTTCTTCTTGAGAAAAACGGCATTGATATCTCAGAGGATCCGGAACTAAAGAAAATGATCCGTCCGGTTTCAGAAGAAGAGATCGAAAAACATCTCGAAAAAGAAATCTTGCAGTAACTCATAGTCTTTCTGTATACCCGGTAGTGAATTTTGACAATGCGCAAAGCGCACTCCAACAGGAATCGGAGCATTGTCAAAATCTACTAACCGGGTATAGTGGAAGCATGGAGATACTACGGGATTATGACCTCACCGGCTTAAATACATTTGGGGTGGAAGCTCGAGCGCGATATGTTGTAGAACTCGAAAACGAGGGCGATGTTCCTCGACTTTTTGCTTTGCCTGAATTTAAAAACAACAAGAAATTATTTTTAGGCGGCGGAAGCAATATACTTTTGACTCGCGACTTTGATGGCGTAGTTATTTTAAATAAATTAAAAGGTATCGAGATCGTGCGTGACGAAGGGGATATAATCCACCTGCGCGCTATGGGCGGGGAGATTTGGCACGATGTGGTGACCTTTGCGGTAGAGCGGGGGTATTGGGGTATTGAAAACCTCGCACTTATCCCTGGCACAGTTGGTGCTGCACCAATGCAAAATATCGGCGCGTATGGAGCGGAACTCAAAGAAGTGCTCGAGAGCGTGGAAGCATATAACGTCGAAACAGGAGAGAAGAAAATTTTTAGTATGCCAGAATGCAAGCCGGGCTATCGGGACAGCGTGTTCAAACGGGAACTCAAAGATACATATTTCATATCAGCGGTTACTATGCGGCTCTCGAAAACAGAAAAGAAGAATTTGAATTACAAGTCTCTTAGAGAATATGTAGAGAAAAATAATATCACTGTCCAAAGCCCAAAAGATGTGAGCGATGCAGTATCCCACATTCGTCGCACCAAGCTCCCAAATCCAGTCGTCATCGGAAACGCGGGCAGCTTTTTTAAAAATGTATTTGTAAATGGCGAGGAACTTGCTCGCTTGAGAAAAGAATTCCCTGACATCCCTTCGTTCCAGGAAGAAACAAAAGGAGAGATAAAAATAAAAATTCCGGCAGCCTGGCTCATCGAGCATGCGGGGTCTCTCCCGGACACTCGCTCCGCGGCGATAGGCGGGGGACCCATTCCAGGGAGTTGGAAAGGATGGCGGGTAGGGCATGTCGGGGTGCATCAGAATCATGCGCTTATCCTCGTAAACTATGGCGCCGGTACCGGGGAAGACATTAAAAACTTGGCGAACGATATAATAAATTCAGTATATAAAAAGTTCGGTATCCGACTTGAACCGGAGGTAAATTTTGTGTAAAATTGGAATTATGGATACTTTAACCAAAGAAAAGTCAAATGTATTAAAAGTAGTTTTTGTGTTAGGGATTTTGGTGTGTGTGTATTTTGCTGTAAAGGTCGCGAGTGAAATCAAGGCATATAACTTTATCGGTGGCGGAACAACAGCCACGAATACTATTAGCTTTGACGGAAAAGGCGAGGTGACCGCTGCACCGGATATCGCCACTGTGTCTTTTAGCATCCGGGATGATGCGAAAGATTTGAAGACCGCGCAGGACACGGTTACCAACAAGGAAAAAGCAATTCTTGAATTTTTAGACAAAAGTGGCATTGAGAAAAAGGATATCAAGACTGAGAATTACAGTTCATATCCGAGGTATGATTCAACGCCATGCTACAATTACAAAATTCCATGCAGACAGCCAGGTACCATCATCGGATATGAAGTTTCAGAATACGTAACAGTCAAAGTTCGAGATCTTACAAAAGTGGGGGAAATTGTAAAAGGCCTCGGGGGTCTCGGGGTGTCCGATATGAATGGGCCGAACTTTGCAATTGAGAAAGAAGACGAATTAAAGGCGAAGGCGCGCAAGATTGCCATCGACGAGGCAAAGGCAAAGGCAGAGAAGCTTGCAGACGACCTCGGCATTCGCCTCGTACGCATTGTCGGATTCTCGGATGGTGCTGATTACCCAGTGTATTACAATGCAAAGAGCGGAGTGGCGTTTGATGCTCAAGTTTCAAGTGCTCCTGAAGCCCGCCCTACTCCGGCATTGCCTACAGGAGATACAAAAATAATTTCGAATGTATCTATAACGTACGAAATACGGTAATCCTTCCCAGTCTCCCTTTGTCAGGGGAGGTGAAATAAACTAAAAAGTCCCCTTGATAAGGGGGATTTAGGGAGTTTGCATTTTAGTCTCTAAAATGTTATTATTAAAAGAGCCCTGCGAGGGCCTCGCCCGTAGGCTATGGCCGAGGGGCTTTTTTAAAATACAAAACAATGTCGAAGATTACAGAATATATTAAAGAAACACGAACCGAACTCAAGCACGTCATCTGGCCGTCCCGGGCGCAGACTTCCCACTATACAGTTATCGTGATCGTGCTTTCTATCATCCTTGGCTACTATTTGGGTGTTTTCGATTTCCTTTTCACAAAAGGTCTCGGAAAGCTTCTCTCCTTATAATAGTAAAAATTACTTGTCCCGTATTAAAATTTTGATTACGGGAGAGTATCAACAAACATTAACATTTAAATTTTTACGGGATGTCGAAACAAGAAGTACAAGGAGCTCGAAATTGGTACGCAATTCATACCTATGCAGGGTATGAGAATGTTGTGCTTCGCAACCTAAAGCAACGTATTGATTCCTTGGGTATGCACGACAAGATTTTTAACGTGATCGTGCCAGTGGAAAAGAAGATCAAAATCAAAGGCGGCAAGCGCGTCGAGGTAGAGGAAAAGATTTATCCAGGGTATGTGCTCGTTGATATGATTGTGACCGATGATTCGTGGTATGTGGTTCGCAATACTCCGCGAGTGACCGGATTCGTGGGTGCTGGGGTTAACCCTGTACCGCTCCGCAAAGACGAAGTGGACTATTTGTTCAAAAAAATGGATTCGAGTACCGCCAAGCACAACATCGATATGACGGTCGGCGAGAGTATACTCATTACCGATGGGCCGTTTAAGGATTTGGAAGGCAAGGTAAGCTCAGTGGATCAAGATCGCGGCAAGGTAAAAGTGTTGGTTTCAATGTTCGGTCGCGAAACTCCAGTCGAGCTGGATTTCTTGCAAGTTAAAAAGATTTAAGTTAATTTAAAAATACATAAAAATATGAGTAAGAAAATTACAAAGAAAATAAAACTTCAGATCCAGGCCGCCAAGGCTACCCCTGCGCCGCCGCTTGGGCCCGCACTCGGTCAGGCTGGTATCAACATCGGCGACTTTGTTACCAAGTTTAACGCTGCAACTCAAAAAATGGCCGGAGACAAAGTATCGGTTGTGATTACAGTTTTCGAAGACCGCAGCTACGACTTTATCATCAAGACCCCGCCAGTTACCGGACTAATACTCAAGGCCGCAGGCGTAGAAAAAGGCTCTGGCAAAAATGCTGCTACAAAAGTAGGCAAGATAACCCGCGCCCAAGCTGCAGAAATCGCTCAAAAGAAAATGGCAGACTTGAATGCAAAAGACATCGAAGGCGCGATCCGCATCGTAGCCGGATCTGCACGGTCAATGGGAATTGAAGTAAAAGACTAGTGTCTCGGAAACATAAAAAATCTTTTTTAATTCAGCTGCTCTCCAAATTGGCGCCACGAGTTGGCGCTCGATTTGTTTTGGAACCAGAGTGGCGTAGTGCGGGACAAATAATTTATAAAAATGGCATTGTGCGCTCTGTACGCGCCGGTGCGCTCGACCTCAATCATATCGGTTCTTCGGATATCGCCCGGGACAAGGACTTTGCTAAATTCTTCATGAAGCGACTTGGGTTCCCGGTCGCTCATGGATACACAGTATTTCATGACGAATGGGCGAAAACGATCGGAAGCACGCGCACCATCGCTTCTGCGCACACATACGCCAAGAAATTAGGCTATCCGGTGATCGTTAAGCCAAATAGCAAAACCCAAGGCTTTGACGTGCAAGTGGTCTTTAAGGAGAGAGAGCTTCGAAGCGCTCTTCGAAAGGTTTTCAAAAATGATCGAGTGGCGATCATCGAGCGGTATCTTCCTGGCAGGGATTACCGCATTGTGGTGCTCGACGGGGAGATAATTTCGGCCTACGAGCGTATACCGCTCTCGGTTGTAGGGGACGGCAAAAGTTCAGTGCTTGGTTTGCTTACACAAAAACAAAAGCTCTTTGACCGAAGCGGCCGAGATACAAAAATAAATTTCGACGATCCGAGGATAAAAGTAAAATTGCGCCGGCAAGGGTATGCGTTTACGAGTGTACCACCCAAAAATACAAAAGTATTCTTGCTCGACAATGCCAACCTCTCGACAGGCGGGGATGCTATCGATATAACTAGGAGCATCCATCCGAGTTTTTGCAAAATTGCCGCAGAACTTACCAAGGGTATGGGACTCCGTATCGCCGGCGTCGATATTATGGTTACAAAGGGGGATATCACCAAAAGCCTTAAAGAATCAAATTACTATATTATCGAAATCAACGCTGCGCCGGGGCTTGATCACTATGTGACGACAGGCACCGCTCAGCGGAAAATTGTCGAGGCGATGTATCTCAAAGTTCTTAAAGCACTTGGAAAGAAAGATTAAGTAGGGTATATTTAGGGAAATGAAAAAATCGTTCACACAGAGCAAATATAAAAGGCCATCTTGGGATGAATACTTTTTGAAAATGGTCGACGTGATAGGTACTCGAGCTACGTGCGATCGGGGACGGTCTGGAACGGTTATTGTAAAAGACAAAAGAATCTTGGCGACTGGATATGTCGGTTCACCGATGGGATTACCTCATTGCGATGAAGTGGGGCATGATATGCATACAGTTACGGATGAAAGTGGTGTTACGTCAGAGCACTGTCTCCGCACTGCGCATGCAGAACAAAATGCAATCAATAACGCCGCACGAGCTGGTGTGGCGCTTTTAGGTGCTACAATGTATTCAAAGATGGTACCGTGTTACAAGTGTGCACAAAGTATCATAAACGTGGGGATTGTTCGCATGGTTTCGCAAAAAGATTATCATGCAAGCAAAAGAACCAAAGAAATTTTAAAAAAGGCGAAAGTGAAATTAGAAATTTTAAATAAAGAAACCGAATCGTACGATCGGCAATAGTTATGGTTGACTTAAAAGAGCTACAAAAAGAAGCATTACGAAATAAAATAGAGAAAGGATTCAATACCACCGATGTTGGTAGAGAGTTTTGCCGTGCGTATGAAGAGCTTTCTGAAGCATTTTCAAAGTACGACAAGGGTCAGGATGGAGTAGCAGAAGAACTCGCAGATGTTGTGATCTACGTTCTCGGTATCTCCGAAATACTGGGTTTCGATCTTGAAAAAGAGTTGGTACGGAAAATCGAGATTAATAAAAATAGAAAATACAGAAAAGAAAAATCAGCTGATGGCAAGGACATTTTTATCCGGATCAAAACCCCCGAAGATCCTTAGAGCTTTTTAAATAAACTTCTCGTACACTGAGAACGTATAATTATACGGATTCTTTTCGTCTTTTTTGTGCTCTTCATGTGAAATTTCATTCCATACTATTGGGATAATTTCCGGAAAGAAAGTATCTGCATTTTTGTCTTCTGCGTCTACGTGAGTGATATAGAGCCTGTCTGCTACATCCATAGCTTGCTTGTATATATTTCCGCCGCCAATAATAAAGATCTCTTCATTTTTATCGAGGGGAGTCCTCGATATTTTGAGAGCTTCGTCGAGTGAGTGCGCGACGTGCGCACCTTCTGCTTTGTATTTTTTGTCTCGAGTGATAATTATATTTTGCCGGTTCGGTAGTGCCTTGCCGATAGACTCAAATGTTTTCCGGCCCATAATGACCGGATGTCCGGCAGTAGTCTCGCGGAAATATTTGAGGTCTGCCGGCAGTTTCCAGACGAGGTCGTTGCCTTTCCCGAGTTCGTTATTTTTACCGATGGCTGCAATAAGTGAGATCATAAAATTTAAACTGCAATAGGTGCTTTAATGCTGTCGTGGGGATTATAATCCACTAATTCAAAATCCTCTATAGTGAAATCTTCCAATTTCTTTTTACTTGGATTAATCTTCATCTTTGGCATTGGGCGAATATGATTTCGGCGTGAGAGTTGGAGCTGCGCCTGGTCTAAATGATTGGAATACAAATGCACATCACCGCCAGTCCAAACAAATTCTCCTGGCTCGAGATCGCAAATCTGAGCAATGATCATAACCAGTAGGGAATATGAAGCGATATTAAACGGTACTCCCAAGAAAGTATCACAACTTCGCTGATATAGCTGGCAAGAAAGTTTCCCGTCCGCGACATAAAACTGAAACAGACAGTGACAAGGCGGAAGTCCGGCCTTGGCCATCTCGTCAATATCAGCCACGTTCCAGGCAGAAACTATGAGGCGGCGTGAGTCAGGCGTCTTTTTTATTTGTTCGATGACGTTTGCGAGTTGATCGATGTGTTGTCCGTTTGGTGCTGGCCAGTTGCGCCATTGGTATCCATAGATCGGTCCGAGATTGCCATATTCCTTGGCGAAATTTTCATCCATTTTTATTTTCTCGACAAATTCTTTGATACCCGTGTTCCATTCGTTGCTGCCGGTTGCTGGGACTGTTTTATTATTCCTGATCAAATACGCCTTATATGGCCATTCATCCCAAATATGCACATTATTGTCTGCGAGATATTTTAAATTCGTATCTCCGCGCATGAACCAGAGCAGTTCGTGGATGATCGCTTTGATTGGCACTTTTTTGGTTGTGAGAAGTGGGAAGCCATCAGCAAGGTTAAAACGCATTTGGTATCCAAGGAGACTTTTGGTGCCGGTACCAGTGCGATCAGTTTTTGTAACACCATTTCTCATGATGTGTTCGAGAAGGTCGAGATATGATTCATCAACATGTTTGCCTTGCATATGGTGAGTATAACTTTTCGGTCTAGAAAATCCAAATAGGCAGTTTGAGTGAAAATAAAGTGGGGGTGGTGATGTGCGCTTGCACACCACCACCCCCAGGGAGCAGCACCATGTCTAAGTGCTACAGTTCTAGACTAGCAAATCATATTAAAAATGCAATGATTGACAAATAAAGTGCAAAATGCTATACTGTATATATCATTCTCAACTCGCTGCTCAAGTGACAAAACAGGGCACGCTTAACAATAAATGGGAGTGACCCATTTATTTATGTATACACGCACTCAAAAGCGTGGAGCTTCGAGCTCTACGTATAGATATGATCCTTTTGCCAAGCCTAAAGCGGCTCGAAGTTCTTCGGGCGGGAGGTCGGGCAGATTTAATAATTCTCGTCCTCGATTTGCAAGTAAGTTTGGCAATCGTAGGGCAAAGCAAAGTCGCGGTGAGCGGATAGATTTTTCTCGTTTCGTCCAAAAGGCAGTACACGTCGAAGAAACACCATATGTAGCCGAACATACTTTTTCTGATTTTCCGTTTAATCCGCAACTTCATAAAAACATCGCCCGGGCAGGCTTCATCCATCCGAGGCCCATCCAGGACAAAGCAATCCCGACTGTGCTCAGAGGTAGAGACGTCTTTGGCATGGCGAACACTGGTACCGGTAAGACCGCGGCCTTTCTCTTGCCGCTTATAGAAAAAATCGCAAAGACAAAAGGCCAGAGTAAGCGCGAGCTTGTGCTCATCATGGCGCCAACGCGCGAACTCGCTATTCAGATCGAAAATGATTTCAAGATGCTTGCATTTGGGTTCGGTATGTTTTCTGTTGCCTGCGTTGGGGGACTACCGATTAATAAACAGATTACTGAAATAAAAAGGGGAGTGTCATTTGTCATCGGCACACCTGGCCGCCTTCGTGATCTCATTAATCAAAAAGTCCTCGACCTCTCGACCTGCCGCTCTGTGGTCCTCGACGAAGCGGACCGCATGCTCGACATGGGCTTTCGGGATGACATGGTTTACATCATAGGGAAAACTGCGCCCGAGCGGCAGACTCTCTTTTTCTCGGCGACGCTTTCTCCGGAAATCAAAAAATTAACTGAGCAGTTTTTGAAAGACCCTGCTTTTATCTCTGTCCTCTCTGGCGAGACTGCAAAAAATATCGATCAAGATGTTGTTCGTATTCGCACCAAGGAGGAAAAGATAGAAAAACTCCGCGAAGTTTTGAAACGCGATGGCTCGGACAAAGTTCTCATCTTTCGCGAGATGAAGCATGCTGTTGATACTCTCGCCAAAGAACTCTCGCAGTTTGGGTTTAAAGTAGGCGGCATTCATGGCGACAAACGCAGCCGCGAGCGCCTGCGCATCCTCGACTCTTTCCGCCGGGACCAGATCAATATCTTGATCGCAACCGACGTCGCAGCCCGAGGACTCGATATCCCTGATGTGACCCACGTTATCAATTACGACGTGCCCCAGACATACGACACCTACGTCCACCGTATCGGCCGAACCGGCCGCGCCGGCAAAAAGGGAATTGCGCTCACTTTTGTGCCGGGATAGTGGTATGATAGGGAAATTATAATCTAACTTATCTATTTACTTATGGCTTTATTTTTTAAGAAAGTATCGCAACCTGAACGTATTGAATACCGTTTACGTGTTCCGCAATGGGTATTAATAGTATTATTAATTGGTTTTGTGTTGCCTTTAGTTATTCTTGCTTATTACGCAAAGTTCGCTCCATCGGGAGCAAGTGATAATTTCTTAAACTATGCTTTGCTTACATGTTCGTTTGTGTGTCTCGGGATCATTGTTATTAGTCGCATCGAATGGGGACTTTTAGAATGGAAGTTAATTATGAAAACTAGAAAAGAAGGGGGAAGTATTGGATGCGAGAATGCAAAGAACACAAAAGTGAAAAATCTGAGCGCATTGCAAGGTATTGGTATCGCAATTTTTATACCTGGCACAGTTGTATATTGGGATAAAAACGGTGCAGAAAAATAAAACAAAGAAAGAAAACCTCATCCTTGTGCACTCGTTTCCGACGAATAGTATCGTACTTGCGGGGCTCGTGGAGTTTTTGGATGACTATTTTCATGTCTACTTTATAGATCTACCTGGATTTACTAAAAAGACACCCCTTGAGAAGGGAAGGATCAGCCTTGCTTCGTATTCAAAATATCTCTCAGAAAAGATCAAAGAGTTTAACCTGGATTCATATATCATCGGCGGCATTTCGTTTGGTTTTGTAGTGGTAAACAATATGAAGCCCGACGCTAAAAAGTGCAAAGCGATACTTGCGATCGAGCCGTATCTAAACAACAAATTTGTGCATATGTCGCTCTTTCAGAGGTTTTTGTACGCATATTTCTTTACGGGGAGAGTGATGCCAAAGATTTCCAAAAAGTTTTGGGAGAGCCCGCATGCAGAGCAACTCTTTGGCTATGTTCTTGGGAGGCATAACAAGCTCACAACCATAGTTGCCGAAGTTGATGCACGAACCTTTTTCGATACTGCAAAGATTTTATTTAAAAATAGCAAAAAGGTAACTTTTCATACGCGTATCCCATACGTGCTTTGGATCAACAAGCATGATACGACAATCAATGCAGACAAGATCGTGGCGGAATTTGAAAAGAATGTGCCGCGACTCCTTGTAAAATACAACGACGTGGACCACTATCCCCGCGATATGTCCAAACGCTATTTCAAAAGTAAAATAAAGGAGAAAGATATCATGGATTCTATTGCCTGGATCAATTCGTGCTATAGTTAGTAACTATGGATTCTAAACAAAAAGCGGAGAGGATACTCCAAGTTCATTATTTCATTTTTGCAGGGATTGTAATAAGTATGGTGCTTTTGTTTACCCCGTATCGTGTGTACGGCGCAGCCTTCCTGGCAGTTGTGGGAACCATTCAGGCATGCAATAAAGGCCGTTGCCCGATGACTGACCGGGAAAAAGAATTGCGAGAAGAGGCCGGCGAAAAAGTAGAATTAAAATTTGTTCAGGGGATTTTTAAAAAGGTTTTCGGTATCGTGGTACCTAATTGGGTTTTTGCTACCATCACCTGGGCTGCTTTTATTGCCTCTTATATAATTATCTTTATCTTTCTCTGGAATTTACTGAAATAAAAAGCAGACATTCTCGACTCCATACAATGGATCAATTTTATTTCTAGCTAAATATCATAATAAGGGCGGCCACCCTTATTATGAGAGCTTTAAGGTTAAGTTTTTAATCTTTTGATATAATCGAAATATGAAACCAGATAAATTATCTACGCAAGCTTTAGAACAAACTCCGGTTAATCTTAATATAGAAGTTGCTCAATTTGCTCCGGAAGATTGGGCACTTTTTAAGGATCTTCGCTTGCGAGCATTGCAAACTGACCCGCTTGCGTTTGGAGCTACATACGAAGAACAATCAAAAATCAGTGACGAAGAATGGCGGGCACGACTGGAGAATCCGGCTCAAAAATGGTTCTTCTCGAGGGAGAGCGGTAAACTGATCGCGATGGCTGGTGTGAATTTTGCCCAAAAAGAACATATAAAACACCGCGCTGAAATTATTGGTGTTTTTGTCGATTCCGCATATCGTAAACAGGGTGTCGGAGAGGATTTAATGAAAAATATTTTAGAAAATTTAAAAGCTAATCCAGAGATCGCAAAGGTGGCACTCAGTGTTCGCGGTTCACAAGAAGCCGCCAAAAAGCTTTATGAAAAGTTAGGCTTCCGCCTTGTTGGTGTCCATGAAAAAGAAGCAAAAATAGAGGGGCAATATTATGACGTCATTGATATGGAACTTATTTTTCCAGACAAACTTTAAATTTCTCTAACGAGCTTTAATCAATCCAGCCTTGAGGAGGGTAGCGTATGCACCATTCTTTTTCATGGTTCGCATACCGCGGGTAGAGACTTCGATGATGATAGATTTGTTGAGTTCAGGCACAAAAATCTTCTTCTTTTGAAGATTTGGGTATTTGCGGACTTTGCCGGTCGGGTTAAACTTGGTCGCGCGGGTACGGTTAGAGTATCCGCCTCCGACGATTGAACCCTTTTTAGTTATTGCGCACATCTTTTGCATCCCGATTAGAAAATTTAAATGTTAATGCTATACAGTCCCGCCTTTTAAGCTGATTTTCTAACGGGACAAGTAGTCCTTATAAGTTAGCACAAACTGTGCTAAAATGCAATTATCTGTATGGATCCCGTTAGTGATCATTTAGTTAATTATTTTAAATAAATAGTATATAACCAATATGATAAAAGTTTTCATTAAAAGTAAATATAACTACGGAAATCTGAAGATTTCCTATCACTAACGGGATGGAACCGATTAATATGATTTTTTATGTTGTTATATTGATTATGTCCGTGGTGATCCACGAGATTTCGCATGGCTTTATGGCCGAGCGTTTCGGGGACCAGACCGCGCGGCATGCGGGGCGGCTCACGCTGAACCCTCTCGCACACCTCGACCTCTTTGGTTCGATTTTGCTTCCGGCGCTCCTTATCATTTCCAAAGCAGGATTTCTCTTTGGCTGGGCGAAGCCGGTACCGTATAATCCAGATAATTTGAGCGACAGAAAATGGGGGACTTTCTGGGTAGCTGCTGCGGGAGTACTCGCGAACTTTGGTCTTGCGATTATCTTTGGTCTCCTCATCCGGGTTGCGCCATACCTCGCACTTCCGGCCGGCGTTGCAGCAGATTTGTATTTTATCGCAACTGCGATCGTCCTCATAAACCTCGGCCTCGGGATATTTAACCTCGTGCCGATCCCGCCCCTCGATGGGTCCAAGATCCTTTTTACCTTCTTGCCGAGCTCTCTCTACGGCGTTATTTCATTCCTCGAAACGTACTCTTTTATCTTCCTCATCATCTTTATTATTTACTTCTCGGACGTCCTGTTTCCGATCCTTGCCGGGCTTTTCCAATTGATCACCGGGCTCCCGCTCTAAAATTTGCTTTTTCGGAGGGTTTATAGTATATTTACCTGGAGTCCGAAGGGCTCTTTTATTTTAGTTTAAGCATCTTTGAATGCCAACAGTTAACCAATTAATCAGAAAAAATAGGACAAAAGTTAAAAGCAAGCACAAAACAGTGGCGCTTGCGAAGGGTTTTAATGCGCTCAAAAATCGCCCAGTGCTTTACCCGTCCCCATTTAAGCGCGGCGTATGCACTAAAGTTTCCACAACAACCCCAAAGAAGCCAAACTCAGCGCTCCGAAAGATCGCCCGCGTTCGCCTTACAAACGGTATGGAAGTTACTGCCTACATCCCAGGCGAGGGACACAATCTGCAAGAGCACTCTGTGGTGCTTCTTCGCGGCGGCCGTGTGAAGGACTTGATCGGAGTACGATATCACATTGTTCGCGGCGTGCTCGATACGCAGGGAGTAGAAAAGCGCCGACAAGGACGATCCCTCTACGGTAACAAGAAGCCAAAAGATAACAAGAAATAATCAGAATAGCTTTTATGCGATCCCGTTAGTGATTAAATGGTTAAGAATAATCAATAAAAATAAATTAAAATGATAATTTCACAGAAAATATTAATAGTAATTAACGAAACGGAAATCTAAAGATTTCCTATCACTAACGGGATGCGACGCAAGATAAAAAACAAACACGTTATACAGCCAGACTTCATGTACAACTCGGAAAAGCTCGAGAAGTTTATAAACTACATTATGTGGGCAGGGAAGAAAGAGACATCACGCAAGATCGTCTACCAGGCTTTTGAAGTAATTAAAGAAAAAACAGGGAACCCAAACCCGCTCGAAGTTTTCGACCTCGCACTCAAGAACGCGGGCCCAATGACCGAAGTCCGCTCCAAGCGTATCGGAGGAGCAAACTACCAAGTGCCTCGGGAAGTGCGCCCTGAACGTCGCCTCGCCCTCTCTATGCGCTGGATTCGTGACGCTGCACGTGGCGGAAAGGGGAAGCCAATGCACATCAAACTCGCCGATGAACTCATCGCCGCGTCCAAGAACGAAGGCGCTGCTATCAAGAAGAAAGACGATACGCACAAAATGGCAGACGCCAACAAAGCTTTCGCCCACTTTGCGTGGTAAACCCGCACACTTAACAGCACGATGCACCAAAGGTGCGTTGCGAGAGCAACGTCGTGCTATTAAGTTAGCTAGCAAGAACTAGCTAGCAAGAACGGTTCTTGCTAGTAGAAATCTCTATTTTTGTTTCTGAGTGAAAACGAAATATCAAGGGTAACCCTCCATATTTACAATAAAGCCTTCGCGCACTTTGCGTGGTAGCTCTCTAAAATGACAAAGGCCCAACGGCGGACCTTTGTCCGGCCGTTAGGCCTTTTTGTCTGGTCCGCCAGCAAAATAGCCGACGATCAGAATCGCCCCCGAGAGGGCGAGAAATCCAAGCGTGACCGGAAGGTTCACGCTTGTGCCGGTCGCTAACAGCTGACCGGCGCTGACGGCAACACACACGCATGTGCTGCCGTAAACAATGCCGACTGCAATGCCGGCGTTGTTTGCAATCGAGCCCTTGAGGGCTCGCAGAAAAATCTTTTTCATAAAACACCTCCAAAAACTTTATGGCATATATATATTGCTATTGCAACAGAGAGAATTTTAGTGTATATTATTTAAAGCGCTGTCGGCGCTTTTTTGTTACTAAGAAATTTAACCCGCACACTTAACACGACAAAGCACAAGTGCGCGGCGGAGCCGCATTGCCGTATTAAGTGTGCGGGTACACCATGGACCGAGATTATCCACTAGAGAAAGTTAGAAATATAGGTATCATCGCACACATTGATGCGGGCAAGACCACGACGACTGAGCGTGTGCTTTTTTATACTGGCGTATCCCACAAGATCGGGGAGGTGCATGATGGCGAGACGACGACCGACTGGATGGAACAGGAACGCGAACGCGGTATCACTATTACCTCCGCGGCGGTTACTTGTTTCTGGACTCCAACATATGCAAACAATGATAAGGCCAAAAAACACCGTTTCAATATTATCGACACTCCAGGACACATCGACTTTACCGTAGAAGTGAAGCGTTCGCTCCGCGTGCTCGATGGCGCAGTGGTTGTTTTCGACGGCGTAGCTGGCGTAGAGCCACAGTCAGAAACCAACTGGCGCTATGCAGACGAAGCAAAGGTGCCTCGTATCTGTTTTGTAAACAAGCTCGACCGAACCGGCGCATCTTTTGAGCATTCGTACGCAACTATTTTGGAGCGACTCAGTAAAAAGGCAGTTCGTGTCCAGATCCCGATCGGCCTCGAAGATAAATTTGAAGGTGTTGTCGACCTTCTGCGCCTGAAGGCGTATTACTTTGAGGGAGAGATGGGCAACACAGTTGTAGAGAAAGATATTCCAGAGAATCTGAAAGCTGAGGCAGAAGGATACCGCGCAGAACTTATCGAAAAAATCGTAGAAACTGATGATGCCATGATGACAGAGTACCTCGAAGGCGTCATGCCAAATTTAGATGCGCTCAAAAAAGCACTTAGGAAGGCGGTGATCGCAAACGAAATCTTCCCAGTGTTTGCGGGATCAGCGCTTAAGAACAAGGGCGTACAGCTCGTTCTCGACGCTGTGGTTGATTATCTCCCAGCACCAACTGATATTCCTCCAGTAAAAGGTATCGACGAAGCAACCGAAGAACCTGTCACTCGTAGTGCTTCGGACTCCGAGCCTTTTGCTGCGCTTGCGTTCAAAGTTGCTGCGGATCCGTTCGTGGGCCAACTCATTTTCTTCCGTGTGTACTCTGGAACCCTCACGGCCGGAAGCTATGTATACAATCCTCGCACTCGCAACAAAGAACGCATCGGCCGCATACTGCGCATGCACGCGAACGATCGAGAAGAAGTGAAAAAGGTTTACGCCGGCGAGATCGCAGCCGCGGTTGGACTCAAAGATACCATCACCTCTGATACTCTCTGCGATGAGAATAATCCCGTTATCCTCGACCGTATCGTATTCCCTGAGCCAGTGATCTCGCTCCGCATCGAACCAAAGACCAAAGCAGACCAGGAAAAAATGGGCATGGCCTTGAACCGCTTGGCCCAGGAAGACCCGACATTCAAAGTATCTACTGATCAGGAAACAGGGGAGACGATCATTGCCGGCATGGGTGAGCTTCACCTCGAGATCATCGTAGACCGCATGAAGCGTGAATTTGGTGTCGAAGCAAACGTCGGCAAGCCACAGGTTGCATACCGCGAGACTATCACCGGTAATTCTGAAGCTGAAGGTAAGTACATCAAGCAGTCCGGCGGCCGCGGTAACTACGGTCATGTGAAGATCAAAGTAAAGCCAATGCAGATGCTCACGAAGGAAGAACTTGAAGACCTGCCAAAAAATACCAAACGTTCAGAAGGATTTGAATTTATTAACTCGATCAAAGGTGGCGTTATCCCGCAGGAATACATCGCGCCGTGTGAAAAAGGATTCAAGGAAGGTCTCGATCGCGGTATACTCGCTGGATTTAAGATGGTAAATGTTTCTGTTGACCTCTGGGATGGTTCGTACCACGAAGTGGACTCGAACGAAATGGCTTTCAAGATCGCAGCGTCAATGGCGATCCAGGATGCATGTAAGAAAGCAAACCCTGTCATACTTGAACCGATGATGAAAGTAGAAGTTGTGACCCCTGATAAATTCATGGGTGATGTGACTGGAAACCTTTCTTCAAAACGCGGGCTTATCGAAGGCATGGAAGACCGCGGGATGAACAAAGTTATCCGCGCGATTGTACCGCTCTCTGAAATGTTCGGCTACATGACGGGTTTGCGCAGTATGACCGAAGGCCGCGCATCATTCACTATGGAATTCGTTCGTTATGATATCGTGCCGCAAAATGTGGCTGAGACTATCATCGCTGCGAGGAAATAAATTTTAGAAATATTGACACAAAAAACCACCTGGAGTTTTGGCGGCGGGAGCTCGGGCTCCCGAAACAGATTTTTTCGGAAGAGGAGGTCGCGCAAGCGATCCTGCTCTTCCTTTCCTGGGAGAGCATATTGCTCTCCCAGCCACAGGCAGCCGAAAGGCTGCCTGTTTTTTATATATATTATACCGCATTAAGAATGCTACTTTTGATATGTTCCTTGTTGCCGATTGGAACTTGCTCTATATTCGCAACAACTGCGTAGTGGTCGCTTACGTCACTTTTTAGTACTACGTCACTCGCTTCGTAGTCCGGGGTGGTAAAGAGTCCATCTACCATAAGCGGAAGCGGACCGATATGATGCATGCTCGCGTCGATGCTTGTCGTATAGTGGGCTGGTATGTTGTCTTTCAAATGTGTTGCCAACGTGTCAAATATTTTTTGTCCGCGCGGCGCGTTTAGGTCGACAGTAAAGACGAGCTCACCGAGCGTGTGAAGGATCCGTAGAAGTCTTTCCAAGTCCCGCATCTGGTTCTCGACATTTTCTTCAAGAATATCCCAGGTAAACTTTTTCGTTACTCTATTCATGCGGCCATAATACCCCCAAGTAAAATGCGTGGTTGCACATCGCCATTTTGTATCGTCTACTTCGAGGTCTGCAACTAGCAATTTCTTAGCATTGTATTTGTTCACCCAGCTTTTATCTTTTTGATCCGTAGCTGATATCGTTGCCGGGCGCGCGCTTGTCTCGAGCACTTCATCGCCTTTGTATGAGAAAGTGCTTGAGTGGACGATGGGGAAGGGGGACAAAATCGCGACGCCTTCTCGGTGTTTGATACCGTCATCTGTTTCTATGAATGTTTCTTCGCAGAAGACTCCATGTATCCCGAGCTCTTCTTTAAAGAGTTCAAATGTTTCTTCGAAGATTTCTTGAAGACAAACGACGTCCGGTTTTTCTTTTTTGAGGAATTCGAGAACGAGGGGAATATGTTTTTCTTTTTCGATGTTGAGAGAAATAAGCTTTAAAGCCTGTGATGACATTGGGGGTAATTGTACACTATCCCTTTGGGCTATACAAGTTTGACAAAAGGCCCCAATCTTGCTATCATATCCGTAACTGCACTTTTGGCAGTTTTTGTTTTGCATATTGGCCCAAAAGCCTATTTATCATTGGTCAAAATTATTAGTTCATTAATATTCTAGTAGTTAAGCCTTAGCAGCCTCTCGTATGTTAAGCCTTAACTATTAAACACAAAATATATGGCAGAAGAATTTAAAAGAGACAAGCCACACGTAAACGTAGGTACTATTGGTCACGTTGACCACGGTAAGACTACCCTTACTGCGGCTATTTTGCATGTGCTTAATATCGCTGGTAAGGAAGTCCGACTCAAGGACGTAAGCCAGATCGACAACGCTCCAGAAGAGCGCGCTCGAGGTATTACTATCAACATTTCTCACAACGAGTATTCTACGGATACCCGCCACTACGCACACATCGATGCTCCTGGCCACGCTGACTACATCAAGAACATGATCACTGGTGCTGCTCAGATGGACGGTGCGATCCTTGTGGTTGCTGCGACTGATGGTGCGATGCCTCAGACTCGCGAACACGTGCTTCTCGCAAAGCAAGTGGGCGTGCCACGAATCATTGTATTCCTCAACAAGTGCGACATGGTTGACGACAAAGACATGATCGACCTCGTCGAAGAAGAAATCCGAGAACTCCTTACAAAGCAAGGCTTTGACGGCGCAGGCGCTCCGGTTATCCGCGGCTCTGCTCTTAAGGGCCTCGAAGCAAAATCTGCCGATGATGAATGGGCAAAGAAAATCCTCGAACTCACCAACGCTCTCGATACCTACATCCCAGTTCCAGAACGAGATACTTCAAAGCCATTCCTTATGCCTATCGAAGACATCTTCTCTATCGAAGGCCGCGGTACAGTGGTAACTGGCAAGATCGAACGAGGAATCGTAAAGGTTGGTGAAGAAATCGAAATCGTCGGTATCAAGCCAACTCAAAAGACAACTGTGACTGGAATCGAGATGTTCAACAAGAACTTGAAGGAAGGTATGGCTGGCGACAACGCAGGCATTCTCCTTCGAGGTCTCAAGAAAGAAGACATCACTCGCGGTCAGGTCATCGCAAAGCCGGGGACTGTGACTCCACACGATAACTTCACATGCGAAGTATATGTCCTCAAGAAAGAAGAAGGTGGCCGCCACACTCCATTTATGAAAGGCTACAAGCCGCAATTCTACATCCGAACCACAGACGTGACTGGAGATGTGACCCTCGCAGAAGGTACAGAAATGGTTATGCCAGGTGATACGACAAACCTTACCGTCAAGCTCGTTACCCCTGTAGCCCTTGAAGAATCGCAGCGTTTCGCTATCCGAGAAGGAGGCAAGACAGTCGGCGCCGGAGTTGTTACCAAAATTCTTGCTTAATCGAAATTTATAAAACAATTGCTCTTTTAAAACTAACTACCTTATGACACCAACAGATACAACTGCAAAGAAGCCTAAGGCTGCACCAGGAAAGGCGGGGCAGGTAGCAAAGAGCACGCGCAGAACCTCTACAAAAGGAGGTTCTTCGGCGCGAGAAGGCGCAAATGTCGTCCTTCGTATTCGAGTTCGTGCATATGAGAGCAAGATCATCGATGCATCTGTAAAGCAGATCATGGATACCGCGACTCGCTACGATGCAGTTATCATTGGTCCTGTGCCGCTACCAACTGAAATCAAGAAATACACCGTGAACCGCTCTGCCTTTATTTACAAAAATATTCGCGAGCAGTTTGAAATCCGAGTACACAAGCGATTGATCGATATCGTGAACCCAAATGCAAAGACGATCGAAGCCCTTACGAACCTTTCGCTCCCGTCCGGCGTCGATATTGATGTAAAGATGTTGTAATTTTCTGCGAACCACCATGAAATTTATTTTGGGAACAAAAGAACAAATGACAGAGTACTTTAAGGAGAACGGCGACGTTGTCCCGGTAACGCTCATTTCTGCAGGTCCGACAGTTGTTACTCAAGTCAAGACAAAAAGTACTGATGGGTATGATGCCGTGCAGATTGGTTTTGGTTCTAAAAATGCAAAGAATGTGGGCAAAGCCCAAAAAGGCCATTTCAAGGACTTGGGGAATTTTAAATTTGTGAGAGAATTCCGCCCAGACCAGGACATAACATGCAAGGTGGGAGATACCTTTACAGTCGCTGATCTTTTTGCGGTAGGAGATAAAGTTGTTGTTTCCGGAACTTCCAAAGGTAAAGGTTTCCAGGGTGTAGTCAAGCGCCACGGATTCGGTGGAGGTCCACGCACACACGGTCAGAAGCACTCGGAACGTGAACCGGGCTCGATCGGCGGCGGTCTTCGTACTCGCGTGCCAAAGGGTATGCGCATGGCAGGCCGCATGGGATCCGACCGCATTACTCAGAAGAATCTGGAAGTTGTATTTATCGATCCTGAGCAAAATTTGATTTTGATCAAAGGCGCGGTGCCGGGCGTTCGGGGGAGTTTAGTTGAAATAATGAAAAAATAGAAAAAGGCAAGACCTAACATGTTAGGTCTTGCCTTGGGAAAAATATGCAAGCAAAAATATACAATCAAAAAGGAACTGACGCAGGAAGTATAGACCTTCCCTCTAAAGTATTCGCTGCAAAGTGGCGAGCTGACCTCGTGCACCAAGTAGTAGAGAGCATGCGCTCCAACAAGCGCTCGGGCACCGCAGATACCAAAGATCGCGGCGAAGTGCGCGGTGGAGGCAAAAAGCCATGGAAACAAAAGGGTACCGGTCGTGCCCGACACGGTTCGACTCGAAGCCCGATCTGGGTAGGCGGCGGAGTCACACACGGCCCGCTCGCGGAGAAGAACTATAAGCGCAAGGTTTCGAAGAATATGCGAGCGCAAGCCCTTTTCTCAGTACTTTCGAGAAAGCTCAAAGACGGTGAGATACTTTTTGTTGATTCGCTCGCCCTTTCTAATATCAAGACCAAAGATGCAGCGGAGGTGGTAAAAAACCTCTCCAAGGTTTCCGGCTTCGAAAAGCTCGGCGGCAGATCGAAAAACCCAAAAGCATTAATTGCGATCTTTGATCGAAATGAAAAAGTAGAAAAGAGTTTCCGCAATATTCCGGTGCTCTCGACCGCATTTCTTAAAAATTTGAATCCGCTTGATGTTTTGAATTACAAATACCTTGTTATCGAAAATCCGGAAGCATCCGTGAAGTTTTTAGAAAGTAGAGCGAAATAAGATTAATTTTATGGCAACGATAATTCATAACCCAATAAAGAATCCACGCATTACCGAAAAGGCATCACTCCAGCAGGGGATGAATGTGTATGCTTTCAATGTTTTCCCTCATGCAAACAAAACCGAAATCAAGAAAGCAATTTTTGCGCTCTACAAAGTAAAACCAGTCAAGGTAAATATTGTGAGCATGAAGCCAAAGAAGGTAACTTTCCGCGGCCGACCGGAAGTAAAAGGAGGAGGGAAATATGCCCTCGTGTATTTGAAAGCAGGCGACAAGATAGAATTTATTTAAGATATGAATCCCGTTAGTGGCCGCGGTCGCAAATGGGAATAGAGAAATGAAAAGTATTATTAATTTTATTATACTGACAGTGTCTAGAACCAAAGCGAACGCGACCTGTCACTAACGGGATGAAAACATATAAACCCACAAGTAAATCACGCCGTCAGATGTCCAATGTAAATTATCGGGACATCATTACAAAGACGCGTCCGGAGAAATCTTTGACCCATGGCTTCCGCCGATCTGTCGGCAGGAACAGTGCTGGCCGCATCACCATGCGCCACAAGGGTGGCGGACACAAGCGCCTTTTCCGCGAAGTAGACTTTTTGTATGACAAGCACGATGTTCCTGCAAAGATCGCGAGTATCGAATACGATCCAAACCGCTCTGCTTTCATCGGCCTCGCAGTGTATAAAGACGGCGAGAAGCGTTACGTAGTCCTCCCAAAGTCTGTACGACCCGGAGACTCGTTTATCGTATCGGAAAAAGCACCAGTTGAAACAGGGAACCGCTTGCCGCTCAAGAATATCCCTGTTGGTACATTTGTATACAACATCGAACTCAAGCCTCGAGGCGGCGCCAAGATCGCCCGCTCGGCCGGAATATTTGCTCAAGTTGTGGCAAACGCGGAAGGATACACAAATATCAAAATGCCTTCGTCGGAAGTAAGAAAGGTGAACGAAAATGCGTGGGCATCTGTTGGAACTGTTTCAAACGAAGAACACCACCTCGAAAACTTTGGTAAAGCTGGACGCAGCCGCTGGAAGGGTATCCGCCCGACTGTTCGCGGTACGGCTATGAACCCGGTAGACCACCCATACGGTGGAGGTGAAGGACGCCAGGGCCGTGGAACCAAGAGACCAAAGACCATGTGGGGTAAAATCACCGGCGGCCGCAAAACCCGCACGCCAAAGAAATACTCAAACGTATTTATTGTGTCGAGACGAAAGACTGGAAAGAATAAATAAGGAAAATCCTCAAAAATATCTATGAATTTCATAGGTATTTTTGTTTACTTGCTTTACGCTAAAAAATATGGTATAATATAGATAGAAGTAACCCAGGGGGACTAGCTTCCGCTCAGCCGGTCCCCCAAAACGAAAGGAAAAATTATGAGAGAAAAAAAGAACACGAAGCGGAAAGCCGCTCGTGTCCGCAAGACTCCTAGATAGCTAGGAGTCTTGCAAAAAGGCCGCCGGAGTGTTACCCAACCCGGCGGCCGAACTATTTATGCTATCCCGTAGTAGATTTTGGTAAGGCTCCGACTTTGGTCGGAGCGCGCTCTGCGCATTACCAAAATTCACTACCGGATGCTATACTTTTCAATATATGACCTGGGCACTCAAGAGGCAAATGTTTTATGTGGCAGTGGTTGTCATATTTTTTTCGACTCTCGCATTTTTGCTGATTTACCCAAAACTAAACAAACCTCCGACTTGCAGCGACGGTAAGCAAAATGGTAACGAACTCGGGGTAGACTGTGGCGGGGCGTGTACCCGTGCATGCATCGCCGAGGTAGACGACGTGTCGGTCCTCTGGTCTCGGGCATTCCGCGTTGTGCCTGGCCGGTACAATGTCGTCGCATACCTCACGAACCACAACAAAAATATCGCAACCAGCCGCATCAATTATCGTTTCCGCTTTGCAGATAAAAATAATATTTACATCGGCAAGCGCGAAGGCTCTACCATCATTCCGCCCTCGGGAAACTTTGCCATTTTCGAATCCGGCGTGGACGTCGGGAATTCTATCCCGGTATATGTAAGCTTTGAATTTACCCAGGCGCCAAAGTGGACCTACGTCGAAGAGAAGAAGATCGACCAGGTGAAAGTCCTCGTTTCAAACATTAGCTTAACGGGCGAAGCCACGCGTCCCAAACTTTCCGCAACGCTCAAGAACAATTCCTTGTTTACTATTCCACGCGTCGATGTGGTGGCGATCCTGTATGATGCTTCGGGGAACAGTGTCTCGACGAGCCGTACGTTTGTCGACGTTTTGGGCCCTGAAGGGAGGGCAGAAGTAACCTTTACCTGGCCGGAACCATTTGATAAAAAAGTAGTGCGCACGGAAATATTGCCGATGTTCGATATCTTTTCGGCAAAGTTGCAATGATAGTATGGCAGAGAAAGCGCTCAAACGAATAGATTGGCTTTTGGTCGTGTTTATTATTCCCATTTTGCTCGCGGGGCTTGTGACCATGAAGCAATTTGGAGCGGGGGAGACGGGAATTAATTTCTTTGGAAAACAAGTCATCTGGATACTTGTTTCTTTTGGCGTATTTTTTACTTTTTCGTTTATTGATTTTAGGTTTTTGAAACGCACTGATGTACTCGTGGCCCTCTTCCTCGGTATTGCTTTTGTTTTGTTCCTGCTTTTTATTGTGGGACACGTGGCACACGGCGCCAAGAGTTGGTTTAACTTTGGTTTCTTTTCGTTTCAGCCGGCCGACGTAGCCAAGCTTGCCCTCGTCCTTATTCTTGCCAAGTATTTTTCGAGGCGGCATGTGGAGATTGCGGACTTTAAGCATATTTTCATTTCTGGATTTTATGCCTTTATTCCGCTTTTCCTGGTGCTCCTCCAGCCCGACTTTGGTTCGGCGATGATCATCGGCTTTATCTGGCTCGGGATGGTGCTGGTCTCCGGTATTCGCAAAACGCACTTACTGCTGGTCTTCCTCTCGGGGGCCCTCGTCTTTCTGACCCTTTGGTTTTTTGTTTTTGCGCCATATCAAAAAGCGCGGATCCGGAATTTCATAGACCCTCTCACTGATATCCACGGCACTGGCTACAATGCTTTTCAGTCGATGGTAGCTGTGGGTTCCGGGCAAACGGTGGGAAAAGGGCTCGGATTTGGCACGCAGTCTCGGCTCAAATTTCTCCCGGAGCCGCAAACTGATTTTATATTTGCGGCGTATGCCGAAGAATGGGGGTTCGTGGGTTCCATACTCCTCCTCGTTCTCTATGGCCTCGTCTTTTGGCGGATACTGTATGCTTCTACTCTCGGGAGTTCCAACTTTGAGATTCTCTTTGGCCTCGGTATTGCGATATTTTTTATGGCGCATATACTCGTAAACGTCGGCATGAATTTGGGGCTCATGCCGATCACGGGAATTCCGCTCCCATTTATGAGCTATGGAGGGTCGCACTTGGTGACTGAGTTTGCAGCGCTCGGAATACTCATGAGCATGCGGCGCTACGGGCGCTCCGTGCACCGTGACGATATGCAGCACGAGTTTATCGGCGCGTAAAAATAAAGTATACTAATTCACATGAACCATATTATTTTTTATTCACTATACAACCTTGGACTTCAGTCTGCGGCTGTAGCCAAGTTTTTTGTTTTTTGCGCGGGGACTCTGCCATACATTGTGATCTTGGCAACTGCAGGGTATCTCGGATACAAAAAAATATTTCCGCCGAAAATTTTCTTAGTGTATGTGATCGCCTTTGGGGCCTGGGTGCTCGCTGGTCTTATAAAACTTTTGATTCATGCACCGCGGCCGTTTGTATTACTCTCTGATGTGACTAACTTAATTCCAGAAAGTGGCTATGCCTTTCCATCAGGACATGCTACTTTTTTCATGGCTTTTGCAGTTGCCGTGTTTCTCCTCGAGAAAAAAGCAGGATACGTGCTCATGGCCGCGGCAGTGCTCATCGGTATCGCGCGCGTCGTCGTCGGGGTGCACTTTCCGGGGGACGTCCTCGGCGGCTTTGCCCTCGGCGCACTTTTTGCTTACTCGGCGCACCACATCGTTTATACTCTCACAGAGCATTTCTTTCCGCCGCATGAAGCGCATGGCGGCCATCACTAATTATCGAGGGGAGTCCTCGATATCTTGCTTGTAAAAATGAAAGCCCGCTCCGACCTCGGTCGGAGCGGGCACGTGATTAAAGGAGGGGGGCTTGCTTTTTTGCACTCGGCTAGTAGCCGAGTGCGTGCGCCAATTGCGCTAAAATCGTGAGTCCGGCCGCAAGGCCGAAAATCGCGAATAGCGCTCTTAGCGCGTTGATCATGAATTTGTCATTCATGATTTTTTCCTCCTTCAAAATTCATTCAAAACTAATAAGTAATATAGCATAAAATTATTTAGAAATAGCAAGATTGCTTATTTCCAGAAAAGGTGTAATATAACTAGACATTATGTGGAAAAAGATAGTGCTTGCGGTACTTATTTTAATTTTGGGCTTCGGGGTTGCCCTTTTTGTTGTGAAGACTGAGCCTCGCCTCAATAAAAATTTTGAGACCCAAAGAGCATTTTTTAAAAAGTTTCCATTTCGTCTCGGCCTCGACCTCTCGGGCGGCAGCCACCTCGTCTACAAAGCAGATGTGAGCGCTGTGCCAGAAGGGGAAGTTGGTGATTCGATGGATGCCCTCCGGGATGTTATCGAGCGCCGCGTAAATACCTTTGGTGTATCAGAGCCAGTGGTGCAGGTTCAGCGGGGAAGTTTCGTCTCCGGTGCTCCTGAACAACTCATCGTCGACCTTCCGGGAGTGACAGATGTAAAGCGCGCGATCGAAATGATCGGACAGACACCGCTTCTCGAATTCCGAGTTGAAGGAAAGGGAGCTCAACCGCAAAAGGTAAAAGTTGGCAAAGACGGCAAACTTGATTTAAGTGGTATTAGCCTTGAGCCACAATTTATCCCGACCGAGCTCACCGGCCGATTCCTCAAAAAAGCGACACTACAGTTTGATCCAACCACTCAGGAACCGACGATACTCCTCCAATTCAACGACGAGGGTTCAAAACTCTTTGCGGAAATTACAAAGAATAATATTGACAAGCCAGTCGCAATATACCTCGATGGCGCTATTATTTCCGCTCCACGGGTAAACGAAGCAATCACTGATGGCGAGGCTGTTATCTCTGGCGGCTTTACTCCGACTGAAGCCAAGACTTTAGTAGGCCGGTTAAATTCTGGCGCATTGCCGGTACCGATCAGTCTACTTTCTACCCAAACCATCGGGGCAACCCTCGGTGAATCCGCAGTAAAAGCAGGCGTGAAGGCAGCGATCATCGGCTTTTTCCTTGTCGCGCTCTTCCTTATACTCTGGTACCGCTTGCCTGGGCTCGTGGCGACCGTATCGCTTTTCATCTTTGTGTCTATCATCCTCGTACTCTTTAAGCTCCTGCCCGTCACACTCACTGCCGCAGGCATCGCCGGCTTTATTATCTCGATCGGTATTGCGGTCGACGCGAATGTACTTATTTCTGAACGCGTGAAAGAAGAACTTCGCGCCGGAAAAAGGGTAAGAGAAGCAGTGAACCTCGGATTCTCGCGGGCTTGGTTTTCGATCCGCGATTCGAATATTGCAAATTTCATTACCGCTATTATTTTGTTCTGGTTTGGAACGGCCCTCATCAAAGGCTTTGCCCTTACCCTCGGTATGGGGGTTGTCGTTTCGATGTTTTCGGCAATTGTCGTCACCCGTATTTTCCTCCGCGTGTTAACCCTCGTTCCGGAAAACAAAGTGAGTCGATTTTTATTTAGCTCAGGTCTTAGCTCTGGCACTGCCGCGCAATAGTATATGTTCATTATCAAACACAAAAAAATATTTATTGGCATCTCGACAATCCTCGTTGCCTTTGCTCTCGTTGCCATATTTACGTTTGGACTCAATGTCGGTATCGATTTTAAAGGTGGGGCACTTACTGAAGTAACGTATACAGACGAGCGCCCTACACAAGAAGAACTGAATCCAAAACTCGAAGAGCTCGGCCTCGGGAGCGTACTCCTCCAGCCGACAGGAGACAAGGGATATATCGTAAAGACACG
>Ga0196963_10000376_pt1 | contig 42302 bp, 70 predicted proteins | sample S1_5metaG_FD_148600 | JGI IMG/M metagenome (GOLD analysis project Ga0196963, IMG submission 148600) | Soil microbial communities from Anza Borrego desert, Southern California, United States - S1_5 | ecosystem: Environmental > Terrestrial > Soil > Desert | place: USA: California | collected... | reverse complement strand
TCTGGTTTCGCATAATCCAAACCTTGTCCGTCGCCGCGCTCGCTGTAGAGCCGTCGCTTTGAACGTTCAAATGAACGATGGTGATGTCGTGGTCGGGAATCAGGACGTTCTTCACGCCGCTGGTCGCGACCGTGATAACCATCCAGGGCGTCTTTTCCGCCTTGAAGTCGTAGTCGGCGGCTGCGAATGCCTGCGCACTCAGAATCACCGCCGCGAAACACATGAAAAACCGTTTCATTGCGCGCAAGCCTCTCGTCTTGAGTTGTAGGGAAAGGGACGCCGCTAGACCTTCACGGCGTCCCTTGGGGCAGACTGTGATTAGGCGGTGATGTTGGAGAGCAGGTGACCGAACGCGGCGTCGATAATCTTTTCGTCCACCGTGTGCCGCACGCGGTAAATCGTGCTGCGGGTCTGCTCTTCGCGGTACTCTTCAACGTTCAGGTCGTTCGGGGAGTCATCGCGCCAGAGGAACGTGCGACCGATGCCAGGCGCCGTGATGGCGTCGCCTTCCGGCAGCTTGCAAATCATCGCATACTCGTCATCCCAGATGTCCGTGATGGTTGCGTCCTGCCCTTCCTTCGCGCTGTTGTAGACGCCGGCGCCGATGAGCACCTGCCGCAGCCCGAAGAAGTCCGCCATCGCCTTCGCGACGTTCGAGACCGTGCCGAGCTGGATGTACTTCACGGCTTCGTTCAGGTCGTCGTTCTTCAGCAGGTTATTGTAAACCACCTTGCTGATAATCATCGTGTCCGGGTCCACGCCGGTCAGGCGGCGAACCTTTTCCTTAGCGGCGAGAATGTCCGACTTCGCATCGGCGCTCGCGGTGCTCCATTCGGTGCCGACCGCCGTGGTCAGGCTCGAACCGGTCCACGTTGAGGTGTTGAAGATGGCAGTCGCAGCGCGGACTTCGTAGTCCGTCAGCAGCCGGCGCGCGGCGACTTGGGACGCGTAGAACTCGGCGTCGAAGTCGTTTGCGTAGAACGCGCGTTCACTGTCGTCAAGCGGCTGCTCGTGACCGTACTCCTCGCAGGCGTACGAATCATCTTCGACGCTGTACTCGTCGCGATTGTACGCGGAGCGAGCGGCGCGCTTCAGATCCGCGCGGGCGAGAACGCCTTCACGGCGCAGCTTGACGAACTTCGCTTCCTTGCGCGGAACGCGAATCTGAGGCAGGGCCAGCGCCGCAATGAAGTTGTTTGCGGTAAGGTCGAACTCCTGGAACGCAGCACCGAGGTCGAGACGCGGGGTTGCGTACGAACCACTCTGTGTAGGCATTGTGTCAGCTCCTAAACTGTCCCCGAATCTTTTATCGAGCGAACGAGGACGGGGACCGCCCCCGCTCGCTCAATTCCTTGGCTTAGTAGCCGTACGCCACCCAGTTCACGAGCTTGCTGAAGGTCGTGCCCGCCACGAGCGTGGCGTCGCCGTCCGTGCTCTTCCATGACTTGATGATGACGGAGCCGGCAGCCGGCGTGCCCGCCTGGTCGCCAATGGTGGCCGTGACGTGCATCGCACCGTCAACCGGGTCGCTGTCGAGCTGGGCAACCACGCAGACCACCTTGCTCAGACCGGTTACAATCGTGTCTGCGTCCGCCACGGTCGTGTGCTGACCGGAAACCGAGCGGATACCGTGCGCCGCCGGAATCGGCAGGACTTCGATAACGTCGCCGTCCGCCGTCGCGGCTTCGAGGGCGATACCTACCGCCACGCCCGGACTGCCCGAAACAGCATCGTCAATCTTGCCGCTGGCAAGACCGTAGACCGGCAGCAAGGCGGTAATCGCGCCGCCAGCCGTCATCTTGAAGGTGCCCCGGTCGTTGAGCAGGCGAACCGCAACCATCGCGCCGCTTGCCGCCGCCGCCTGCGTGATGCCGATAGCAGGCTCGTCCGCGCCGGCGTAGGCGACCGTGGTCCCGTTGCTGCTCAGCTTGACCCGGCGGTACTGCGCCAGCGCCTCGCCGGCAGTGAAGGTCTTAACACCGTGCTCCGTCTGCTGACTCATGTCTTTCTCCTTGCGGCATGAGCCGCGCGTTAGTTCTTCTTCGCCTTGTAGGCTTTGAACAGTTCGGGGTGCAGCGACGCGCACGCGCTCATCGCCTTGCTCAGCGGCACCTTATGCTCAGCCGCGTATTCCTTGGAGACTTCGAGGAAGTCTTTCTTGCTCGTGCCTTCGCCCGCGGCGGTGTTCGCGAACGTAACCGGCTCGGCACCGGGCGCTTTCTGGTTCGCCTTCAGCTTGGCGTTCTCAGCCTGGAGGTCGGCAATCTGCTTGTCCTTCCACGCGAGTTCCGCCTGCTCCATCGTCGCGCCGGCTTTGAGCTGGGCGAGAACGAAAGCGGGGTCACTGAACTTGGCTTCGAGTTCGGCGAGCGTCGCGACTTTCAGCGTGCTCATCGCCTCATCTTCCTTTTTCTCGTCGGGCTTCTTCTCGCCCTCGGTCACTTCCGGCTTCTTGTCTTCGGGTTCACACTTGCCGTCTTCGAGTTTCGCGGGCATCGCTGATTCCTTTCCGACCGACAAGCCATGTCGGGCTAAAAATCCATTCACGAAGGTTTTGGCGCGCTCTGGCGCGATAGCGCCGAACAGTTCCGGCGTGGCGTTCTGGTCGATTCCGAAAATGAAGCGCAGGGCGGACTCAGCACGCGAGGCAAACTCATCGCCGCTGGAAAAGAAGCCGTTGGGGTTCGCCGCCGGCTCATCGACGACATCCGAGGCAGTCATCACGCTGAGTCGGGCGTGCGGAAGGTTTTCCGTGTTTAGCGGGTCAGGACTCTTGAAGTCCTGAATTATTCGACCACACCACTCGTCGTAAACGACTTTTCCGCCAGCGGATTCGATGAACTTGTCCTCTGCATCTGCGTCCCGCGCGAACACGATAGATGCGCCGAAGCTCTCGGGGTCTTCTTCCGCGAGGTCCAGCACGTACGAGCCAAGCCGGCCATCGGGGGAGGCGTCGGAAACGGGCGCGATATGCAGGTCGGCGCGAACCGTGTCGCCATCAAGGCGGAAATTCTTGGAGCGCCCGAGGTACTTGCCCATACCATCGGCGCACAGCCCCGGATGCGTAAAGCGCGACTTAATGCCGTTCGCCTTCGCGTTGCCGGCGGCGACCACGGCGGAAAGCATTTCCTTGTCAATCCACATCCCGTGACCCAACGCCTCGCCACGAGTGATGACGGCATAGCCGTTGATAACACGCGCTTCGCGGTCCACTCGCAACGGGGCGCTGCGGAGCGCAGTGATGCGCAGTTTGGCAGCGGGTTGTAAAGCGACATTCGTCATGCTGGTATTAATCGCCTTCAACTAATCCTGTGACAATGGGTCGGGGTACAGTTCTGTAACCTATTTCGGCTTTTGCCGTTTCTCGGACTCCGCGTCTTCGTCTTTCTCGGTACTCTCCGCCGGGTCCGCTGGCATTTCCGCTTTTGCCACTTCCAATCCAGCGAGAAGTTCCCACGGCACTTTGACGCCTGTCGTCTTTTCCACTTCTTGCGCAGCTCTGACGGCGCCAACGATTTCTTTCTGTCGCTGGGCGCGCCAGTCGTCGTAATCCTGCCCGCGGCTTGCAAGGGCTTCGGCGTGCGTTGACAGGCCGGTGCCGATGATGTGCTTCCACGCCTGCGCTTCTTTGAACGGGTCCACCCACGGGAATTTCGGTGCAATCCAGTCGTGTTTGAGAACGTCCGCGGGCGCGCTCTTAATCTTGCCTTCCGCAATCCACTGTTGAACCTTCCAGCGGTAAAGCGGCGCGTGCCATTTCTGCTTAAGCAACCGCTGCCAGCACTGGAAATTGCGGTATGCCTGCTCCAGCGAGGCGCGCGCGCTGCTGTAATTCGTCTGTGAGAAATCGAGCAGGATAAGCTCTAGCGGCAGGCCGAACGGCAGCCCGATAAGGCGCAGGAACATACGGATGGATTCAGGGAAGTTTGCGCCGGGCAGGTTGTGCTCCACCGCTTTCAGGTCTTCGCCTTCTTCGCCGTGGAAGGCAATAGCCCCCTCGCTGAAGCGGTCCGGTCCCTGGTCTTGAACGCGGTCGGGGCGCTGCTCACTGCCGCTATTCGCCGGCGCATCGCTGTCCGCAGTGGTTTCGAGATATGCCTGCTCCGCGCCTTTGTTGCGGGTAACGATGATGGCGTAGCGCGCGAGAATCTGCCACGCGACGGCTTCCGAGTCGCACACGTCGTTGATGCGATGAATCATTGGAAAGGACGACACGTGAACGGGAACGCCGCGCGTCTGAGAGGCGCGCTTGCGGTTCGCAATGAAAATAAAATCTGACGCGTTTATCGGCGTATACTTCGAGCGCGACAGGTTTCCGAAACGGTTGTAGTCGGCAATCCAAAAGCGAACGGGGCGCCCGAGCTTGTCCAGCTCGACACCCTGCTCAACGCGGTTCTCTTTGTTGTCAGATACCTGCGAGCGGTACGCGACACGCTCCGACTCGATGAGCTGAATCTTTCCGTCGCTGGTTTTGATGGCGCCGATGTCGCCGTCCACCATCAGCGCGCGCAGCACCAGCCGCTCAATTTGCCAGAATGTATCCAGCTCGCGAACTTCCGGTGCTTCGGACCATTCCGCCCAAAGCTGCTCAAGCTGCTTGTTTACTTCCTCGCTGGAGGTCTGCGCCTGGAGCTTGAAGCCGTGTCCGAGAATGTTGTCGGCAGCACGGTTGGCGAGACCTTCAAAAATTGCATTGTCGCGGTCGAATGCCTGCGACTGCTGAACGAGGTCTTCTCGGTCATAGCGCAGATGGTAGTCAGCACTTCCGCCGGTTGCCTGTGGGCGTCCGCTGGAACGTTCGATTTGAGCCGCACGATAGCCGAGGGCGGTATATGCGCCGCGTTTGATGGGTGGGGTCACAGGGGGCGCATCCTCACGAAGTTTGTTCTTCGTGACGCGCCAGCCACAAACTCGACGTGTTTCTTAACGTCGATGTACAGGTCCTTGAACATCGCCGAGTTGACGACGTTGCGACCCGACACGGACATGGAATCTGGGCGGTTGCGCGCGATAAGCCATTCCATCGCGGCAATCATGGCGCTCATTTTTGTCGTGCTATCGCGCCAGCCGTCTACGTTGTCGTAGTACTGATTCCACGCTTCGGTTTCTGTGCTGCTTGATGTGAGAGCCATTGCGCGCCACTCCGTAACAGTAGAGTGCGGCGCAATTCATCTGAAGCAATAAGCCGGTGTACAGTTCTGTACCCTATACCGCTTTAAATGGCTTCTGGCAGTCGTTGCAGCGGCACCGGCGAATGCGCTGCGTGATGACATAGGGATGAGCCCGTGTGCTGCAAACGTAGGTATTCAGGCTCCCGCAGTACGAGCATTTATGCCCGACTCCCTGCTTGCGCGTCTCGTGCTTAATAATCGCAGCCTCAACGATTGCCTGAACAATGACAGGCTTCACCATGGAAACCACTGCCGTCTGCTGCTTGTTGCCCTTAGCCACAATCCATGCCTTTCCCCACCCCCGTTTTGTTTTTTGCCCGCGCTACTTGTTTAATGCCCCCAATTGTATAACCACTGGCCAAACGCCCGATTTTCCACAATCGCCCTTCGCAGTCTTATTTGCGCCTTCGTTTCGGTCATTTCCGAGAAGTGAATCCCGTTAGCCTGCAAGCGCCTGATGCCGCGCTCTGAAGTCTCAAAGTAGGACAGCTTTACCTTCGGCCAATTAATAGCGCCACGACAATCAATTTCCGCCAGAATGTCGAGGTATTGGAGTGTCCAATCGATTAGGCTAGGACTGACACTCTCATTCAATGACTGCAATTCCTTGTAGCTAAGGGGGCCGTCTGCCATCGCTGCGAGAACGTACATATCCCATTCGTTGGCGAGTTCGCCATGCCACCCAACCTCTTTCGCATAGAGCACGCGTACAATATCGCCATGCTTTTCTGCCTCCGCGTCCATGTTAAGCTCTAGCCGTAAGTTCATCAGCCCCGCCCCCTAATAATTCCGGCGAATAGAGCCAATGCCCGTCACGCTGGCGGGGCGCCTTGGCTTATGCCGGTCCTGCTCGCCACTTAATTCCAGTTTCCGACCGCCCATGATTTCGAAGATGCACGCGGCGTAGATTGCGTCGTCGAGTAAGTGGTCGTCTGGCTTTGCCTGAAACCACTCTTCGCGCGTGCGCCCGTCTTTCAGCTTCACTACACGTTTCGTCCAACTCGTAAGGTGTTGCGCATACTCAGGGCTGCAATTCTCGTGAACTAACCAGGCGCCCGGTTCGTCAAGCGGTCGCGTGTGGGATAGCAGCACGTGCTCGCGCCACCTTGCGGTAGAGACGATGTAAAGCCGCAGTCCTCCCGGTATCGGCTTTCCATTGGCGTAACGGTCGATGTGCGAGCTGGTCCATGAGTTCGTCAGGCTGTCACTGTCGCGACCTTTGAGCGGAATGCAGCCGGCGTGCTTCATGCAGAACAGGTAAACGTCATCGGTAGCATAGCCGGAGTCCACGCCAACCACCGACACGCGCCGCGGCTCGCTTTCGCCGGCGACGGGATACTCCACCGCCATCACTTCATCCCACGCCCGTTCGAGCGCCCGTGGCGTGCTGCCTTCGCCGTCTACGCGGCGCGCGCGCACCAGCGTTACCCGGCGGTCTTTCTGGAAGGCGTACACGGCTGCCCAAACGTGGTGCTGCTGAACGTCAATGGTGCCGATAAGGAACGCGGTATCCGCGGGCGCTGTGCCTTCTGGCGTACCCACGCTGCGCTTTAGAATCTCTTCCGCGGCGACAACCTTGATGTCGGGCTTCCACGGCTTCACGAGCCAGCCATTGACGAATGTTCGCAGGTCGTCCGGCGCGTCTTTCGATTCGAGGAACTTCCGCGCGATGCCGCCCCACGTCATGTTCGGCACGTCATGGGCTGTGATTCGCAGGCTTACGCGCTTGCGGCTGCGCTCGGGGTGCTCGGTGCGCGCCTCGCCGGCTTCAAGCATTTCCTGCCGGTGGTGATTCTCGATACGCCCGTCGCAGTGCAGGCATTGATACCAGGCTTCCGCCTCCACGCGGTCAAGGTCCCAGCCGTTCGCGCCCTTGCAGTCTTTGAACTGGATGCGCTCGAAGTCAAGGATCTGGAAGGCGCCGCAATGCGGACAGGGCACCCACCAGCGGTGAAGTTGATACAAGCCCGTGGCTGCCTGCCAGCTCTCTTCGTCTTCAACCGTGGGTGTCGTTGCCCACAGTCCCTTACGATTGCGCTGGAATTGCTTGGTGCGCTCCCATGCGAGCGAGCGCGGATGCTTCCACAGGCTTGTTTCGTCCCCGAAGATGTACCGGCGCGGCCACGAGCGCAGACGGCTTTCGGATGTCGCCCACGCTATCCACAGGTCCAGTCCGCCAATCACCGCGCCTTTGTCCTCGGTCCATTTGTCGTCGCGCGGGTTTTCGCTGACGAGCTTGGGGAAGGTCTTCCGCAGCGCCGGCTTGAGCCGCTTCTGCACGAACGCCTTCACGTTCGTTTCGTCCGCCTGCACGAACATGCACGGGCCGGGGTCATTAGCGATGCAGTAGCCGATGAGCGTGTTAATCATCGCGGTTTTGCCAGCCTGCGTTGGCATCAGCAGGAAGATTTCCTCGATGTTCTTGTCTGCCCACCACTCGAACACCGCACGCGCGTAGGGCGCCTTCGCGATGACATAGCGCGGCGACACGTCCACCGCGGGGTCAAAGCGCATCGTCTCTTCCGCCCATTCGGACACGGGCGGCATCAACGCAGGGCGCGCAAAGACGCGCGGGTCGAGTTCGAGGGTGGCGGTACTCAAGCTGTTTTGCCCCAAACTCGCCATGCTTCGGCGTTCTCTTTTGCCACTACAAAATCGGGCTTGGGGTCGCCCACACGCGAAAAGACAATCTGCTCATGCTCTTTGCTATAAGCCCGCGACAGCCGTTCGGCTTCGTCCAACCACGCACAGCGGGCGACTGCGGCGATGATGCAACGCTCTTCCTCGTTGAAGAGTTCGCTTTGCTTGAAGTCCCACGGAAACGTTTGGTCGTGACTCCAGTTCTTCGGGTCGCGGTGGTACGCGAACGGCGAGAACCAAAGCCCATTCCGGTCGTGCGGGTCGCCAGTGACTTCGAACCAGCATGGGCTATTCGGTGGTATTGGTGGATGGCTCACACATCACCTCTTTCGGCGGATTCTCCATCGCCGCCAGCGTCTGCTTCAAATTCGCCTTCTCGCGCTTGAATCGGTCTGTGAGGAACATCACGGCTTCATCGAGTGTATTAAAGCCGAACTTCGGCTGAGAGAGGTACGGAATGCAGTCATGGCTTACTCGCCAGCGCGCGGTAAGCCCTGGTCTTTCTGGCTCCCCATCGCAGCGTGAAACATCGAGGGAAAGGTTCCAGCTCTCGTTCGGTCCGAGCGTTTCTTCGATGTGGGCAATGGCTTCCTGAAGGGTCATTCGTCATCCTCCGATATGCCGAGAATCGCGTAAAGGCGCGCTCGCGTGCTCTCAACGCCAACCACGTAGCCGGCCAGAAAGCCGCAGCCGAGGTAAACCAGCATTGCCACGAACGGAATCCAGTGGTGCCAATCGCTCATACAGCCACCTGTTGCGGCGGAACCTCTTTCAACGCCTCTTCTGGCGGCTGCGATATGTGCCGCATTACCTCTTCGACGGCTTCTGCCAGCGTGTACCCACTGCCGCTTTTAAAGAGGTCGTGCCCATCCAGCTTGCGATTGAGGTAAACGCTATACCGAATGTTGATGCCTGCTTTCTCGCCAGGCTCGGGGTCGTACATGTCACAGCCGATGTGTATTCGCCAATCAGGCCACGCCGCTTTCAGAACCTTGTGCGCTTCTGCGAAGGTCATATTCCCGCTCCCTGCTCAAACGGTTGGTCGTAGATGCCCGCCTTCACGTGCTCCGCGAAATTGCGAAGCCCTCGGTCCAGCTCGCGCGTGAGAATGGCGTCAATCGCGCGGACCTCTTTGTGCGCCAGCATGTCGGGAAGACGCGCTTTCAAATCCTGAATGTGCTCTTTGAGGTCAAAGCAGGCTTTAGCCGCCCAATCCTGGAACTGGCGCTTCTCGATTAGCTCGCCCTGACGGACCTTTAAATCGGTTTCGGCTTTCAATGCTTTGGCGCGCGCGTGGCGTGTGTCCCACGTGTACTTGGTTTGCCCGTCTGCCGCCTTTGCGGGGCGCCCGCGCTTTTTAGTCATTGGCTTAACCGTTCTTCTTTAGCCAAATCGTTGTCTTGCTGCCTCGTCCCGCTCCGGTCTTAACGAACTCGATTTCACCCTCGTTAAGCATTACCCGTAGGTGATGATAAAGGTTCCCGTCTGTCATCTTCGTCATCGCCCGCAACTCGCAGAACTCGATTCCAGGACTCTTAACTAGAAAGTTGCGAATGAACGTCCGGTGATACTCCGATGACACGCGGGGCTTATTCTTTAAACCCAATGGCATCAAGCCGTTATTCATGCTTTTGACTCCCAGTAAATGCTTTTTACATCTATTTCGGACCTTAAGTATCCTGACACTGCGGCGGTTTCGCCTCCGATGTGTCTATCGCCGGGAAGGACCCAAGAAAATTTTTACGCTGTACATTTTCTGTACGTGTGACGTTTTCTGTCAATCGTGCTACGGTCTGCAAAAGCTACTATGCTCCATCCATCTGAGTTCGTACATCTTCACGACTTTGCCTGGATTCTTCTTAATCCACTCAAGTGCGGTTGCTCTTGCCCCCTGCTCATTCTCCATAAACAGTTCCGACCCACCTTCGAACACCAACTTGAAGTGCAGCCTGCTATCTGGAATCCATTTCGGTTCGTTCATACCTTCCCACCCTCGCCCGCCAGAGCAGCCTGTGCAATCTCATTCAGCTCTCGCCTTCGTTCTGCAACGTTGTCGATGATTTGCTGATGCGTATGCCCCTTGTCTGCCAGCCATTCCGCATACCCTTCGATCACGTGCTCCGTCAGCGCCACCCTCAACCGTTCCGCATTCCGTTCCGCGTCGCGTGCGCGCTGTTCGGCGGCTTCTATAGCGTCGTAGCCCTTCTCTGCTTCAGCCTGCCAGTATTTAGCCGATGCTGCTGGCGAGCATGTACATGGCCCCGGAACCCAGCCTTGAGGTCCGCCGCTTTCGTGTCCGTCTTCGCCTCGGCATGAGGCGCACGGCGTTTCGCTCTTCGCCTCCCCCAGCTCGCGTTCCAAGTCGGCGATGCGCTGATGGGCCTGTGACATAAGCTTGTCTGCATCCTCGTTCGCCCCCGTGGCTGAAACCTGTACGGGAATCGCCCAAGCCGTATATTCGGCTCTTGGTTCGCTACTCATACAATCACCCCGTTTCTGAGGATCAGCGGCGGCTTCTTGAATGCCTCGCTAATCAGCTCCATCTGGCGCTGAAGTTCTTCCACAGACTCTGCCTCGTACTCTCCCTCCGCTGGCGAGTAGAACATCACGCGAGCATTGTCCTTATCGCCCTCGTAATGAACGGCGGCGAGTTCATAGGTGCCGTAGTCCGCGCCGTCGATGCCAATCAGAACCTTGTGCAAGACCCGATATTCAAACCATGTTGGCGGGTAGACTTTGTTTGCAAACCATGGCCGTCCAGTCTTCCACGAGCTGAACCCATCTTTACTTTGACCCACGCATCACCTCCCAAGTTCGAATAGCGACCGACGCCAAAAAGCAGGCGCTTAAAGTCCAAAGGGCGAGAGCAGGCCAAACGGCTTGGCCTACCAAAAGATAAGAACAGGTGTTGCACGACAGACATATGGCTATGTCTATCCAATGCTCACGGCTGAAGAGTAGTGTTCTCATTTCGCCACCTCCGCCAATGCGTTCCGTAGAGTGCAGGCGTCCTCAGCTTCCTGCCGAGACTTAAACACGTCGCTTTCTTCCCAAACTCGACCTGTTCCAATCCCTGTCGTATCGAGCATGTACCGGATGCTGTTTTCGCCGCACCCCTCGACACAGCGTTTCGCTTCGATTTGGCCGACAATACCGCTCGCGGATATGGACCACTTTTCGAAGCCGTACATAACTTCAATCCGCCGCCCTCGGCATTTCGGACACAGGAAGCTTTCGTTACCGAGTGTCACGCTGCCCGTGCCGCTACAGGTGATGCAGTCGGTTTCGATCTTAGGCTTGCTGTAGTCGATAGTGAAGACCATGTCGCCCAAGTCGTGCTTCGTTGTGATTGTCATAATCCCCTCTCCCTTTCGCTCAGTGGCCGTTCTCATTTTCCCTCCTTGCACTTGCGGAACACGGAGAGCCAGAGGTCGCGCTGATGCTGAGCCTCCCACAGAACCAGCGGGTTGTACGCAGGCGCGGTTGCCAGAATGTTCCAGCATGTGTACTGAAGCGCGGCGTAGTACATGCGCCTGCTTGCAATTCCAAGATGCTTCGGATCTGGCGTGTCAGCGGCCTGCTTCAGCCCCTTCACGCCGCACAGTTCCAGTTCGCTCATTTGCGCTCTCCCCATTTGCGCCAATCCTCTGCGTACTGCCAAGCCTCAATGACGGACGGATGCGCCATCTTCGGGTTCGAATCCTCGGGCGGATTCTCGCGTTCTCGGCGTTGAGATTCATCCAGCCACGCGCAGCGGCAGCGGGCTTTCACCTCTTGGAATTGTCGATTGGCAAGCGGTGAGTCTGGCTGAACGCCATCACGCAGTACAAACTTGAGCGGATTCCATCCACTGCTTTCGCGCAGGCACCACTCCTTGCCAATTTTGCAGATGATGTCCTCGACGCCTTCGGGCACGGGCGGGTGTTCCAGTTCGCTCATGGCTGCGGTCCTTTCTGCGCGAGGCATCGTTGCCCACTCCCCGGACAAGACGGAGTAGTTTTTCTGTCAAAGTCGTTGAAGTGAGCATTGCGCCCAAATCCAATACAGGCCGTTAGAATACTGTGGCCGTGGCGCGGAGCGATGTTGTTCTTATTTGCACGTACAATCCGCAAGCAGTGTGAGCACAGAAGCCAGTTATCCGGCGTCTTCACTTCCCATCCTCCTTCTGCGGTTCCACCACGATGCCGCAACGCGCCGCGTTCACCGCGTGCTGCAGTGCATCCACCAGCTTCTGCGCGCTGTTTGGTCCCATGGTTATCGTGTGCGATGCGCATTCACCCTCGAAGCGAAAGCACACGACCGGACATGCGCCAAGCCGAAAGCGCGTCGAGATTTCAATGTGTTCTTCAAGGTTGACTTCACTCTTCACTTCCCATCCCCTTTCTGCTCCACCGTTTTCCTGGCGGCGGCGAGGCGCTGTTGCGCGGTGGCGGTGATGAGGCAGAACAGCTTCCGACTTGGACGATGACGGACGCGGAGTGGGCGGCTGAGTTCCTTGGCTGGAGAGGCAGGTTCTCAGAGCCGCCAGGTCTCGACTTTTGCGCCCTTGTCGAAGCCAAGCTCCGCGAGATGGATTTGCAGCGTCAGTATGCAGCAAATCTTTGGGAGATGCTGATTCCCGACGATATCTCTGTGCTCATGCGTTGGCCTCCCAGTCCATTGCCATTTCAAAGTCAATCCGCGCCTTCTGCGCTTCGGTCAGCTCACTCACGAAATACATGTGCCCGCCACAGTACAGCCAGCGATACAGCGCCCGTGCTGGCGAGCGTCCAGACTGGAACGTCAGCCGCATGAACTTCTTCAGCCGATGCCAGCCGACTTGAAAGCGGCGCTCGGCATTCGTTGGCGGCGGGTAGAGGCGGCGATGCAGTTCTTCCGCCATCACGTCGTAAAGCATCAATCGCGCCGCGAGCTTGGCGTGCTCTTCGTCCGTTAGTGCTGTGCGGTTCACGCCTTCACCTCCATAGCCCAAGTTCGCCATTCCTCAGCGTTTTGCTTGGCCGCCATGTAGCGCTTCAGGTTCTTCTTAGGAATCCCGTCCTTTTCCCAACACTGCGTGGCTTCATTAAGCCAGCCGATATGGGCTATGGCTGCTATCAACGGGCGTTGCCAATCCGGCACCAGATCCATGCAGCAAAAAAAACCTGCGCCAGGTTCGCTTGAGGCGTAATCGCCAGCTCCGAAGGTCCACCGCCCGTTTACTAACTCGAAATGCTCAGAGTCGGGCGGAATTGGCGGATGGCTCATGCGTTCACGTTCCTTTCTGCGAGAGGGCGGCCTGCTTCAGGTTTTCGAGCAGCCTATAGATTTTCGCCCATAGGCCGCTTCCTCTCACGACATGGGCTGCGTCAGTTTCAATCCACTTTTGAACATCCCTCAGCGCCTCCGCCATGCGCTCGTTCTCCGCGCGCAGCCGCTCGACTTCGGCGATGAGGGCGTCAACGTCTTTAATCATGTCGAACCGACCTTCGCCCACATATGACCTGCGACACCGCTCCTGAATCGGCTTTAGGTCTAGCATTAGGTCCTCGCTTTCAGCTAATTTGCTTTTCCCATCGAATCTTTAATGCGCTCGATTGCGTTTCGATTCTCTGACGATTTGGCATATTCCATGTTGTCGCGCTTCTATTGGTTGCCACGGCCCGCCATCCAGCGGCCTTGTAAATCGTGCCCCGATGCACTGCCGTATCTTGGTAGGAAATCATTAAGCCTACTTTTGGATGCTTTTTGGCGAGCAGCAGCGCCATTATTCGCAGCATTCGTGAAGCTAGATTCTTTGGTGCATCCGATGCCATTGCTAACCGGCGTAGCTCTATCGTGTGCGGATTGCTCAAGAGACGCGCAACTGGGCTTGTCCAGATGGCCGCTGCATAAAAAAGGCCGTCGTATTCTGCGCCGTAACAAACACAGTACGTGTTGCGCACCAAGTTTCCTTTATCCGTTTCTGGCAGTCGCGAATGCCACAGCCGAACCAAATCCCGCGCACGCTCTAACTCAATTTCCACAACACGAAGCTGGAGCGCAGAGGTCGGAATCGAACCGCCATCTCCCGCGTGGAATAGCGGGTATGCTACCCTTGCAACATCTGCGCATTTCATTAGCACACATCTCCCGGCGTTCCCATGTCTTGCCCTCGCTGTCCAATGCCCCGCATTTCAATTCCTGCGCATCCTGGGCGCGTTTTATGGCTCAGCCCGCCCGTTTAGCCGTTTCGCTGCCCGCGCTCGTTAAATCGCAATCACGCCGTTTTCCGCCGCGCCTTCCGTTCGTCCGCTTGAATCCCGCGCTGAAACTCTCGGTCCGCCTCGGCGTCGTTGGCTGAACGCATCCGCCCTTGCTGCGCCTGCTCGCGAAGCTCCTGCTGAGCCTTCTTCGCGCATTTCGGGCACGCCCAGTAACACATCTCCGTTGGCTTGCCGGCGTCGAACACCTGAGCGAAGCGGGTTTGTGGCGCCCGCACGATGCCGTTCACCGGATCTGCGAACTCGCCGTGGATGCCGTCCCCGCCGCGTTCGTGGCAGTAGCGGCAGCGATACCACGTGCCCAGCGGCTTGCCGTTCTCGTCGTAGGCGAAGCCGTTGAGGTCTTCGTCTGGCTTGTTGTGCGGCACATACTCGCGGCTCATAACTGCTCCAGGCTTTTCAGGTACGCGGCGTGGTCACGCCGTTTTCGTTCTTCTTCCGTCAACGTGACTTTTGGCGGCTGTGCGAATCCATTGCGCGGCGGCTGCGCGGTTAACACTTTTCCGCCAGCGATTTGCACTTGGTATCTTGAACGTTTCGTGAGGAACAAACCGATAGGATGCGCGTCATTCACCACGCGCACGTCAGTCGTGTCCTGAATGTAGGCGTGGCACAGTTTGCGGAAGGCGTCTTCGGGGTACGAGCGCGCAAGGGTTGTGAGCTGGCCGGCATCCTTGTCGATGATGTTCGGATTAACCGCATACCGCCGCTTGTACTCTTCGCAGAATATCGCCACCGCGTTATAGCCTAATTCTTTCTTCGGCTTCCGGGCGGGCGGGGTCGGCGAAGCCGCCGCGCCAATCAATACGTTTGGAGTAGGAGAAGGAGAAGGAATAGGAGAAGGAGAAGGAGTAGGCGTCGTTGCAGGCATTTTGCAGGCATCATTGCCGCTTTGACGCCTGCCATTTGCAGGCATCATTGCAGACATCAATTCCCGCCAATTTGCCGGACGGAAGTCCTTATTCTCAGGACCTTTAGCGCCATTACACGGAGCGCATAAAGGCTGAAGGTTCTCAATTCCGTCGCTTCCACCCTGATAAACGGGCGTAATATGGTCCTTAACGGGAAGACATTCTGCGTTACAACGTACACACCGACTTTTGAGCGCGTTAACGAGCGATTCCCACTCCGCTTTAGTGTGCGTTCCCTTTGCCCGCGCGCGCTTCATCCGCTCGGCGCGATTAGCCTTGCCCGCGACAGCAGAGGCGGTGCGCCATTTCGCCGCGCCGTTGCGTGCAGCAATCTTCTTCCGTTCCTTTGAGAAGAACGCCCACGGCTGATGTTCTTTCCAGTCGTGAATCTCAATGACGCCTTCCGCGTCGCGCTCCAGCAATCTCTGCTTTAAGCATGTGTCGATGAATAAGCCGGAGGTTCCGCGCCACATCGCGAACTTCTCAAGGGCGCCGTCGGACAAGCCGGTCAATTTCCCTTTCGGGCGATGCTCTGCCGCCCACGCCCACAACGTGATAATGGCGAGCACGCCACCCTCGCCAAGCAACGCCTCCAGCTCGACAATCTTCGGGTTCATGCGGAATGCCATGTGAAGGCGGATGTCCATTTACGCCGCCCCTTTGACTTGAATCGCCTCATCGGTTTTCATGACAGTTTTTGAACCCTCAAATTTCGTCGCCGCTTTACGGGGTCGGAGGTCTTGAAGAAAAGCGCCTCTGCGCTACTATGGGGAAGCTTTCTTTTTCTTTTCCCCTTTTCTTTTTCTTTCCAGAATCAGGCGCGACAGCGCACGACTGAGTTAATCAGTACGGCTTCCGTTGACACTTCGGACAGCAGACGGAATAGAAGTCGCCCGCGTGCGTGAATCGGTGCCCGCAAGAGCAGACGACCGCGAGCGCGCCCGTAGCAACATTGCCTGGGCAGTCATCTCCGCTTTCAGCATCTGCCGCCGAATCCGCTCGGGCTTGGTGCGTTCCATTCGCAGACGATTGCGTTCGTTCCGAACCGCCCGGCGGCATGATGGACAGCGCAATGCTCTCCCGCACTTCTTCAGGTAAATCACTCCGCACGAAATGCATGTCGCGTCCCTTTCCATATCAAAGTCCGTCCATCAATCTCCGCTGCTCAGCCCGCCAGGCTTTCAACCGCGCGGCCTGCTCCGCACGCTCCCGCGCCCATCGCCGCCGCTGTCCCTTCACGCGATTGTTCTTGCTCTCTGGCCGCCGCTCGCGCGCCATCGCTCGATGCGCGTAAACCGTGCACCTCACCGAGCAATACATCTTTGGCTTCTGCATTAGCCGGTACTCGTGCTGCGCGCCGCATTGCAGGCAGTAGGTTTTCACGCTCACACCGCCATCTGCGTGCGGCACGCAGCGCCGCAGTAAATCTCAATCTCAACGCGCGGGTTCGCGGCGTCATAGAGCGGATAGAGGAACTTGCCCGCGCAGTATTTGTCGCCCGAGCCTTTGTTGCCGCGCTTGCCCGCGTAAAACAGCGAGTCAGCGATTCCCTTTCTGACGTTCTCGGGGTCTGGGTGAATGCCGTTCGCGAAATAGGCGAGCGTCGCAATCATCACGGGCTCATTCTTTGAAGCCTTCATGGGCAGCGGGATACCAGCCGCTTTGGCGTAAAGGCGCACACGCTCGCAGTAATCGTGATAAGCCTTCATGCGCTTCCAGTTCGGACGCTTGCCGACGGCGTAGTAGCCCACGGGATTGCCCGGCACGGTGAAGGTGTATTTCATCACTCCCGCTCCCTTACGCCGCGCCGCTTGTGTCCGCCGCCGCAGGGCAGCAGAGCCATCTTTTCGTTCGCCTTCGTGCAGGAGCCGCAAATCTTGTTGAACCTGTGCTTGGCTTTGAACATCCGCGTGCACTTGCGGCATTCCATCGGGATGGTTCGCAGTCGTCGCCGTGGCATCAAATGGCTCCCATATCCCCGAGCCAGTCAATTAGGCATTCGCACTGGCGCTCGTCGATTGCGCCAAGCTCCACACAGAAACCCATCACTCCGCTAAGCGCGGACATCTTGTCGATTCCAGGAGAGGGCATATGCGGCATCGTTGCGTACGAGCGTAGAAACCGCGTCAGCATCTGTCGCGCTCTACTGAGTGTCGGGTCCTTTATTCGGCGAATCGGCTTCGAACGTTCCATCGTGTTCCTTTCCGCCCTTAGAAGGGCACTTCACTTTCCTGAATCCCCAGGTCGTCCGGCTGCTCCTGCACGTCGCCGCCCTTCGCAGGCGCTTTCGGCGCCGCCTTGCCTTCACCGCTCCCGCCGCCCACGAACTGAATCCGGTCGGCGACAATCTTCAGCTTGGAACGCTTCTGCCCGGTCTGCTTGTCTTCCCACTGGTCCAGCCGCAGCCGCCCCTCGACGAACACGCCGCGCCCTTTGCTCAGGTACTGGTTCGCCGTCTCGGCTTGCTTGCCCCAGACTTCGATGTCCACGAAGGTGACTTCCTCGCGCATCTCGTTGGTTTTGGTGTCGCGATACTTGCGGTTCATCGCCATGCCGAACTGAGCGAGGGCGGTGCCGCCGGGCGTGTAGCGGATTTCAACGTCGCGGGTCAGGTTTCCGAGCAAGAGCACTTTGTTGAGCGATGCCATTTCAATCTCCGTTAAAGGGTCATCCGAGTTCGCGGTTGTTCCGTAGCAAAGAGCACGATTGCGTCTGTGTCTTCGGGTCCGGTCATGTCGCGATACGAGAGCATTTCCTTCATGCGGTCACTGCCGCAGACGGCTTGAAGGAATAGGCGCTGCTCCACGGACAAAGGCGAGACCATTCGCACGAACACATGAAAGTGGTTCGACTTCGAGCGCGAATATTCGGCACTCGCAATCCGATGCTTACGGTTCACCACCTTCAGCATCTTGCGGCAGTGCTCGAAGTCCTCGTCTGTATCAATGTCGAGCAGGAGCAGCGTCGGTTCAGTCGGGACAATCCGCAGCCCGTTCGCCTTCGCCTTTTCAAAAGCTATTTCGCGCGGTTCTTCGATGCTCACTTGCCGTCCTCCGGTATCTCGCCGCTGAAAGCGAGGTTGCCTTCGCCGGCAGGCTCGGCGGCGGGTGCGGGCGCTGCGCTCTCGGCTGCCGGCGTTGGCCTGCCAGGCGTTCGCGTCTTTCCGCCGGCAATCATCCGCACGCCGGCGCCGGTTGAGGTCGCCACTGCGCGAAGGGTCACGCACTTGCCCACCCATTCCTCAGTTGTCGCGCCCAGGGTTTTCGCGAGGTCTTTCACTTCCGACTTGCGCAGCCGGTGCCCCTTCTGGCAGTTGCGGAAGTAGACAACCCACTTCATTTCCTTCTGCTTCGTGCGAGGGTTTATGCACTCTTCCTGCGCGAGACTCTTAATCACGAAGGGCGCATTCGGGTCTGTCATCTTTGCGAGGTCGGCAGCACTCACGAACCTCGACGGGAACAAATCATCAACTCGTGGCATGGCGCCTCCGTTTAAGCACTCTCTTCCGAAACCATCCAGGCAGGACAAAGCAGGTCGATGACGCGCTCGGGGTAGGACGGCCAGCGCCCGGTCTTCTCGCATTCGCGATGCAGAGCGACGGCGTTCTCGATTGCGGAACGCGCCGAATCCAAGTAGCCCTCATCGAGCCGATAGACGGCCACGCCATAGGGCGGCGCAATCTCCACCACCACGAACAAGACTTGATTGATGTTCAGTTCGTGAGCCAGCGCCGCTTCGAGATAGTGCGCGGCCTGAACGTGGTAGCCGTACGTGTACACGGAACGCTGGAAAGCGCGGGCGCTCGCATCCGTCGCGGTTTTCAGATCCACGATGCAGTTGCCGCCGTAGCCGTCGAGTCGCGCCTTGAACGGCAGCCCGCCTTGCTCCCAAAAGAAGCTCTGCTCAATGCCTTCGATTTTCGCCAGAGCTTCCCGCGCTACCTTGTGCTGCCGCAGCGCCCGGTTCATGTCCGTAATCCGGCCCATGTCGTCATGGCTCAGGAGCGTCTTGCCGGACGCGCACAGCTCGGCGTATTCCTCTTTGCCCGCCTTCGTGCGCCGGTCGATGTCTTCAGGCACGACAATGAAGCGGTTCAGCAGCTCGGCTGGTTCCAGCACAGCGGCGTGAAACGCTCTGCCGAACGCAAGCGCGGGCGAATCCTTGTCGCTTGCGCGGTTGAACTTCGCATGTGCCGGCGAGCGCAGCAGGTCGAACAGGTAGTGCGCGTTCAGCCCAGGGCGCCGGCGGTAGGTCTCGAAAGGGATTGATTCGATAGACATTTCAGTTCTTCCGATTCGTCCAAATGCCTTTGATGGTGCTGATGAGATAAGCCGCGAACATCGCGACAACGAACCAGTCGTCCCTTGCAACGCCGTGCACAATCCAGAGCGAGTTCGCCACGAGCCAGAGTTGGAAGGCACGCAGGCGGGTCACGCGGTCGGCGCTCGTCACGTAGAAGGAGCCGAGCACGCTGAGAGTGATGGCGATGTAGGTCATTAGGCTTCACCGCCTTCGCACACCACCGGCAGCGCCGCACGCGGCACGATGTATTCCGGCTCACCCTCGATGAGTTCGGCGACACAAAGCGAGTTCATGCCCGCGCACTCCATGCAGATGTGTCGCTCTTTCAGGAGTTCGGGCTTTTCGTCGCCAGCCACTTTGATGACATCGGCGTTTGGGCTCATCACTTCGGCAAGCCCGAGCGCGCCGCCAAACATCATGGCAAGACTCATTGTCTGACGAGCTGCGTGGTGGTCGGGAACCGCCAAGCTCACGCGAACGACATAGAAGGGCGCTCGCACAGGCTGCCGACAACAGGCACATTTCTGGATTTCAGTGGCTTTCATCGTTCGTTCCTTCAAACCCGCGAGCGGCCAGCGCACCAGGCCGCGCACCGGTGGTCTCAGCGGGACAGGGCCGCCGGCACACGCCAGCAGTCGCCCCGTCTCGCCGAAGCTCTCCGCTCGCGGGCTATGCCTTGATTGCTCTGTCAATCGCGATAATGGCTTTGAGATTCGCAGGGCTGTAACCCGGCGACTTGATGACTTTGCCGTCTGTGCGCGTGGCGATGTAGAGTCCGGGCATCGCCTCTTTAAACTTCAGCTCGGTATCAGGGCGGGCGGCGATGTGCTCGTCGCGCTCCTTCTGGCTCCAGAGCTTCGACATGTTCGAGCGGTGGACTTCGCGGAAGGCTTTCGAGAGCAGTTCAGGCGAGAAACCATAGGCGTCTGCGGCGCCGTATGTGACATAGAGCAAGTCACAGATTGCATCGAGAACGCCTTCGAGGTTGCGACCATTCTGTGACTCAAGCAGTTCGCGGTGCTCCTCTTCAATCAGTCGCTCACGCATGTTTTCGATAAGAGGCGGCGGGAACCCCGGCTTCTTCTCCATGTGAGCGCCAAAAGTCGTGTTGAACTCGCGAACCATTTCGTGATGCGTCTTCATCTTCTCTCCAGTCTCAACAGTGAAATCACGTCGTCAGAAAGTCCTTCAGCCAGTCCCTTCCGCACCGCTTCCGCCGCACGCCAGCGCACGAAGATGAGGTCGGCGAGAATCGGATAGCGCACGTTCGGGCCATGCGTTTCCAAGTGCCGCCGGATGCGGTCCTCGGGCGTGTCGGTCATTTGCGGTTCAACTCTTTGTCGAGGCGGCGCTGCCATTCGGCGAAGACAGGCAGGTGTTCGAGTGTTATCGCTTCACATCCATTTGGGATTCGCTCATCTGCCCGAATCGCCTTCGTCAGCTCCGGAGTTTCGGCTCTGCATCCGTTCTTCACCATCGTGAGGCAGCCACAGCATTTGAAGGGGCTATTGCCTGCGTACTGGAACAGGCACGCTGCCGGATGAGCACTTGGTAGTTGGCACACCCCGCCGTCATACCAAGCGTCCATAATCTCTTTTGGGTGCTGCGTTAGGTACGCAATCGCTTTGTCGTATTTGTCCGGCATAGGCTCCTCGGTATGTAATCGGGTTTACTTCTTCAGCCGCTCCACCGCCGTCATCAGCAGCATCGCGTGGTGGTCCAAAGCCTCTTGATGCGCCGCGAACCAGGCGACGTTGTCCTCCGTCCGCGCCATGAGCTTCGACGCCTCGCGCCAGTTGTCCGCGCGCTTCAGCGATAGCTCGGCTTCGGTGCCAATCTGCGTCTTCAGCGTCTCGGTCAGCACTTCGCCGGATTGGATCGCCAGTTGAATGTCGCTCATCAAAAGCGCCTGCGTGTTCAGCCCGTTCGAGTGCCGCAGGATGCACAGAGCGACGGTGTTCTTGTCCTCATCGGCAGCCGCGCGAAGGTGCTGGCGAATGGCGTCGAAGGATGCCGCGCGCTCTTTGCTGCCCACGGCAACGGTTGCGACAATGGCAAGCTCTTCCGTGGCAAGCGGACGGTTGCAGCCAGTGAGGAGAACAGCCGCAACGCCAGCAGCGACACAGCAGACCACCCACGCCAAGCCGATGAGCGTCATGCCTGTGTCCGTCACTTCCTCGGCTGAGCGTCCCTGCCCGCCGGCGACGAGCGGCGCGTCCTGCGAGAGAATCTTTTCAACCATCATGCGAGCGTTCCTTTGAAGGTGGTTACTTGGCTTTGCGCTTGAGTCGGGTAACGGTGCCGCGATAGGAGTTGATGCGGCGTTGCAGGGCGCTGTTTCGTGCGCGCTCTTCTTCGTACCAGCGTTTGTAGCGGTCGCGTTCGTCAATAAGCGCGCCGTGGTTCTTCGCCATCAACTCAGTCGCGTCAGCGATGCGCTGAAGGCAGCCCGCACTGATTTGGTCGTAGCCGACAACGACAGTGGTTTCCCACTCGGCGCGACTGACATCTTTGAGGCTGCTAGCCATGTCTTGCTCCTTTGAAAGTTACTCGGGGAGAGCGCGCGGGGTGGGAGGCCCGTTCGCGTCGAGGGGGAGGGGTGCCGACAACGGAACCGCTCTCCCCGAATCTGTTAGGCGTTCGCTTTCGCGGCTTCGTACGTCACATCGTCAAACCACTTCGACATCAGGAACGCGACAGCCGCCGTCTTGTGCTCGTGCTTCGGTTCAAACGAACCCATGATTGCCTTGAGGTGCCGTAGTGCGTCTGCTTGATTGATGCCTTCCTTCGGCTTCCACTGCGCGTTTTTAAGTCCGCAAAAGAACCAGGTGTCCACCACATCCGTCCACTTCTTTGCAGTGGCAGTCTCGCGCCGAAACTCTTCAGGAATGTCCTTCCACTGCGGCAGCAACTCGTTCATCCGTCCGCCGAACACAACATCCGCTCCGGTCACCTGCTTTGGCATGTCCCACATAACTCCTCCTTTTGGTTGGGGTGAATCTGGTTAACTGGCGGCGGGCAAGGATGCTGCGGACACTTGGTTATCCCGTGCGGGATGTGTTGGTGTGGTGCTTTGTACGAGACCGTCGCCCGCCGCCAATTCGAAGCGAAAGTCACCGAACCAATAATTGCAGCCTTCAATGCGGTAACTGCCGAGAATGCGAAGCGGGTCCGCTTCAGCAATTGTGTACTCACGCCCATTTACCAGGTCTGGGCCGCAGTCTTCGTCATTAACGCAGCGCACGCGGTCGCCAACCTTGAACCGGAGCTGCTTGGCAATCTTCCCGTGCGCCGTCGGTGATTCAGTCTGCGCCAATTCGTCCTTGATGTCGCACGCGAACGTCACTGGCATTACCTGAAGGTTGCCGCGTTCCGCGTAGTAAACCTTTCGCCCGACCACCACCGCGCCGTTCTTCTCGCAGTAGTCGAGCAGCGCAGGGCGTAGCTCGCGCAGCGTCTTTTGCGCGCTCTCTGCTTCGCACCCCAGGCTGTCGTAGCGGTAAAAAGCTGCGTTGGTTTTCATGGTTGCTCCTTTGATTTCGGAACCTCGGCGTCCAGGTCGCTGCGCGGGTTCAGAGGCACCTAGGTTCGGCGCTGTGGTAGCCGCCTTGTTACGCCCCGTCCGCCACGCCCCTCGATGCGCCGAGGCATTTGGCAAACCGCACATAGCGGTTGCGAAACCGTTCAGCTCACTACCTGTCCCTGCTCGCGAACAAACGTCACCCTGCTGTCTGGCCGCTCCTCCATCGGAATGACGGGGCCGTGCGAATGCTTCGGAGTTCGGTGGCAGTGTTCGCATTGCGGAATGGGCGGGTTGACTCCCATCCAAACAGTCGGCACCGTTACAGGTCCGCCGCACGCTCCGCAGGTTCCAATGGTCGTTTTCATCGTTCATTCTCCGCTTTCCGCCATCGCCCGCCGCTTCGCACTCAGCTGCGAGAAAAGCCCGCTGTACGTCGCCGCGCTGTACGAAGCCGTCCCATCGCCCTCATTCAGCACGCGCGCAATCTCGGCTTCCCAGAGCGCGCAATCCGCCTCCGTCGCGCTCGCGTCCGCCAGGAACTCCGCGAAACCCGCATGGTCGAACTCGCGCACCGTCAGCATGGAAGGGCAGGACATCAAGGGGTCGCTCATTCGGCACCTTCGGCTTTCGCGATGGCGGCTTCCGCGCGCTTAACAGCAAGTCCCGCGTAGCCAGTCTCGGTTGCGGCGATTAAGAGGTCGTGGAGCGCATCCAGAAGTTCCGGAGCGGCGGCGATAAGGCGGGCGTCTGGATGGTTCAACTCCTTAAACCAATCCGCATGATGTTCTCGCCCGGCCACAATCTGCCCCCACTCAACAGCGGAACGCATAATCTGCAAATCAGGATGGCTCGTATCACGCAAGCGGAGGGTTGCGCCGTTCATTCCCCAGCGCACGAAATCCACTACAGTCAGGTCGAACGGGTTCTTTCCTCCCACCAGATGAACCCGACGACTGCACTCACTGAGTTCCCATCTCCACGGCCCCGGCGTGTGCTTTGGTTTCTGGTTACTCATAGCGTCGGGCACTCCTCTCCAAAATGCTTCAGGTTGTAGGCGCGCTGGTCGGCAATCCGCTGCTCTTCGGTTCGCTCGTCCTGCTCTTCAGAACGTCGCGCTCGATAGCAGGCGTCCAGCACGAGCAGCGTTGTCTCTGACATCGGTTCGACATCGCCGTGGTCAATCGGGTCGTAAGCGGGCAGCTCAATCTCGTCTTCGCAGCCCGTTCGCCGGTCCATCCATGAGCCGAAGCGCGCCACGAATCACCCCACCACTTCCACGAGCCGCACCCGCTTGCCCGTCAGCTCGTCAATCGTTGTCTCTTTGCACTCGCGCAGGTATCCCGCCTTGATGCACTCTGAAATTCTTGGGCGAACCGCGTTCATGTCCGTGAAGCCGAGCATTCCAGCCACCTGCCGATCCGTCAGCGGCGCCGATGCCTGCTCCAGCACCTGGAGGATGAGCTGCGCACGCTTGCCAAAGGCACCGCGGCGCCCGTCCTGGTTCGCATCGCGGCTGTTCGGGTGAAGGCCGCGGGGAAAGGTGAGGGTCAGTTGGTCGCTCACTTACTCACCGCCTTCCGCACGCGCTGAACAGCCTGCCAGTACGTCTTCACGTCCAACTGCAACGCCTTCGCAACCCTCGTCACAATCCGCGCCGAGACACGCTGGAGCTTGCCCTTCTCCAGTCGGGCGAGCGCGTTTCTGTTCACGCCCGCCTTTCCCGCCAACTCTGTCAGGGTCAGTTCGCCGCGAAGAATTGCCGGCGTGTCCTGCTGTTCGCGCTCGAACTCCTCGCGAAACACCTTGCGAGCAATCGAGGCAATTTGTTCTTCGAGTGTCATCAGCCGACTCGCGAAAGGATCTTGGTGAGAACCACTTCGAGTTCCGTTCGTGATGCTTTGCGCCGAATGCAGTCTTTGGCGTACGCAACAACGGAGGCTTCGACTTGTGGCTCTTCGGTTTTGGCTGCGCACCGCCACAACGGCAGTTGCCAGGAGTGCAGGTAGTCGAACCGCTTGCTGCTAACCCGATAGTGTTTGAGAAAGGCGTTGCGGTATTCGCCGGGGTCTTCTCCACCTTCCACTTTGCTCACATGCGACTGCGAACACTTGATGAGGGCTGCCATCTGCCCCTGTGTCAGCCCCAACGACTCACGCTGTTGCGCGAGGTTTTCGACGCCCTTCCTTGGTCTTCCCATGCTCCCCTCCCCCACACGGAACGAGCTTTGCCATCGGTTCACCGTGGCTGGTCAAGATGAACTCTTCGCGCCCATAGCGGGCGCGGTTCGCTAGTTCGCTCAGTCGTTTCTGAGCGTCAGTCATTGCGACTTCAGTCATGTTGGTTGCTCGCTTACCGAGAATAATCAGGATTTTGGCTGCCGACCTCAGGAATATACCGCGAATCATCGGTATCGCAATGCGAATTGTTCGAAATATCTGGATATTTCTAAGTATGCGTGCACATTGAGGTTATGGCTCAGCCGGACAACGAATCGAAAAAAAAGCTCCGCGAGGCGTTTTATAAAAGGCTGCGTTCCGGCATCCCTAGAACGGAAATCGCGCGAAAAACGGGTATCGGTCAGGACACCCTTTATTCGTGGAACCAAGATGGAAAGGGGCTGCCGGACCTGTGGGATTTACAGCGCATTGCCGAGGCTATGGGCGTTCAGCCAGCATGGCTAGCGTTCGGCGAAACTGCAGTGTCCGAGGGAGAGCAAGAGGTCCTAGCCGCAGTTCGTGAGTTCGAGCCGCGCCAAGACGCGGCCGTTCTTCAGATGATTCGAGCGTTACCTATGCCACGAAAAGTTAAGACCGAAGGGGAGAGCGCGAAACCCGCGTCTAAGGTCCAGTCGCAACCTGTGGAGGCTTGGCAAGCTATGAAGGGCATGAAACTGAAGTCGAAGGATTTTGACGTGCGGTCGATTGCCGCGCCGCCGAAGACTCAGGCGCTGCCACAGCCTGAGTTGCGAGCTGCCGCGAATGCGCTCGCGGTTGGCTCTGGCGTGCCGATGGTCGCGGAAACCGAGGCGGCAGATGTGAAGTATTCGCGCGCCAATCACTTCATCCTGAAGTTCGTCGGGCGCTCGATGTACCCCACGATGCAGGAAGGCGACCGGCTTGTTGTGCAGCACTACAACTTGTATCTGCCGCCACTCGATGAAGACCGCGGCGCTGCTGACCCGAAGCCATGGCTCGCATTAGATGGCGAGGTGGTTATCGCACTCCTGGACGACGACGCGCTTGATGCCGTGGTGAAGCGCATTGAGGTCCAGCATAAGAAATCCACCGGCTTCCGCATCGCACTGCGCAGCGATAACCCGCAAGTAAAGAGTATTGAGATTCTTGCCGAGCACCGCCTACGCATCATTGGCATCGTACGCGAGATCATGCGCAGCCCGAAGAACATCGGCTAACCATGACTTCCTTCCCCGTCCGCACAGAGCGCGGCCAGGTGTGGGTCGCGCTGCGCAAACGCTCGAAGACGGGCCCGTGGTGGTACGACTTCCATCTCAAGGGCAAGCGGTTCCGCGATACCACTGAGACCACGATTGAGACGGAGGCGAAGGGAAAGGCGAGCGAAGCCGTTGAGAAGGCAATGCGCGCTGAAGGATTCGCGCCGCTGACCTTGCGCGACCTTTGCGACCAGTGCCTTGACTCGCTCTGGCCCGAACATCTGCGCAGCCGACATAAAGGCTTTCAGGACCACCGCCGCACGTTTAAGCAATTCTGCGCCGAGAACGGCGGCATAATGCCAACTCAGATGACCGTTCGCGAGTTCGCTGCAATCGTTCAGAAGTTCTTAGATTCGAGGCTACGAGCTGAGATGCACCCGCAGACGATCCGCAACGACCGGACTCGAATCTCCCGGCTGTGCTCGTGGCTGATACAGCGTCATCTTGTCCCGTGGGAATCCAACCCCATCAACAAGCACCTGATTCGCACGCCCGACATACCACGCCGCAAGCCGGTCGGCATTGCGGAGGGGCACATCAAGACGCTGGTAACGCATGGTCCTGAGTCGGCAGTGTGGGGTGCAATCGTATTGTGCCTTGGCGTCGGGCTGCGTCCGATTGAAGCCGAGCGCGTGAAATGGAGTGACATCGACTTTGATAAGCGCCGGCTGCGCGCGTATGCGAAGCGTCGCGAGCGCGTTGTTGAGCTGCCGCCATGGGCTGAGCAAGAGCTGAAGAAGATGCGTCCGAAGATGCCGAAAGAAGGCGAGACGGTGGTTGGCTTCACCGTTTCTGGAATGGCGCAGCATTTACAGATCTTCCGCGAGGAGCACCGTTTGCCGTCTATCGTGACGTTCCAGCGGATGCGCCAAGCCGCAGCGATGCGAGCTGCTCCACACATGAGCACGATTCAATACGCAAATCACTTCGGTCACAGCCTTGCGGTCGCCCATGCGCACTACCTCGGGTACGGAATCACAGGCGATTCCAAGGCGCTGAAGGCTCTCGATTTCGGGCGTTCCGTCACAAGAACCGTCACAAATCAGCGACGCTTACCTAAGAAGAAAAAGGCTTAGCACCGGTCCGCTAAACCTTTTACCTAGGCAGTCGATGAAATACAGATGTGCGTGCTTCATAGGAGGCTTTCGGCTTCGACGCGCGCGACGATAGCACAGCAGGGCAAAAAACCGTCACAGTTTCCGTCACAGCCATTTTGCCGTTGAGTTACGGGTGTTTACAGGGTTACAACGGTCGCGGTCGAATCGAATGGAAGGGGTTATCATGGTCGTATTCTGGCTGGTTGTGGTTCCCGTCATTGTCGCCTGCGCATTCGGCGTTTTCACTTCTCGCGTCGCTGTACGAAAAGGTTATGAACGCAGCACTTGGTTTCTGTCTGGCGCTCTGCTGGGTCCGATTGCATTGCTGATTCTGCTGCTGCTTCGGGACCTGCGGGTAGACACGCTAATGTCAGAGCGTAGCGGCGGCGACGTGAAGCGTGTGCCTTGCGGCGAGTGCGGCGAGATGATTCCAGTCGCCGCCAAGGTCTGCCGCTTCTGTAAGGCGAAAACTCACGTCCCCATCACCTCGCAGTAACTTACTCGGGCTACTCTCCCGCGTCCTTACTATCCCAATCTCTTGGATCGTCAAACAGCCCCGGCTCGTCAGGATACATTGGAGCGACTTGGTCCAACTGCTTCTCGAAGGCCTCATAGTCAGTGTGGATTTTCATGAGCCCTACCACGGTGCCTAGATGTACCAGCACCTCAGGAAATCCACGGTCCTCGCTTAACCACGAATGCAGCTTGTCGCTTGCCTTCCCTTTGGCCTGCCGATGCTCCTTCAGACGCCTCAAGAGGCCTGGCGCAAGCCGCTTGTAGATAATGTTGTTGGTCAGCTTTCCAAAGTATCGCGGCAACCGCATGTCGGGACGAACTTCAACGTTGCGCAGCCGACATAGATGCTTGAAGTAATCCGAAGGGAATGTGCGAACCCAGCGGCGCAAGCTGTCTGACAAATACCGCTTCAGTAATTCTTCGAGGTCTTTGCGTGGACGGTCGTACTGGAAGCCAGTAGCTTCGTCCACTAGCGCAATGATGCCGACTTGGGCAAGGCCCTGAACGAGGATTTCACATTGAGCGGCGATGTGTTCTTGATTCGACTGAAGTGCGCTGGCGCGCCGAGCATCGAGAAAGACTCTGCAAACTTGCGGCAGCAGCTCTGCCCGATACCCCATCGCAGGAAGCCCGTTTTTCGCAACAAACGGAATGGGGGCTGAATTACTTAACAACTCGTTGGTAATAAACGGTTTAAGGTTGTTTGCGGTCAAAAATACAGGGGTCTTGGATTCATCATCAAACCGCCGGCCACCCTTCGCCTTTCCCTGACGCCCGATTGCCTTCAGGAACCCGGTACGACTCAGTACGCGAGTGCCATCCTCTAACACGGCACACTCAATTCCTCCGGTCGCCAGTTCGCCGTGATGTGTTGCACGCCGCACCTTTACCGAAGGCTTGCCCGCCTTCTCCCATCGCGCCGATACCGCCGCGCGCGCGATAGCACTGCGCTCCTCCGCGCTTAAGGCTTTGGCTCGCGCCACTCCCCCCTTCTTGGCACCAAGGGCTGACAGAGCTTTGGCGTGTTCGCTAGAATCCATCATACTTCAGCCTCCTTTCAATAGGCAGGCTGAACAATACCTGAGCGAGCACGTATCGTCAATGCTTATCCGGGCAAGTATTTCTCACACCCCCATCACCTCGCAGTAATGCGGCCACGTGATGTCTGGCCGGCTGAGGGTTGTGCTTCTGAGATTCAGCGGGTCACTGTCGTTCCCGGGCGTCCAAGACATATCAATCTGCAAGCCCGCGAAGCTGCCCTGGTAGTACGCATTCCCGTTCACCTGCCGCTCGAAGACTGTCGAGAGAGACTGGTTCGACGGTATCGAAATCGCCATCGCTATGTTCTCGGTGAACGAATGCAGCACCGAGCCATCTGTGTCTAGAAAGCTCCATTCAATCTCCACCGCGAAGCTGTCGCTCTCCACGCTCGCGCACCGCACCAGATAATCACTGAAGCGCAGCGTTGTCAGCACCGCCCAGCTTGCCGGCGGCAGAGTCTTGTTGTGGTCGTTCACGTCGCGCCAGTAGCGATACAACAGGCTGCTCGGTCCCAGCACCGTCGCGCCATTGTCTATGTGCAACGTGCCGAACACGAGCTTTGTCTGCAGCTCGGTGTAATGAATCAGTTTGCTATGCATCGTTCGCCTTCCGGTAAATCAGAATCGTCGGCGCTGCGATGGTCATGCTCAGGCTGCCTTTACCCAGAAAGCGTGTACGGATAGCGAAGCCGCAGGGATAAACCCCGGGCACAAAGTTCTGCGGGCGATACGAACGTGATTCGTGATTGATGACCGCCTCTGCTCTGTTTGCGCCGAGAGTCCAGCTTTGGTCGAGCGTCAGGAATGGCGCGGGGGCGTTCGTTGGAATCTCGTCGCCGTTCTCATCCTTGAGCGACACATGCAGGGTGATGGAGTTCCCCAGCGCAAACACACCCGTCGAGCGAACATCCTCCAGCGTGGCAGAGATATTGTGCATTCCCCAAAAGAACCGGTGACCGTAATCCAGGAAGTCGTTGCCGTCGCCGCCAATCGGCCAGGGAAGTTTCTTCGTGTGGTCGTCAGGGTCGGCCCACTGAATTGGGGACTCAACGTCGGTGACGGTATTGGGGTTGTCGATGCCCGGGTCGGCTGAGGCGTCAATCTCCACATCATTGAACCGCAGAAGTCGGTAGCATCCACCCAGCACTATCGGCTTTACGACCTCGCGCCCGCCGCGGGCCCCCTGGTACTCATCAAAGGCATGGCGCTGCGTGTTCGTGCGCGCTGCATCGCCTCCCGGCTGCCGGCGGAAGTCATGCGGCGATGGCTGGCGAAAGAACGGCGGCAGCGGGTGCATTACGCTACCACCACGGCGGACGCGCCCGTTGGTGCCTTCGTGTTGTCGGCAACACAGTAAACCGGTCCTTTCATCGTGGTATTTGGCGAACGTGCGAAACTGCCTCTGGCGCGCACGAGGTAGTAGAGCAGTCCAGACACGCCGGTCGCTTGGATCTGACCGGTGTAAACCGAGCCCTGCCGCTGCGCACTCGATAGAATTGCCGTTGCGACCGGCGCGCCCGGGCTGTTGGGGTCGGTGGACAGGTAAAGCTCAAGCTCAACAGGGAAATCGCCCTCCCCAATCGTGTTGTAGGAATAGCTCACAATCGGGCCATCGACGGCATCCATCTCCTTCACAGCAAAGGCCGGGTTGTTTGGGTGTGCGGCATAACTGCCGGCGACGTACTCGACTGAGATTTGCACCTTCGTGCCGGATTCAATGCCACCGCTGACCGCCTCAATGCAGTACTGCACCACACCCGTGCCGGCCGTTCCCATCGTTGGCATCGTCGAAAAGATAGCGGACGCGCTTGCGCCGACGGTCGCAACGGGCGTCGTGAAATCAATCGAGCCATCGAAGTCGCTGCGGTAGACCCGATACGTTGCGCCCGGCGTCGCGCTTGGATTCCACGCGAGAACCGTATTTGCGTAGTTGCCGCTGACATAGGCAAGGTTTGTTGGCGGCTCAGGTCGCCCGAACACAGTCACGCTATCGGCAGCGGTAGTGCCACAGTCCGCGCCGTCGCGAATGGCTGTGATGGTGTAGTCGTACGTTCCTGCGGTGACATTATCGAGAACCACGCTCATGCGTTCGGTGCCGCTGTCTGGCACAGTCACCGTTCGCGGCGTTGGCGCGTCTAGCGTTACTTCGTAGTGCGTCGCCCATGCAGCCAGCACGTAGGCGTCGCCTTCCTCGATGTCCGCCGTATATGTCACATCAACAGACCCTGACACGCCGCTGTTGTTCTGCGCCTCTAGTGTGATGGCGCCATCGCCGGAGCGCGAGCCCGTTGCGAGCACCACGCCATTGAGCGAAAGCGTTAGCGTGCGGGTCGTGCCGGAGTTGGTTAACGTGATGTCCACCTGCTGGTCCGCCGCGCGCCCGAAGGGGCGGCACGTATAGAAGCGACGCAAGCCGGTCAGTGACCAGTTATCAAGCTGGCTCGTGGTCGAAGCGAAACCGACTATCACCGTGTTCCATTCGATGCGAACCGACTTGCCCTTATCGGCAAGGAACTCCACCTGTGGAAAGGTTACGTCAATGCCGGCGTCATAGTCCCACTGTCCCAGCGGTTCGACGCTGATGGTGTGCTTTGTCCGGTTCACTTCGCCAAAGGGAACGTTGAACGTCTTGACCGGGTCGCCTGCCTTGAGGTAGACGATGCGAACGCGCCGCTCGTCTGAAATGATGGCGTGCCAGTCATCGCCGTAGCCGTCGGCAGCTTGCAGCTCCACAACCGCGCCGCGCCCGGTGCCGTTACCCTTCCAGCGAAACACGCGATACACACTCTCGTGGTCGCCCCAATATGTTGACCATGGAAAGCCCCAGCGCATACCGCCCTCCTAAGCGAAATGGTGCCGCGTGCCGTTGCGCCGCGTTCGCACGCCGTTCTTATCCACCGCGCGCTCAGAAAAGTATTGAACCATGCTCACCACGCGCCGCGCCATGTAATCACTGCCGCCGCCCACGCCCACAAACTTCTCAACCTGAGTTCCTGGCGGGTAGTTCGTGACAAAGTAGCCGCTCCATTCGACGTAGCCGCCGCCGCGCAGCCGGGCGTGCTCAGCCATGGCGCGCTTAATGTGTGAGCGCATCAGTTGCCGGTCGTTGCGCAGTTGCGTTCCCGAGGTGGCAGACACCACATTAAAGAACTCTTGTCCGCCGGTTGTGCCTCCGTCGCTCTCGGGTCGCGGGTAACTGCTGGACCGATACCAGAGCTGATAAAGTGCTCCGGCGTCGATGTAATGCATCCGCGTGAAGTCCGGGTCGAGCTTGTCTTCGTCCGGCGAGCCGTCTGCCACATCAAAGAACGTTGAGTCTGCCTTCTTCGCGAACTTATCCGCAGCCGTTCGCATGGTGAAGGCAAAGCGGTGGTCGAACGGAATAACCACGGTAGCGCGAATGTCATTCAGCGTGATTTTGATTCCGTTCGCATCGGTGTCATATGGCGCGTTGGGGTCCTCGTGCCGCCACAGTCGGAAGCTTTCTGGAAGGTTCGGGTCGCGCAGTAGCGGCACGTGAATGCAGCCGTTGTCGAGAATCTCCAGCCCTTCAAACGTCGGACCCTTCACCCACTCGCCACTCGCGCCACGAATCTCGAAGGAGATGGGGTATGGAACGGTTTTGCCATCGGTCGGTCCTAGGCTGCCAGCGCCGCCAACGAAGGACAGAAGCGTTGGCCAGAGCGGGCGCGTAATGCGGGCGCGGGGATGCTGAGAGAAGTCTGTCAGCAGCGTAAAGTCGAACGCCGGACAGAGCTGCAACATTGAAATTACTTCAGGAAAAATCGCGTTAGCCTGCGCGACCGTCGCGGGACCACAGTGGCCCTTGCCGACAATTGTCTCGCCATTTAGCGTGATATCGAGCCCGCCAGCGAGCTTCTTCCAGAGTGCGAACCGCTCCGCTGACCAGCCTGCTACCCAGCCTGGCGTGCCGGTTCCGTTCGACTCTTGCAGTGTGCGAGTGCCGCCGCCGTGGTCCGCCGCCCGAGAACTCAGGCGCGTTTCACCCTTAACGATGCCGCCGGAAATCATACCCTTCGTCTTGTAGTTACGCGCCGATTCCCGAAACCGCCCCGCGGTGATGACGGCATTCGCCAGCGTTGAGCTTGCCGACCCGCCGGCAGCGTAGGGCATCTCTACACCTTCGCTCAGGTAACGCGAGGGAACCGCGGTCAACTCGACCGTCTGCTCACCCGGCGCGAGATACCAGGACCATCCGCCGGCAGCCTCGAAGAGCGCATCGAACGCGCCCGGCTCGCCGCCGTCACCCGCTAGATAGAGACCGTTAAGGTTGATGTCCCGACCTTTGCGGGCTTCACCTGTCGCGGAATTGTTCTGCCCGGTTGCGCTGTTGAAGTTCGCCTGGCTATCCGAATCCAAGCCACTTCCGAAGGACTCAGGCCATTCAATCCAAGCCGGCCACGCCCCTAGCGCGGGGAACTTCTCAAGCAGGTCTTCGTTGTTCGTGCCGCCGGGCCCTACAGTGTTTCGAAGATATGCCAGAATTGTTTTCAGCGTCCAATATGTTGCAACACGCTCTCCCGCACCACCTTGCGGTGGCTGGGATGGGTCGGAAACTGATGGCGCGTTCGACTTCAGATTGTAGTCCGGATGCGGCGCAAACCATGGCTTATCTTCGTACCAAATCATATTCGGGCGCCCGCCTGGATTGAACCATGCCGGAACGCCTGAACAGTATTTCACCTGTGGGTCTGTCACGTACTCAGACTGCGCGCCTTCGAACACCCACGCGCCAACAATGCGCACGTTTGACAGTTCATTACTGCCGCCGTTGGCGATGATGATGATGCTGTCGCTTTCCTCATCTTTGCCAAATTCCAGGTCGAGAATCTGACCGAGAAAAACGGTCTCCTTTTGTGCGGCGTCGTTAGTATCCGCGTAGCAGCGCGAGACCTTCACAAGTGAGCCGTACTTAGCTTTCAGCTCTTCGACAGTGGTTTTGCTGAGAAACAAGGCCGTGGCGTTCTGCGATGTCTGCCCATCCCCAATCGAGATAATGATAGACGCCTCGCCATGCCCACCCATGCCGAGCTGAACATCGCTGGCGTAAATGGCTGGCGTTGCCTCCTTGCCACCGATGAACTCAACGGCAAGGCGCTCGCCCTGAGTTCCTGCGCTATCGCTGCCAATCGCTGACGGCACGGCTCACCTCAATCAAAATGAACTGCCTTACGACGTGACAGTTCGGCGGTTACTCCGCGAATCGAGTCTTCTGTCTGCTGGCGAATGCGTAGGCGCTTCTCTGGCGAAAGGCGTTGTTCGGCTTGCTCAGCCAGCGCTGCCCTCTCCTTTTCGCGCGCCTCTTTCTGCCGAACAACATCCCCCGCCCGCTCTTGCGCAAGTTGCAACTGACGCTTCGCACGTTCGCCGCTCAGGCTGCCGGTGCTCACATAAGACATCGTTTCGCGGAAGCGTTTCTCGAAGAAGTTCGTTTGCGAATCGAACTCAGCATCCAGCCGTTTCAACACAATTGGGTCATTCATGAACTCTTGCGGGTTGACGCGCTCGTTCGCGGCGCTGTCTAGAATTTCATTGCGCTCGCGCTCAGTGAGTAGGTTGGCGGTCATTCCGCGTGCGCGTGCGCCCTGCTGTAAAATCTGCTCAGGGTTGGACAAGTGCTTGCGCATCGCCTCGCGCGTTTTGAGTTCCTTTTGCATCTCCTGTGTGATGGCTTTTTCGGTACTGGCACTACGCCCTTCGAATCCGAGAAGCCCGCCCGTCAGTGAATGCGCAAGGTTGCCAGCCGCTTCGCCCCAAGTGCGAACGCCACCTGTAGCGCGCAACGCTGCGCTGCGCTCGATTTCCCGCGCGAGGACCGGATTGCCGTTGAACTGCTGTTTCAAGGTGTCGCGCTTCAATCGTTCTTCGGACGCACCTCGCAGCTCTTGACTGCCTTGGTCAAATGCAGACATAGCGCCTGCCACAGCAGTGCCGACCACCCCGCCCAGCCGCGCCATTCGTCCTACCGACCGAAGAAAGCGCAGCCCGGAGACACTACCGGTTACTCCGAGCCTCCTTCCGAGCGAGGTTTTGCTGATGATTTGCGCGGCTTTTTCCGCCGTCGCCTTTACGTACTTGTTCTTGAGAACGCCTTCAAACTCGCGCGTAATGGTCTGAGCCAGCCGAACCGCTTGGATGCCACCGCCGCCGCGTGCAACGGCTGACTGATACATTCCGATTTGGTCAGTAATGCGCTCGGCTGAGCCAACAACACCGCGCGCCTGGTTGTAGCCGCGCCGCAGTGCGCCAGCACCACCCTTACCGATGCCCTGCCATCGCCGAACCATCTCCACATCAGCCGCAGAGTTCTTGTCCTGCAAAATGCGCCGCGCTGCCCCTCGCACGTCTGGAGGCACGTCGTTGCCATTCTTCTGAAGCCGGAAGATGGCTGCCGCAAGATTCTTCTCAAGACGACTCGCCATTTATTCGTCCTTCTGCACTCGCTCAATCTCAACGACGGCGCGCATCATGAACGTTCCGTAGCCGGTATCTTTCGGCGTACTCGTCTGGCGAATGCGCTTACAGACCCATCCTTGCAGCGTACTTCCGCCCGGCAGCGTCACCGACACAATCGCACCGAGCACCGAACCGCGGTCATCCTCGATTGCCTCCAGGCAATCGCCAGCGGAACCCGCGATGTATGCGACTTCAACGGACGCTTCACGCCCTGAAAAGTTATGCCACCGTATCGTTGAGCCGCTTACACCAGATGACTTGATGACCTCCATCGCCATTTCGTCACCGGTATCGCTCTGGATATCAAACCAGACTTGACCCGGCGTGGCTTCAAAGCCTACCGCTGGGTCGTCGTAGGTTGCGTCGCCGATTGAAAAGGCCATGGCTTACGCCTCCCGCGTGCGTGGGCGCCGCATGACGGCGACGTTCTGCAACGGCTCGCGCCGCATTCGACGCTCCTGGTCGGCATACCAGCGGCTAATAACCTCGCTGGCGTGCTGCGGACTCATGTCTCGAAGCGTCTTATGCGGCTCGCGGCCCGGGCGCTCGTTCTCGCTGTAGCCATCGTCCTGCGAAACGTAGACCTCGCGCGTTGCCTCGCGGTACTCCTGCTCTTCGTCAGGCCGGCGCGTCAGCCAGCACAGGGCTCCCAGCATCGCGAACAGGAAGCCCGTCAGCAGCACCAGCGGCAGGAGCAGCACTTTCAGTAGTAGCTTCATTTTTCTTCGCCTCCGGCAGCAGGAACACACACCAAATGCCTTCCTCTGCCTTTTCAATGTGCCAGCGGTCGCGATACTTCGCTGTATTGCAATGGGCGCTTGATTCCGACACACAGAAGGCGCCGACCAGCTTTCGCGGCGGCTCTGCCTCGCGCGCCTCTTGCGCCATCTTCGGAAACCGCTTCTGCAGGAACTGCCAGAGCGGATACATCACACCCTTGCCTGCCGGATGCTTCACGCGCCACCAGTCCGACGGCGGCTTCAGGTATGCCAGCGCCCGGCACTCAAGGCTCGGATGCGTTGTGTACGGCTCGTTATTCTGCGGCCGCCGTCCCTTTGCAGCGTCGTAGTAGATGACGCCATGGCACTGCCCGCGCGGACGCCACGAACTCGGGTCGTCGGGCTTGTTTCCTTCGCCGGGAACCATCAATGCTTTGAAGTCCATGTCGTCTCCTCTTAAATCACCTTTCGCCGGCGCGCGCGGCGTAGCGCCCTCAGCACCACGGTTTTGAGTTCCGCCGCGGTCACGTCGCTGTCCGCTTTGCTGAGAATCGCATCCAGTGACGCCCCTTCCTGTTCGTCGGCGCTCGGCGCGTTCCAGTCGAAGTTGGCGGCAATCTGCTGCGCCTGCGTCCGCTGTGCGGACGTTGCCTCTGACTTGAAATCGATGCGCCCCTCGGCGTTGCAGCCGTCAACTGGGATACCAGCCGCCAGCAGCGCATCCAGGAGCTTGCCTGGCTCACGGTTATTCATGCAGCACTCCGACAATTCCCGCGCCGTAATTCTCTTGCGCGTTCTGTGTGTAGAAGTTCACAGCTACAGCGCCGCCAGTGCTTACGTATTCAAGCGCCTGGAGATAGTGATAGCCCAGCTGTGTTGCGCCCGTGTAGTGCGAGAACAACGCGCGCGTCATGCCGGTACTGGCGTTCACATCGCCCATTTGGAGTTGCGCGCTGTTGACCGTCGTAGAATCCACGCCAACGCCCGTTGCCGCTTGGCGCGCGGATGCATCGTTTGAGCGTCCCATCACATTAACGTGCGCACTAATCGCGCCTTCCGCGAAGCCGCACACGTACTCGATGCGGTTGCTGGTGCTGTTGTTCAGCGCGCGGTATCCGGTTCCCGTCCAGCTCCAGCTTGCGCTGGTCTCTTCGCGGCCTACGTGGCGCGGCACGCGGTTGTACATGTTCCAGAGCAGCCGCTTCGTCGCGCTGTCTTCCGTGGAATTTGAAGCAACGGTGTGGAATGTTCCGAGATACCGCTTATGCGTCTCACCACTCTTTACGTAAACGCCATCCTGTGTTGCCAAAGCGGTAGCGCGCGCGGTCTTGCTGGACCACGGTACAGCCTCCATTCCGAACAGGGCAGAGCCGCCGTCATAATAGAAGAACAGGTCGTGCGGGCGATCCGACGTGGAAGTGTCGATAGCCCATGCGAAGTTGGTGAAACTCCGCACTACCCATTGACCGCTCTCGTAAAACGCAATCTTGTTCCCTTTGTATGGAACGAAGTAGATGTTGGTGCCGGAAACATCCGTAGTCGGCACTGGATTGCCGCTTACGAGCGAAAGGCGCCCTTCGCAGATGCTGGCTAGGTGCGCCGTTGTGGTGAATGCGCTGGCGTGTTCGCCGTCTAGCGTGTCTGCGTCCAAGCCGGAGCCGGGGCCGTCATCGTCCAGAATTTCCGCTAGTGCTGCGCCGTCTGCCAGATGCGAAGCGCCAACGCCTCCAGCCTTTACCTGCAGATTACCGCCGACCATCTCGATACTGCTATTGTCCACGCCGATAGCGTGAGTATGGTCTCGGCGCGCTGGATGGTCGGACGTTCCATCGCTTGCGGCAGTCGCGACGGCGGACGGGTCGCCCTCCGCATCGTTGAAGATGACCGCCGGCTTGAGCCACGATGCACCCGGGAAGAATCGAATTGCGCCGGTGCTGACATGCTTAACGGTAACAACACCGACAATCTGCTTCGGTGCGCCTGGCTCGGTCGTTGTCCACCCGCCAGCGGTTGAAAGATACGCCAGCGCCTCAGCCGCACTTGCCGCGCTCGTGTCGAGCCCGGTTACTTCAATGCAGCCAAAGGCGTCACCGTACGCACCCGCCGCAATCTGAGTCTTGACCACCCAGAGCGCCAGTACCGGCGTCGAGCGGTCTGCTAGTGTCGCCTCGTAAGCCGGCAGCGCCGTAAGGGTCGGCGTTTCGTGGTCGTAGTACAGAGCATCAACCGTGACGCTGACGCCAGCGGATACGGCGGTCGCAATCCCGACATCGACATTACCGCCGCTCTCGACCTTAATAAGCTGTCCAACTTCGAACGTGGCGGCGACCAGGATCTGCTTCGTCTCACCAGCTGTCGGGTTGTTCGTTGCCGTCGCTGTGGTCTGTGCAGTGAGCTTTGCTGTCTCAAGTCCCAACAGCGTGCCCGCCGCCCACGTGCTTCCGGTCGTGTTCTTTACGCGCACGTGCTCCATATTCGCGCGCTGTAGAACCATGGCCGCCACTTCGTTGAAAATCTGCGAGACATACTTTGCATCCGCCCGGTTGTGTTGAGGGCGGGTGAAGGCTCGCGGGTCTTCCAAAGTAGGACGAATCAGCGCCGCTCCGCGCGGACTGCTGCCGTTCACCACGTAATCGGACATGTTGACCTCAGACGGTAATGGTCTTCGTGAACGCGTCGCCCTTCATGCGGTATTCGCCTTCGGTGAAGATGCCGCCACTTCCGGTCTCGCCTTGGAAAACAAAGCCGCGCGGAACGTACGGGCCCGTGGCGTGCGAGCCTGCGCCGCCGCCAGCCTCTTCGAACTCAGCGGTCACGTCTGCCGGCTCTTCGGTTTCGTCGTCAACGGCTGAGGCATCTGCAAAGCGCAGTCTGGCGGTCGCATCTACAGTGAATGGGCGCGCAATAGGGGTGTTCGAGGTGCCGACCATGAGCTTTTCATCGTCAACAGCCTTCTCAACGGTAACGCCCTTGGGTCCACCCTTCGCACTTGCGCCAAAGCTCAGCTCAGAAAGGCGATATGGTATATTCTCTTCGTCAATGTAGGCCACAATTTAGCCCTCCAAAGGAAACGGCTTGGTCCGCAGAGTCAGCTTGTGAAACTGCGGGTCCTGCGAATCGACACCGCACACATACCAGGTCAACCCGAGCCAGTCCGCGACCCGGTCGCCTGCGTCGCCGCCGTAGGCGCAAATCTTTGGCGCCACATGTCCAAGAGCGTTGTCGTCTGACCGAATCAGCACTTCACACTCTTGAAACTCGTCCGTTGCGTTCGGCCCGGGAATCTTGCGCGGGAACTCATCAACCTTGATGGCTTTAATGGTCTTGGCGATGCCACCCTGCGGCGTGTAGCTCATGCCGGTAGTGCCGAATACATCCATGAACATCGGCACGAATTGCGCCATCATGTCGTCAAAGGTGCTCATGTCTCAGGCTCAGCCTTCTTCACCGTCCGCCGCTTGGTCTTTCCGCAGCGCGTGCATTTCCAATCTTCGAACGCCTGCCGGATGTGGTCGGTCGTTTCCTTGCATTCGCCGCAGTAGTGGTACTCGCGGACGCGCCCTTTCATTCTTGCACGTTTTTCTTCAGGTCCGGCGAAATCACGTAGAAGCCAGCCAGGTCGAGCGTGTCCGTGTAGGTCTTGCCGTCCTTCTCGACCACCACCTTCACCCGCTTGCTTTCAGCCACGCGCGCCGCAACGCCCGCGTGCCGGATGAAGACAACGTGGTCCTCAGTTCGTGGCCCGATGGAGGGTCCGCAGCCGCTCAGCCACAGCGGGACCGAGAGGAGCGCCGTCAACGTCCACCACGGAGGTCGTGCGCGGTTTGCCATGACTGAAAATCCCCAAAAGCACCACGATTGCGCCCGCGATGGCTGGCAGGTTTGCCAGCACAATGGCGAGCATTAGCCGACGTCCTCGTTGGCCTTCGCAACGCTGGAAGTCTTGCCGCCGCTGAAGCCGTCCGCGACGCCTTGACCGATGAGGTAGCTCGAAACGATGGCCGCGACGGTCTGCAGTGTTTCGGGCGCGATTTCGTAGCCCGTCAGCGCCGCGACAACCACGGCAATCAAGCCGAGCAGCGCCACGATGAACTTCTTCCCGCCGAGCTTGCCAATGATGGTGTTCATTTTGTCTCTCCTACGAGAACAGCTTCACGAGCAGAGCGACACCGCCGCCGCTGGCTACCGCCGTTCCGATTAAGTACGCCTTCACCGTTTCCTTGCGGACATAGTCCGTTTCCATCTGCCCTTTGAGCTTCTCAATTTTGTCGTCCTGGTGCCGGAAGCGGTCGTTTCCTTGCGCGAGCATCATTGTGTGCTCCAACACCTTTTCGCTGAGACGCGCAACAGTCTGGTTCGTTTCCTTCGCTTCCACCTTCAGCTCTTCGAGCGTCTTTACGACTTGCTCGTTCAACAGAAGCAGGCGGTTCAGCGTCTCAGTTTCGCTCACGCTTCAGTCCCTCGCTTCCGCCGCCACCACGCGAATCAGCGCCTTTATCACCGCATCCCGCTGCGTGTTCGTAATCGTGCCGTTCGTCGTGCCCATAAACGTCTTGAGCGTCTGAATGTCCTGCTTTCGCTGCGTCACCTCCGCAGGTTCCGGCTTGCTCTGCTCGTACGTCTGTTTGGCGCTCGCGTGCGCCGCCTTCAGCGCGTCCACCTGCGCCTGCGTCATGCGCTCCCACGGCGCGTTAACGTTCTCGCCGTCGGCAAGCGGCTGCTGGCGCGTCGGCCATTCGGGCACCGCTGCGGCTAAGCCAGCCTCAGCGCCTGCGTCGTTCTTCGCGCGCAGAATGCGGAAGTCCGCCGCGTTGGCGAGCTGAGCACAGAGAAGGAAAAGCAGGGCAAAACGCATCTCTCACCTCGTTTAGCGGGGCGCGGTTGGAACGAATTTGAAGTAAACGTAATCCCACTGCATCGTGCGGCTGCTTGTACCGGCCGTCTTTCGAATGTTGCCGTATAAGGCTGTCTCACGCCCCGAGCCGCTTGGGATATTGGTGGTAATTGTTCCCTTAGAAACGCCGTTAATGAAGAACTCCACCGAAGACGCATTTGCATTGATGACGCAGCGCAGGCGATACCACGTATTCAGCGCGACAGCCGTTCCGGTGTCCAGGGTTGTCTCTACGGAATTACTGCGACAGACGGCGGTCCAGTTGCCGCTGTTTTCGCCGTGTGTATATCGAAAGTAAACACCGTCTGTTCCATCGGTGCCGGAGTTGTCATTGAACCCCGCATAGACACGATACGTGTCTGTGCCGTCGCTTAATGCCGATGCGTTGATGTAAAGCCGATGCTCGGAAGTGACCTCTCCACCGCCAAACCGAAATGACGCAGCTCCAGTGATGAAGCACGCCGCATTCGTCGCTCCGCTGCCAGTTGATGCGTTGAGCACCCCCACCGCGGTTGCGTCGGGCGTCGTGCCATCGGAAACCGCACCGCCACTCGAAGCGTCGATAAGTCGCAACGGCCCAGTAGGGACCGTCGTTGACATGGTTCCGCGTAAGAACTCCTCCCACAGCTCCACTTGAGTAGATAGGGATTGCGAAGACGCTGGCAGGTTCGTGAGGTTCGCGCCCGAAATAGCCGGAAGCGCACCCGTCAGGTTCGCGGCGGGAATGTTCGTCAGATTTGCCGCACTCGCGGCAGGCAGCACGCCAGCGGTCATCACGGGCACATTCGCGCTCAGCCGCGCATCCGGCAGCGTGCCGCTGCTCAAATGCGAGGCGTCGCGCGTCTCAATGTCGCCGAGCGAGCTGCCCGTTTTATCCAGCTCTGCCCACGTCGAGGAACCGCCGCCGCTCGACGGAAACGTGTACCCAGGCGCCTGCCCGGCATGGACGGCGAGCGAGAGGAGAAGGGTGAGAAGGATAGGATGGAACTTCATCAGTTGTTCCCCGTGAAGCTACCTTTAATCAGCAATACTTTTGCGCCGTTGCCTGTCGCTTTGAGTTGAATCTCGCGCCCGCCATCGGCGCCAACTGGCACATCCAGACCACGAAACGTGATGCTTCCGCCCGCGGTCACGGGCGCCTTAACGCCATCGGTGTAGTTTTCAGCCATGGTGACAGCCACGCCGGCGGCGGTCTGGTTTCGCATAATCCAAACCTTGTCCGTCGCCGCGCTCGCTGTAGAGCCGTCGCTTTGAACGTTCAAATGAACGATGGTGATGTCGTGGTCGGGAATCAGGACGTTCTTCACGCCGCTGGTCGC
>Ga0196963_10000375_pt1 | contig 42315 bp, 34 predicted proteins | sample S1_5metaG_FD_148600 | JGI IMG/M metagenome (GOLD analysis project Ga0196963, IMG submission 148600) | Soil microbial communities from Anza Borrego desert, Southern California, United States - S1_5 | ecosystem: Environmental > Terrestrial > Soil > Desert | place: USA: California | collected... | reverse complement strand
ACACGTTCATCGTGGACCGGCTGGTCACCAGCCAGCAGCTGCTCAGCCGCGGGTTTGCGAACCGGGATTCCGCGGCGGTGGGCGCGACCAGCCTCACGTTTGAGAGCACGAAGGCCCGCCTGGACCGGGATGTGGCGCTCACGGAGCTGAATGGCGGTCAGGGCGTGTCGCGCGGCAAGATCGTGATCACCGACTCATCGGGGGCGGCGGCAACGGTTGACCTGTCGCGGACCGTGACCGTGGGCGAGGTGCTCGCGGCCATCAATACTAACGGCACGGCGCGGGTGACCGCGTCGGTGCAGGGCGGGCGGCTGATCCTGAAGGACACCGCCGGCGGCGGCGGCACGATGCAGGTCGCCGACGCGACTGGCTACACCACCGCGACCAGCCTCGGCATCGCGGGCTCAGCAACCGCCGGCACCCTGACCGGCAGCAGCATCTACGGCCTGGGCACCAACACGCCGCTCTCGGCCCTCAATGACGGCAACGGCGTTGCCATCAAGAGCACCATCGGCACTGGAGCGTACAGCTTCACGATTGGCGTCGGCGGGGCCACGCCCACCAACGTGCAGGTAAACCTCGGCGACGTCTACACCACGCAAGGCACCGAGACCGTCAAGACCGAGGGCGCGGTGACCACCGTCGGCGGTGTTGTCACCCGCATCAACGCGGCGCTCACGGCCGCGGGTGTGACCGGCGTCACCGCGTCCATCGACCAAAGCAACGGGCGCCTGCTGATCACCGACGGCACCGGCACGCAGCCCCTCACGATCACCGAGAACAACTCCACCACCGCCCGCGACTTGGGGCTGACCACCGCGACGGTGGGCGGCAGCGTTGTCGGCCGGCGGGTGTTTGCCGGGCTCAACACTACCCTTGCCACTGGATTGAATGGCGGCAGCGGGCTCTCGGGTGACGGCGTGCTCAACATCACCGCCCGCGACGGCACGGCGTTCAGCCTCACGATCGACACCACCGCCTCGCTGACGGACATTTTCGCCCAGATCGAGACGGCGTCGGGCACCGGGGCGAACGGCCGCCCGCGCCTCTCCATCGCGCTGGATTCCAAGGGCACCGGTTTCACCATTACCGACAACACCGGCGGCTCTAGCAACCTCATCATCACCGGGACCAACGGCCAGGACACCGCGACGAGCCTGGGCATTGCCACCGACCCCGCGGGCATCGCGAGCGCGACCAAGTCCTCCGGCAACCTCCAGCGGCAGTACATCTCACTGGCCACGCCGGTGTCGGCCCTCAACAACGGACGCGGCATCGGCACCGGCAAGTTCACGATCACCGACGGCTTCGGCTCACGCAAGGAGTACGACATCGGCTCCGACACGCTGACCGTGGCCGACCTCATCAACGAAATTAACGCGACCAGCACCGGCTCAGCCACGCTCAAGATCAGGGCCCGGATCAACGCCACCGGCGACGGCATCGAGATCATCGAGGATACCGGCGGCGGCGCCGCTGGCACGGCCAAGATCAAGATCAGCGACACCTCCAGCACTGTGGCCAAGTCCCTCAATATCGCGGGCGAGGCCAGCGATGTCGGCGCGAGCAACAAAATCAACGGCAGCTACGAGCGGACAGTCACGCTCTCAGCGGCGGACACGCTGCAGCAGGTCGCTGACAAAATCAACGCGGCCAAGGTCGGCGCGAGCGCGTCGATCATCAACGACGGCTCGGGCCTGACGCCCTTCCGCCTCAGCCTCTCGAGCACCGCCACGGGCGAGGCGGGTCGGTTCATCTTCGATGCCGTGGGCGCCGACTTCGGGTTCAGCACCCTCGACGTGGGCCAGAACTCGCGAGTGTTCTACGGCGCGTCCGACCCCGCTCGGGCGGTGGCGGTCATCGCCACGACGAACACGGTGGACACGCTGGTCCCGGGCGTCAAAATCGACCTCAAGGCCGCGAGCCCCGAGGCGGTCACGCTCAACGTCGCTTCAGACACCACCAAGCTGCTGGAAGCGGTGAAGGGGTTCGTGAGCGCATTCAACACCGTGCTCGACCGCATCAGCGCCCAGACCAAGTACGACGCCACCAATAACAAAGCCGGCCCCCTCACCGGCGACGGCACCACGTTGGAGCTGCGCTCCACTCTCTACGCCACCCTGAACGAGGAAGCCGACAGCATCGTCAGCCAGTACGACCAGCTGACCGAGGTCGGCCTCAAGATCACAACCGGCGGCAAGCTCGAGCTCGACGAGGACAAGTTCCGCGAGGCGCTCGCCACCGACCCCTCGGGCGTAGAGGCCCTCTTCGCCGCACGCGTGCAGGCCGACGACACCTTCATCGACCTGGGCAACGGCAACCGTGTCCGCAACCCCAACTCCGGCCGCACGTTCTCGTCCCTGGGCGTCATGGGCAAGTTCGAGCAGATGGTGGAGAAGTACCTCGACACCGTCGACGGCGTGCTCACCCTCCGCGGCAAGGGGCTGGAGGCCCAGATCAAGCTCCAGAACGACCGCATCTCCGCCATCGACGTCCGCCTCGCGGCCAAGGAGGAAACGCTCCGCCGCCAGTTCCTCGCCATGGAGCAGGCCGTGGGCCAGCTCCAGAGCCAGTCCTCCGCCCTCAGCTCGCTCGGCTCCCTCCGCACGCGGTAGTGGTTTAAGTCGCCCCCGATAAGAACCGATCTGGAAGGCATGCCAAGCGTGACCGCCACCCCGACCCCCAGCAAGCCCGCGAACGAGTACCTCAAGACGCGGGTCCTGACCGCCAGCCCAGAGGAGCTGCGGCTCATGCTGCTGGACGGGTCGCTCAAGTACGCGATGCAGGCCCGGGAAGGGCTGACGAACAAGAACCCCGAACACGCCTTCAACGGCTTCACGGCTTGCCGCGACATCGTGACCGAGCTGATGACCACCATCCGCCGCGAGCCCAACCCGCAGCTGGCCGACCAGGTACGAGCGGTGTACTCGTTCATCTTCCAGCTGCTCGTTGAGGCCGGCTTTGAGCGCAGCATCGAGAAGCTGGACAAGGCCGTGGAGCTGCTCCAGTTCGAGCGGGAGACGTGGGTGCTGCTGATGCAGAAGGTCGCCGAAGAGCGCGGCCGCAAGCCCGCCGAGACTGTTGCCCCCAACGCACCTGCACGCCCCGCCCTCAGCCTCCAGGGCTAAGCACTCGCGTATCCCGCCGCTCAGGCCTTCGCCGCCGCGGCCGCCTCCGCGAACACCGCCGTCATCTCCGAGCTGAGCTTCTCCATCACGAACTCGATGTTCACGTTCGAGTCCATTTCCGGCTCGGCGTTGTGCACGGCGTCGATGGCCGCGAGGTAAGGCCCGGACTTGCCCATCGGTGCCGCCTTCGCCAGGCGCGAGCGCCAGTGGTTGCCGAGAAGGCGGAACATCCAGTCGGCACCCGCCTTGTTCGCCGCTTCCTTGCTCGCATTCTTGTGGGCCGCGACCCATGACTCCGCCCAGCCCTTGACCAGCTCGCCCATGGTCGGACCAAGCTCGACGGCGTACTGCCCGCGTTCGAGTTCCCGCAGCATCGGCTCGAGCCGCTGCCACCACTCGTACAACCGCCCGTCGTGCGCGAGCCTCAGCACGCCCGGCGAGCCCTCCGCGAAGCGGATCAGCCACGCCCGTTCGTCGTCGGGGATCTCCAGCTCCTGGCGCGCGAGCCACTCCTCGATCCCCCGCTGACCGAGCGAGCCGAAGTACACCCGCTGGGCGCGGCTGCGGATCGTGGTCAGCAGCCGCTCCTCGCTCGAGGTCACCAGGATGATCACCATGCGCTCGGGCGGCTCCTCCAGGAACTTGAGCAGTGCGTTCTGGGAGGCCGCGTTCATCAGGTCGGCCTCGTCGATGATGAACACGCGCCCAGCCGCCCCCTCGTTGCGCACGCTCGGCGCCATCGCCCCCGGCTGCAGGACGAACTGGTCCACCACCTGCTTGGCGATGGAGATCTGCTTGGAGTCCCGAACCGACTTTTCATCGCTGAAGCGGGCCAGTTCCTTGTTCACCACAAACAGGTCCGGGTGCGTTCCCGCCCGCACCAGTGTCTGCACCTGCGAGTCGGGGTCCGCGAGGAGTTCGCCGCCGAAGGTCAGCTGAGTCGTGGGGTCCAGCAGCAGGGCGGCGAACGCGAGCGCCGTCGTGAACTTCCCCACGCCGGGCGGCCCATTGAAGATCCAGGCGTGGTGGATCCGCTTGTGCTTGAGCGCCTCCATCAGGATGCCGATCGCACGGTCCTGCCCGATGATGCTCGACATCGGGATCGGGCGCGGCCCCTCCGGGGGGGCGGGCGGCGGGAGCTCAACTTCGGTCGTCTTCTTGGGTCGCTTGGCCACGCCGCCATGGTAGCGGACGCACGGCCCGCCCCACCCGCCGACGTCTCGAACGCCTCTAGACTGGCCGCCATGGAACTCTCCCCCACCGCCCTCTCCCAGGCCGACCGCTACAAGCTGCTCATCGGCGGCATAGTGCCCCGACCGATCGCCTTCGTTTCCACCATCTCCCCGGACGGAAAGCTCAACCTCGCGCCCTTCTCGTTCTTCTGCGCCGTGGGCAGCGCCCCCATGACCATGCTCTTCTGCCCCGCCAACAAGCCCGACGGCGGCGAGAAGGACTCGCTGCTCAACGCCCGGCCAGTGAGCGAGGGCGGCACCGGCGAGTTCGTCGTCAACATCGCCAGCGAGGCCATGTCGCGTCAGGTTGCCGGAGCCGCCGAGCCGCTCCCCCACGGCCACAGCGAGTTCGACCTCGTCGGCCTCACCCCCGCACCCTCGCGCCTCGTGAAGCCCCCACGCGTCCTCGAAGCGCCAATCTCCTACGAGTGCCGCACGATACAAGTACTCCGCACGAATCCAGGCGTGCCCGCGGGCGGCAACATCGTGCTCGGCGAGGTGGTGCACGTCTGGGTCCGCGACGACCTCATCAACGACCGCTACCACATCGACCCGGCGAGGCTCGACGCAATCGGCCGCATGGGCGGGCTGGAGTACGCCCGCACCCGCGACCGCTTCTCGCTCCCCATGGGTGTCAAAGCCCTCGAGAACGGCTGACCCGCCTCAGCCTCCGATTTCATCACCATTCCGCGCCAAGAACGGGCGTCCGCGGCGTTTTCCTGCTGACTTCAGGAGATTCCCCCGATGACCCGCCACCGCACGGCCCGCACCGCCCTCACCCTCTTTACCCTCGCCGGCCTCGCCGCCGCGACGCTCACCCCGCTCGCTCAGGCACAGACCGGAGCCCCCGCAAAGCAAACCGCCGAGGAGGCGCCCGCCCGCACCCCAGACGGCCGCATCAGCATCGACTTCCCCGGTGGACGCCTCCGCGAGTACATCGCCACCCTCCGCGAAGCCACACGCCCGGAAACGGTCAACGTGGTCGCCCCCGAGTCCCTGCTCAACATGAAGGTCGGGGAGATCTCCCTCCGTGACGCCGACGTGCAGAGCGCCGTCCGCTGCCTCGAATGGGCGGTGGAACCCCGCGGCGCCCTGCTGGTGAACCACATCGGCAGGAACTCCTTCGGCGTTTCGGACGGGCGCGTGCAGGCCGACCCCAACGCCGCCAAGCCTGCGCAATTGTCTCAAATCCAGGTCCTCTCCCTCCGCGACCTCACCGAGCCTTTGCCCGGCGACCCGCCCAACGCCCGCTTCACTGTGGAGCCCGACGTCGTCATCACCGCCGTGCGCACCGCCCTCCAGGCCGACGGCGATGCCGAGAGCGCCGAGATGAAGTTCCACGCCGACTCGGGCCTGCTCATCGTCCGCGGCTCCATCCCGCAGATTCAGGCCGCGAGCAGCGTCATCGACCGCATGCAGAACGACATGCGTTCCCGCCGCAAAGCGATGAAGGACGCGATGGCCGGGCAGGTGAACCTCGATGAGGTGCGGGCCGAGGCCGAGAAGCACGCGATCCGCACACGCCTGCTGGAGCAGAACGTCGTCCGCGCGTCCGAGGAGGTCGCCAAGCTCGAAGCGATGCGGAAAGAGGGGCATGTGGCCCCCGAGGATGTGTCCTCCGGCCGGGCCGTGCTTGATCGTGCAAAGGCGGAACTCGAGGCCTCGCGCATCGACATGGCCATGGCCCAGGCCCGCGTCGCGTCGGTCGAAAAGCGCTTCGGCGAGGCCGCGGCCCACGAAGGGCGCTCCGACGAAGGCCTCGGTGAGATCCCCCAGGGTCGCTCCACTGTCGAGTACACCTCCGCCTCGATCACCGGCAAGGACCTCAAGGCCCTCGCGACCAGCCTTGAATCCGCCGCGGCGCAGCTTCTCCGGGGTGAGAGCAACGTTGCGATCCGGGCCGAGGGCGATACCTTGGTGGTGACGGGCGGGCAGCCCGCGCAGCGGCTCGTCCGCCGCATGCTGCTCGACCCCGCAAATCCCGCCAAGGGACCCATCGTGCAGAAGTCCAGGCCCAGGCCCACGACCGATGAGAAGCCCGCCCGCTGAGCACAGGTGACGACCATGAACCCCGCGATGCGGGTCCACATGCCCACCCAGTCGCAACCCGAGCCCCCCGCGCCTGCCGCGTCACCCCTCGGCCAGGCCGGGGGGTTCGACATCGCCTGGGCCACCCGCGGCACCACTCGCGGCGACGCACGGGCCTTCGAGGTCCTGTACCGCGCCTGGTTCGGGCGCGTCTACGCCTACGCCCGCGGCCTCACCGGACGCGACGAATCGTTCTGCCTCGATGTGACGCAGGAGGTCATGCTCCGCGCCGCCCGCAGCATCCCCGAGCTGCACACCGAGGCAGCGCTGGCCGCCTGGCTCTCGCGGGCGTGCGTGAGCGCGGCCGTGGACCTCGTCCGCCGCGAGCAGCGGGCCAGGCGGCGCGAGCAGGCAGTGGCAACCTCGGAGCAACACGCCGACGCGGGCATGCGGCAGGACTTGCAGTGGCTGCGTGATTCGCTGCGTCAGCTCCCCGAAACCGAGCACCTGCTGCTCATGCAGCGCGTCGTGAACGGACTCACGCTCCGCGAGGCCGCGGCCTCGGTGGGAATCGGCGAGCACGCCGCCCACGGACGGGTTCGGCGGGCGCTCCAGCGCCTCCGCGGGCTGGCGAAGGAGGTGTGGCCGTGACGTTCGAGCCCACTGATCAGGGACGCCTGGGACGCGATGCCGTGGACCGGCGCGAGCGGCTGCTCCAGGAACTCCGCCCGGTGGTCGTGCGTCGCGGTGTGCGCCGCCGGCTCACCGCGGCAGGCGGCCTGCTGGTAATCGCGCTCGCAACCGGCGCGGCGGCATGGACACTCGCGACCTCGCACCCCGCCCCCCTGACACCGAGCACCGAGCACGCAATGGCCAGCTACCGCGACGCATCAACGCACACGCCCGCCCAACAGCCCACCACCACGCACTCAGCGCAACGACAGGAACCCACCGTCGCCCTCGAACTCGTCCCAACCTCCAAGGGCATCGCCCATCGCGTTGAGACCCGCACCACTGGCGCCCCAACCGCGACCGACGACGACCTGCTCGAAGCTCTCCTCGCCAGCGGGCAGGACGCCGCGATCGTGCGGGTCGATGGGCGCGTGGTCGTGGCCGGCGACCTCGCCCGCAAGCCCGCCCCTTGAGAACACCCTCGCGGGGTTTTCACCGGGAACCAGCATCCGTCCTCGGCGGCCCCGCGATGCTATTGGACGCGTGCACTGCCGCACGCATTCCAGGAGCCTCGTCATGAAAGGTCTCTTCGTCGCGGCGTTGATCCTCGTCCTGGTCGGTGCGCTCAACTGGGGCCTCGTCGGTGCCTTCAACTTTGACCTTGTCGCCGCCCTGTTCGGGGATGGCAGCGGCGCCTCCCGCACCGTCTACACCCTGGTGGGCATCGCGGCCGTGGTCCTCGCGATCACCACCGCGCCCATCCTGCGGGGGCGCGGCACCCTCCCATGACTGCGAACTCGGCGGGTGGGGCCTCGTGCGGTTACCCTTAGCTCCGCATGGAAGCCCTGCTCGCACAGCTCGCCCAATGGCGTTCGTTCACGGCCCTGGTCGTCGGTGACTTCATGCTCGACCAGCAGGTGTTCGGCGATGCCGAGCGCCTGAGCGCCGATGCGCCCGTGCCCATCCTCCACGTCCGCCGCACAGAAAGCCAGCCAGGCGGCTCCGCGAACGTCTGCATGGACCTCGCCGCGCTCGGCGGGCGCGTGCAGGCCTTCGGCGTCATCGGGGACGACGCCGCGGGGCGTGTCCTGCGCGAGTCTCTCGAGCAGCACGGCGTCTCCGCCGACACGCTCGTGCGCGATGCCTCCCGCCCCACCACGCTCAAGCAGAACCTCGTCGGTCTCGCCCAGGCCCGCCACCCGCAGAAGATGTTCCGCGTGGATTACGAGTCGCGGGAGGACCTCTCGGCGGGCGTGGTGCGCCAGATGACCGACGCCTTCGACGCAGCCCTCGCCCGCACGCCCAAGCCCGACGCGGTGTGCATCGAGGACTACAACAAGGGCGTGTGCACGCACGCGCTGTGCCAGCACATCATCACGCGCTGCCGCAGCGTGGGCGTCCCGGTATTCGTCGACCCTGCCCGCGGCGTCGATTACCGCAAGTACAAGGGCGCCACCGCCATTACCCCCAACCGCACCGAGGCCGAGGTCGCCACCGGCATCCGCTGTGACGACGGCGGCTCACCCGAGCACAACGCCGCGCTCGCCCGCCGCCTGCTGGCCGACCTTGAACTCGACGCGGTCGTCCTCACACTCGACCGGCACGGAGCGCTGCTGCTCGAGGCCGACGGTCGCTCCGGCGATCAGCGGGCCGGCGGCACACCTGTTGCCATCCCCACCATCGCCCGCCAGGTGTACGACGTCACCGGCGCGGGCGATATGTTCCTCGCCGGCCTCGCCGCGGCCCGGGCCAACGGCATCGACTGGGACGGCTCGGTCCGCTTCGCCAACGCCGCGGCTGGGCTGGAGGTCGAAGTCTTCGGCGTGCAGCCGATCCCCTTTGAGCGCGTGCACCACTCGCTGCTCATGCAATACAGCCACGTCGAGGGCAAGCTCCGCACGCTCGATCAGGCGAAACTCGAGGTCGCCGCCCGCCGCAAGCAGGGACAGAAGGTCGTCTTCACCAACGGCTGCTTCGATGTCCTGCACAGCGGGCACGTCGCACTACTCGAGAAGGCCGCGGCCGAGGGCGACTTCCTCATCGTCGGCCTCAACGACGACTCCTCCGTCTGCCGGCTCAAGGGCCCGACCCGACCCGTGAACAACCAGGAGGACCGCGCCCGCGTGCTGGGGGCCCTCCAATCGGTGGGCGCGGTCGTGCTGTTCTCCGACGACACCCCCATCGAGCTGATCAGGGCCCTCAAGCCCGACGTGCTGGTCAAGGGCGCCGACTACACCAAGGACCGGGTGGTCGGGGCCGACATCGTCGAACGCGCGGGCGGGCGCGTGGCGCTGATCCCCCTGGTCGAGGGCCGCAGCACCACGGCCACGATCGCACGCCTCAAGTCCTGACTTCGGTCTCCGCCCCCCATAGCTGCACCAGCCTCAGGCACATCTGGGTCGACAGCGCCATGTCCTGCACGCTGATCCACTCCAGCGGGCCGTGGATGTTCTGCATTCCGGTGAAGAGATTCGGCGTGGGCACGCCCATCTCGGTGAGGCGCGAGCCGTCCGTGCCGCCGCGGATCGGCGTGGCCAGGGGCGTCAGCCCCATCTCGCGGCACGCCGCATTGGCCAGCTCCACCGGCCGCATGTCGTTCTCCAGCCAATACCGCATGTTGCGGTACTGCGCCGTGATCGTGCAGGTGATCTTCGCCCGCGGCTCGGTCGCCTGCACCGCCGCGCACACCTGCTGCACCAGCGCCCCGTGCGCCGCCAGCCCATCGCGCTCAAAGTCCCTCAGGATGAAGCTCAGGTCCGCCGCGGCCGCCGTGCCGCTCATCTGGTACAAGTGGATGAACCCCTCGCGCCCGCTGGTGGTCTCGGGCGTGCGCGTCACCTGCGGCAGCGTGTCGATGATCTTCGCCGCGAGGTGCAGCGCGTTCACCAGCTTGTCCTTGGCGCTGCCGGGGTGGATCGAGACCCCCTCGATGTGCACCACGGCCTTGTCCGCCGAGAACGTCTCGAACACCACCTCGCCCGCCTCCGCCCCATCGAGCGTGTAGGCGAACTTCGCCCTGAGGTCAGCCGGCAGCCGCTTGTCGACGCCGCGCCCGATCTCCTCATCGGGCGTGAACGCCACGCGGATCGTGCCGTGCGGGATCGACGGGTTCCGCAGCAGGTGGTTCGCCATCGTCATGATGATGGCCACGCCCGCTTTGTCGTCCGCGCCCAGCAGCGTCGTGCCGCTCGCGGTGATGATGTCGTCGCCCACCTTCGACGCGAGGTACGGGAACTGCTTCGGCGACAGCACCTGCGCGGCGTCGTCGGGCAGCTTGATGTCACCGCCCGCGTAGGCACGGTGCACCATGGGCTTCACGCCGGTCGCGTTGTACGCGGGCGCCGTGTCCACGTGCGCGAGGAACGCGACCGTCGGGGCCGTCGTCTTAACCGTCGCGGGGATCGTCGCCAGCACAACGCCGTAGTCGGTGAGCGTGACCTCCTGCGCTCCCATCGCCTTTAGCTCATCGACGAGCATCCGCAGCAGCCCGAACTGCCGCTCCGTACTGGGCGAAGTCGAGGACTTCTCGTCGCTCTGCGTGTCAACGCGGCAGTAGCGGACCAGCCGCTCTTCCAGCTCGCGGTCGAACTGGGAACGTGCACCACCCTTCTCCGATTGCGCAGCAATGCTCATACGCGATCTTACCGTACATTCCTATAGGTCCTATGAGTCCTATAGGTCCTATTGCCCTTGGCGGGTCCGCTCAGTGCGCGTTCCGGTGCACAAACCCCCGGAACACCGTCAGCCACAGGATCTTGAGGTCAAACCCCAGCGACCAGTGCCGGATGTAGAACAGGTCGTGCTGCAGCCGCTTCCGCAGCGACGTGTCGCCCCGCAGCCCGTTCACCTGCGCCCACCCCGTGATCCCGGCCTTCACGTGCTGCCGCAGCATGTAGCCCCGCCAGTCGTCTCTGAACCGCGCGATCAGCTCCGGCCTCTCGGGCCGCGGCCCCACAAGGCTCATGTCCCCCAGCAGCACGTTGAACAGCTGCGGCAGCTCGTCCAGGCTCGTTTTCCGCAGCCACCGGCCCACGGGCGTCACCCGCGGATCATCCCGGCGCGTCCACGTGGGCGAGCTCTCGTCCTCCGCGTGGTACATCGTGCGGAACTTGAAGATATTGAACGTCTCGCCGCCCAGGCTCACCCGCCGCTGCTGGAAGATCACCGGCCCGGGGCTGGTCGCCCGCACGATGGCGGCGATCAGCAGCATCAGCGGCGCGAACAGCACGATGGCCGCGAAGGAGCCCGCGAGGTCAAGCCCGCGCTTCACCGCCCCGCCCATCCCGTTGAGCGGGCTCTCGCGCACGCTCAGGATGGGCATGCCCTCGAGCACGCCCACCTGCATGTTCTGCGGCATGTACCGCGGGTGCACGTCAGGCACGATGCGCACATCCACCGCGTACCGCTCCAGCCGCTTCAGCAGGCTCGGCACGATCGCCGAGCGCGACGTGGGAATCGCCAGGTACACCGCGTCGGGCTTGCGCTTGTCGAAGACCTCCTCGAGCCTCGCCAGCCCCCCCACCACCGGCCGCCCCACGCACGTCTGCACGCCGTGGTGGTGATCCTGGTGGCTCAGGAAGTACGCCACGTGAATACCCGTCCACGAGTTGCGGTCCAGCGTGCGGCACACGATCCGCCCAAGCCGCCCGACGCCGATGACCGCCACGTGCCGCAGGTTCCAGCCCCTGCGACGGATCGCCCGCAGCCCCCAGCGGAACGCCACGCGGTGCAGCGCCAGCATGTTCGGCAGCAGCAGCGCCACCAGCCCCAGCTGCACGCGGCTGGCGTCCAGCGACATGCCCAGGAACTCGACCCGCCCCGAGGTATCCCACCCGCCGACGAAGTCCGTGCCCAGCGCCGCCGTCACCACGATCAGCGCAATCACCGCGAACAGCGCCGCCCGGAACACCTCCCCGTGCTCCGCGATCATCCCGCGGTCGCGCCGCGGGCGGTACAGCCCCATGTTCCACAGCATGAACAGCGTGATCGGCACCGCGAACGGCGCGATCGGTTCCCGCACCCACGGCGTTGCGATGTCCCACCACGTGGTCGCGTCAAACGGCCGGCGCGGGAACGAGCCCTCGATCACCAGCCGCCGCACGATCCACGCGCCATAGCACGCCGCCGCGATGACGACCGCGTCGACAAGGCACAGGAGCGTGACGAAGAGCTGGTGTCGTTGCTTGAGCAAAGGCGGGCGTTCCTGGTCCGGGGCCGCGCTGCGGCGCCCGACTCGCGAGCCAACCCCCCGACCCCCGGACGACCTCCCCTGCGTATCCCGGTCGCAGGTCCACTGTTACATCAAAGGGGCCGAGAGTCAATCGGAGTGTCAGGGGTGTCCCCTTGACCGATTCGCGGAAACGGCGGTGCCGCGGTCCAAGGTCCGGCCCCGCCGTCAGTTGCGCGATTACCCCGACGCGGGCCAGCCATCGCCCCGCCGCACCGGCGGCGTCACCCGCGCGATCTCCGCCAGCACCTCGCGCTGCTCCGGCGTCAGGTCCCCGCCCTTTGGTGGCACGATTCGGATCACCGTGTACAGGTCCCCGTGCCGCCCCTGCGGGTCATGGATCCCACGCCCCCGCAGCCGCAGCTTCTTGCCGCTGGCCGTCCCCGGCGGCACCTGCAGGTCCACCGGCCCGGTGAGCGTGGGCACCGACACCGTCGCCCCCAGCGTCGCCTCCGCGATGGTCAGCGGCAGCTCCAGCGTGAGGTCCAGCCCCTTGCCGGCCTGCTCGCCCTCGCCGCGCCGGAACAGCTCATGCGTCCCGATGTGCAGACGCAGGATCAGGTCGCGCCCCCCAGCCCCGCCGCGCACGCGCAGCTGCTGCCCCTCCTCCGCCCCCGAGGGGATCGACACCTCGATCGTGCGGCTCTTGCCGTCCTCGGTCACCCGCAGCTTCTGCACCCCGCCCTTCGCGGCCGTCATGAAGTCGATCGTCACGTCCTGCCGCACCTCGTCGGGCGCCGGTCGCGCGTACTCCTCGCCCGGCCCCCCGCGCGAACGCGACCGCGTGCGCCCGCCGCCAGCGGCCCCCCCACCTCCACCGCCGCCGCCAAAGGGACTGCCGCCCCGCCCGCCGAAGATCGACTCGAAGATCGAGCTCATGTCCTCGGTGTCAGGGTCAAACCCGAAGCCAGGCCCGCCGCCCGGCCCGCCGACGTTCGACCACGTGTAGTGCGCCCCGCCGCCGCCCCCACCACCCCTCGTCCGCTGCTGCTGACCCGCGGCCGTGCCCGGCCCCCCCGATTCGAACGCCGCCGCCCCGAACTGGTCGTACAGCTTCCGCTTCTGCTCGTCGCTCAGGACGTCGTACGCCTGCTGCACCTCGGTGAACCTCTTCTGCGCCTCCGCGTCCTTGTTCACGTCCGGGTGGTACTTGCGGGCCAGCTTGCGGTACGCGCTCTTGATCTCGTCAGCGCTCGCCCCGCGGCCCACCCCCAGGATGTCGTAGTAGTCCTTGGCCATCTGCGGCAATCGTAGAGGCGGCAGGCGGCCCGTGAAGAGCGGGCGTGCGCCCCGCCGCCCAGCAAAACAAAAAAGGCCCGCACGCGCGGGCCTTTGACGTGGGACTTCCTCGGGTTGAGCTTACTTCTTCGGCGCGGGCTCGGCCGGCTTCTCGGCCGGCTTCTCCGCCGGCTTAGCCTGCTCGGCCTCCTTCTTGCGCCGCTCCTCCTGCATCCTGCGGAAGTTCTCCTGCGCCTTCAGGAAGCCCGGGTCCTGGCTGCCGGGGTCGACCGGCTGCAGACCCGGCTTCACCGCGCCCGGGCCCTGCACCATCGGCATCGGCGGGCGTGCAGCGCCCACATCCAGCACCCGCACGTCGTAGATCAGCGTCGTGTTCGCGGGGGCCTTGGCGTCCTTGCGCTCGACTGCGAGCGGCCCGGGGATGACGATGCGGCGGACCTGACCCTTGCGTGCGTCGTACATCGCGCGGTTCCACCCCTCCTGCAGCTTGGGGTCGCCCTTGGTAAACGCGAACGGCACGCCGCGCTCGTACGACGCGTCGAAGCGGTTCCCGTTCTCGAGGTAGCCGATGTAGTCCACCGTGATCGTCTGGCCCGGGGCCGCGGGGGTGCCCGCGGGCGCGCCCGGGTAGTCCACCACGATCACGCCGCCCTCGATGCGGATCGTCTGCGGCCCCTGGTCGAAGCGGCTGAACTCGTAGCCGGCGTCCATCGCCGGGCCCCAGACCTGCTTCTTCTCCTTGTCGAAGCCGCGGTCCGCGGTCCAGAAGGTCTTGCCGTCGAGCTTCAGCTCGCCCGTCATCTCCACCGCGTTGGCGATGTTGGTGGGGTGCGGCTCAACCGTCCTGCCGTGGTACGTGTCGCCGTTCTTGCTCAACTCCACGTCCATCGTCATCTTGAGGTCGTCGGGGCTGATCGTCTGCGGGAAGGCGTCCGGCGCCGCCCACAGCCCGGCGAGGTGGTTCGTGCGCTCCTTGTTCACGAACTCCAGCGTCTTCACCCGCACCTTGCCGTTGACCTTGTGGATCTGCAGGATCGTCTGGCGGAACGGGCGGCTCATCGCGTCCGCGCGGGAGAGCTCGGAGTACAGGCAGTCGCTCATCCCCTTGATCGTCACCGGGGCCGCGCCCATCACCACGTCGCCCGAGCCCGGGATCGTCGCCTTCCAGCACCCCGTCAGCATCTGCGCCACCGCCGCGATCTCCTGATCGCTGAACGTGAGCGGGGTCTTGATGTCGGGCGCCTTGGCCGTCGTCGACGCCGGCGCCTTCTGCGGGGCGGGCGCGGGCGTTGGGGCCGGGGCCTGCGGGGCGGGCGGCGTCGGCTGGTTGGGCGGGAGGAACTGCGCCATCGCGCTGGTGGCCAGCGTCCCCGCGGCGAGCGTCACGAGCAGAGCAAGGTTGGCTTTGTGCGTCATAGGTTCGGGTTCCAATGGAAGAAACCGGGCCGGAAAGCCCGTGGCCGTGATTCTTTGCCGGGTGGAGGGGGTTGTTCGGGGGCCGCGTAAAGAAAAAAGGGCCGCCCGAGGATTCGGGCGGCCCTGCATCACCTGTTGATGGAACTCGATCCGGGAGGGGGTTCGGCCAACTCCCGCGAGGGTCTCAAGCAGCTCTCAGGCCAGCTCGGGGAACTGCTTCTGCACCACCCCCACCAGGTCCTTCACGTGGCTGATCGACTCGTCCATGAACTTCTGCTCCGTCGGGTCGAGCTTGAAGTCGATGATCTTCTCTACGCCCTTATCCCCAAGCACGCACGGCACGCCGACGAAGTAGCCCTTACCCGCGCCGCCGAACTCGTTCCCGCAGTAGGCCGCGCACGCGATCACGCGCTTCTTGTCGCGCACGATCGCCTCCACCATCTCCACCGTGCCCGCGCTGGGCGCGTACCACGCGCTGGTCCCCATCAGCTTGACGACCTCGCCGCCGCCGACCTTGGCCCGCTCCACGCACGCCTGGATCTTCTCGGGGCTTAGCAGCGCCGACACCGGGATGCCGTTCACGCTCGTGCGGTTGGGCAGCGGCACCATGTCGTCGCCGTGCCCGCCCAGCAGCATGCCCTGCACGTCCTCCGCCGACACGCCCAGCTCCCACGCCAGGAACGTCTTGTAGCGGGCGACGTCCAGCGCCCCCGCCTGCCCCATCACGCGGTGCGCCGGGAACCCGGTCACCTTCCACGCCACGTACACCATCGCGTCCAGCGGGTTGCTCACCACGATCACCACCGCGTTGGGCGAGTACTTCTTCACGTTCTCCGCCACGCTCTTCACGATGCCCGTGTTGACCTGCACGAGGTCGTCGCGGCTCATCCCCGGCTTGCGCGGCAGGCCCGCCGTGATCACCACCACGTCGCTGTTGGCCGTGTCGGCGTAGTCAAAGGTGCCGGTGATCCGCGCGTCAAAGCTCTCCACCGGCCCGCAGCACGCCAGGTCCAGGGCCTTGCCCTTGGGCATGTGCAGCTCGGGCTTGTCCTTGTTGGGGATGTCCAGCAGGACGACGTCGCCCAGCTCCTTCATCGCGATGGACCGCGCACACTCGCCGCCGATATTGCCCGCACCAATGACGCTGATCTTCGCACGCCGCATGAGGCTCTTCTCCGTTGGAAAGGTTGGGGCCGGAGTGTAGGCGGGGGCAGCCGGAGTTCAGCCCTCTCCGGCCCCTGGTTACCATCTCGCCCCAGTGAGGATCCGCTCGGTAACCGCCCCGATGCCATGTGCGGCAGGACAGTCACGCGGCGTTCGTAACGAGCCCCGAACGAAGTGAGCGGGCCCTCCTTGCGATCATGCCGGCAGGGCCGCCCACAACCCCGTCACTGCGTTCCGGGCTCGTTCCGAGCGGTAGCCGCGTTCATGTGGGCCCCGAACGGGGCCAAGGAGTGTTGCCACGGGTGGAGCGACGGTCGCCATAGCGACCGAGCGCAACCCGTGGAAAGCGGGCGCAAACTTCAGCCGCCCCGACAGGGGCGGAGGAGCACGGGTCTCGGGCAAACGACGCCACCGATCCGCCCCGCGCTCCTTCAAGTACCATGCTCGACCGATGCCGCGTCCCCGCCCACGAGCAGCAAAGATCTGGCTTGCCGCGCACCTCGCGCTGCTGCTGCTCATCATGTGGAGCTACGCATCCCCGCTCATGATCGAGGGCAACGGATGGCGCTTCGGTTTGTATCTGGCGCGATTCGGAATCGAGACCTGGGACCCGGCGCTGAGCCCGCCCGGCTCACTCGCCCCCGGCGGGCCCTGGTACTACCGCGGCTTCGCCACTGACCTCCCGCCTCTCCGCTGGTGCGACGCGGGCCACAACTGGTCGGGCGTCCGCTACTTCTACGTGACCATTCTTCCCCTAGTGCCACTCCCGCTGATCATCTCGCTCGTGCAGTGGCCTCGCACAACGAGGACCGCCCCCGGTCTCTGCCCCTCGTGCGGCTACGACCGTCGCGGCATCGAGGCGAAGGCGCGCTGCCCCGAGTGCGCCCAGGTGCCTTGACCAGCACTCGCAAGGGGGACAGCCGCCCAGTTGCCTCAGCCCTCACGCGGGCGACAGGTGACTCTCTCGACCGCCCGGCAATCGAGCAGGGATACGGATTCCTACAACGATCCATGCGGCACCCGTCGCCATCATCCCGAACCACACGTACCGGGCGAGCGCCCCCGCATGAATAGCTGCGGCCCAATGCAGCCGTGCCTCGAGGTACCCCGCAGGGTCGCGTGTGGGCGACATGCTGTGCATCTCAGGCTCTGCGGCAAGCTTATCTGGAACGGGGATGATGACGCCGTCGCGCAGCCACGTGTGCAACAGGCCACTGGCGGCGAACCCCGCCCGCGTCTGAAATAGCAGCGGGAGCGGCACCGGGATCACCGACCCGACGAGGAGGACAAGGCCGAAGAGAATACAGAAGTACTTGGTGCCACGCATCGGCCCATGGTAACGACCACCACCTCTTCACGAGCTTGTCTCGATGTACCTTTGAGGCCTACGGCCTGCCGTGCGAGCAACTCCAGTGCGGCGTGCCTTGAGCAAGGAGTCGCAAGAGGAGCGGCAGCCCCTTTTGCATCGCCGCGGTTGTACCATGGGGACATGCGCCGCACGGCCCACCATCAGCGGGCGTACCACTGGGTCAAGTGGTTCGCGACATTGATGTTCGCCGCGACGTTGGTACTCGTGGGGATCGCGATCATCCGTGACGGACCCACACTTCCGGACTTGATGATCGCAGCGCTCGGCCTCCTCTCTGGCGGCGGGTGGGCGTTGATGTGGTGGTGGCCCATCCTCCGCGACCGGAAGCTGCGTCGGCTGAACCGTTGCCTCCAATGCGAGTACGACCTCAAGGGCATCGCCACAAACGCCCAATGCCCCGAGTGCGGCCTGGTGCCTTGAGCGCGGAGTCGAAAGAGCGGCGGGAGCCTTTTTTGCATCAGCGAGATGCGGCTGGTGGTAGGCTCAGGTATGCGGAATTTCATCGGCATCCTGCTCGTCGTCGCAGCGCCCTGCGCACTTTTCCTTGCTGTCATAGCATTGTTTGCTTCGGTCCCGCCCGCGTCGGCCTACCTGCGTCAGCCGCCCGAAGCCGGCATCATCGCAATGTCTGTTGATGCAGATCGCCTTGCGGAGGCATGCAAGATGGCGGGCTTCGAAGCACCGGGTCGCGACTCCGACAGCATCGCGCGGTGGCTGGTCAATGCGCAGCACGCTCAGGTGGTCCGCCGCATGACGCTTCCGCACCAGTATGGATGGCTGGTTGCTAGCTTCTTGTTCCTAGCAGGTGGGATCGCTTTGCTGGTCCCGCGCTGGAGGGCAGCACCCGCCCCGCTGGGGCGGTCGGATGCTGCAACGCTGACCGGGGGTGTCGAGGACGCCACCCCCGGCTAAGGCCGTGCGCCGCGTCCGCGGCGAAGACACATAGCGACGAAGACGTCGCCATGGCACGCAAAGACACCGCAGCCGCCACCTAGAACTCCGCCTGCTTCGGCGCCCTTGGGAAGGGGATCACATCCCGGATGTTCTGCATCCCCGTGACGAACAGGATCAGGCGCTCGAAGCCCAGGCCGAAGCCCGCGTGCGGCACGGTGCCGTAGCGGCGCAGGTCGCGGTACCACCAGTAGTCGTTCTTGTCGAGCTTCATCTCGTCGAGGCGCGCATCGAGGACCTCCAGCCGCTCCTCGCGCTGGCTGCCGCCGATGATCTCGCCGATCTTGGGCACCAGCACGTCCATGGCCGCGACGGTCCTGCCATCGTCGTTGAGGCGCATGTAGAACGCCTTGATCCCCTTGGGGTAGTTCATGAGGATCACGGGCTGCTTAAAATGCTCTTCGGTGAGATAGCGCTCGTGCTCGCTCTGGAGGTCGGTCCCCCACTTCACCGGGTACTCGAACTTCTTGCCGTCCTTGATCGCCTTCTCGAGGATCTCGATCGCCTCGGTGTAGTTGAGGCGACGGAAGGGCGTCTCCATCACGTGCTTGAGGCGCTCGATGATGCCCTTCTCGATGCGCTCATCGAAGAACTTCATGTCGTCGGCCCGCTCGGTCAGCACCGCGCGGACGACGTACTTGAGCAGGTCCTCGGCGATCTCGCTGTCGCGCTGCAGGTCGCAGAACGCCATCTCCGGCTCGATCATCCAGAACTCGGCCAGGTGCCGGCTGGTGTTGCTGTTCTCCGCCCGGAACGTGGGCCCGAACGTGTACACATTGCTCAGGGCGCAGCAGTACGTCTCGACGTTGAGCTGCCCCGACACCGTCAGGTGCGCCTCCTTGCCGAAGAAGTCCTGCGACCAGTCGATCCCAACCTCCTGCGGCGTGCTCTTGGCGGTCCCGTGCCCCATCGCGTGGCCGAGGGCGCCGGCCTGGGCGTGCTGCTCGGCGGTACGGGCGTCACCGCCACGCGCCGCGCCCGCACCGACAACGGCAGCCTGCAGCTTGTCGCCCTGGTCCTTGAGCGGCTCTGAAGCAGACCCTCGCTCGCGCGTCGGGCTCGTCCCTCCCCCACTTCCCACCCGCGGCATGTTCATCACGTCCAGCGTGCTCACGCGGAACATCTGCCCCGCGCCCTCGCAGTCGCTGCCCGTGATGATGGGCGTGTGCACCCAGTAGAACCCGCGCTCGTGGAAGAAGCGGTGCACCGCCATGCTCAGGCAGTGCCGCACCCGGGCCACCGCCCCGAACGTGTTCGTCCGCACCCGCAGGTGGGCCACCTCGCGCAGGTACTCAAAGCTGTGCGGCTTGGGCTGGATCGGGTACTTGTCGGGGTCCTCCACCCACCCCACCACCCGCACGGCCGTCGCGGCGATCTCCGCGCCCCCCTTGGGGTTGGTCACGATGACGCCGTCACACTCGATCGACGCCCCCGTGACCAGCTTCGCGACCTCCGCCGCGTAGTTCGCGAGGTCCGCCTTGGCCACGATCTGGATCGTGTCGAAGCACGTCCCGTCGTGCAGGGCGATGAACGACATCCCGCCCTCGGCCTTGCTGTCACGCCGCGTGCGCACCCAGCCCTTCACCGTCACGTTCGTGCCGGGCGCCGCCTTGAGAGCCTGAGAAACGGGGAGCCATCTGGATTCGGTAGGCATAGGGCGGATCGTAGGGAGAAGTGGCAAAGTGGCAAAGTGGCTGAGTGGCAAAGTGCGCAAGCGAGTCGTTCCACCTCACTTTGCCACTTCGCCACTCTGCCACTTTGCCACTTCCCGCCTTGACTACCGCAGCAGGTTGTACTTCACGATGCACACAATGGCCCGCACCCCGTCGCGCCACCCGATCTTCTTCCCCTCCTCGTACGTCCGCCCGCTGTACGAGATGCCCACCTCGTAAATCCGGCACTTCATCTTCGCCACCTTGGCCGTGATCTCGGGCTCGAACCCGAAGCGGTTCTCCTCGATGGCGATGTTCTTGATGATCTCACGCTTGAAGACCTTGTAGCAGACCTCCATGTCGGTCAGGTTCAGGTTCGTCAGCATGTTGCTGAGCGTGGTCAAAAACTTGTTGCCCAGCGAGTGCCAGTAGTACAAAACCCGATGGCTCTCCCCGCCCACGAACCGCGAGCCGTACACCACGTCCGCGTGCCCATCAAGAATCGGCCGGATCAGCTTGGGGTACTCGTGCGGGTCGTACTCCAGGTCCGCGTCCTGGATGATCACGATGTCCCCCGTCGCCGCTGCGAACCCCGTCCGCAGCGCCGCCCCCTTCCCCTGGTTCACCTCATGGTGGAGCACCGTCAGCCCCATCGGCCCCTTCAACGACTCCAGCTTCTCCCGCGTCCCATCCCGCGAGCAGTCATTGACAACGACGATCTCCTTCTCGATGTTGCCGATGTCCACCGACCGCACGATCGACAGCAGCCCCTCCACCGTCGCGGCCTCGTTGTACACCGGAATCACAATCGACAGCTTCATGCGGACGCTTCCTTGCGCGGACAAACCAACATCCTACCTCCCCCTCCCAGATGGGTGCGAGGGACCCACGGACCACCTCCTGACCCACATCCGACTTCCGACATCCGACATCTCCCCCGTGTACCCTACCCCCCCGTGCCCACGCAAACCCTCGAGCCCCCCACCGCCCCTACCGCCCCGCAGGCCCCCACCCGCGTCACGCGCGGCCACGGCTTCCTCGAGCACACCCTCTCCAAACTCCGCGCCCGCAAGGCCAACGCCCTCATCCCCGAGCCCCTCCGCCAAGGCCGCATCCTCGACATCGGCTGCGGCAGCTTCCCCTACTTCCTCACCACCACCCGCTTCGCCGAGAAGCACGGCGTCGACAAGCTGGTCAACGTCCACGACGCCGTGCCCGGCGTGCAGCTCAGGAACTTCGACACCTACGCCAGCGACCGCCTGCCCTACGAGAGCGGCTACTTCGACGCCGTGACCATGCTCGCCGTGTTCGAGCACATCCGCGTCGACCGCCTCGTGATGCTCATCACCGACATCCACCGCGTCTTAAAACCCCGCGGTGTCTACGTGATGACCACCCCCGCCGGCTGGACCGGACCCGTGCTCGACGCCCTCAAGACCGTCGGCGCCGTGAGCAAGGAAGAGATCGACGAGCACGAGGACAGCTACTCCCCCGCCAAGGTCCGCGCCATCATGCAGCGCACCCCCTTCGACCCCGCGAAGACCCGCATCGGCCACTTCGAGCTCGGCATGAACCTCTGGATGCAGGCGGGGAGGTAAGGCCAAGGCCGAACACAGAGTGCACGAAGCAGAGACGGAGGGAACAGAGGAGGAAGCTCGAATGAGCCGTCACCCTGTTTATCCCCCCTGATTCCCTTCTGTGTCCTCCGTCCTCCCTCTGTCCCCTCCGTGTTCGGTTTCCCCGCCTTACGGCGTCGGGCTGTTCACCCACCCGTACGGCCGCATCCCGAACCCCACCTGCCAGTTCACCCGGTTGTCCACGTTGTCCGGCTCCAGCCGCAGCCACGTGTTCTTCGCGTTCACGTACAGGTCGTTGCAGTCAAAGTCGTACGGGCTCCGCGGCGTCTCCCCCTGCTGCGCATACGGCACGTTCAGCGTCCCCGCGTGCCCCTCCACGAACGCCGCGTTGCTCTTGCCGAAGTGCCGGTGCGTCACCTGGTCGCCGTTGCCGAACAGCCCGTCGGTGATCCCCGTGTTGTTCCAGTACGAGCTCTCCTCGGCGTAGATCGGGATGCCGTTCATCGGCGTCATGACCGTGTTGTTGCCAAGGATCAGCGGCGGCTTCACCGTCGGCGCGTAGATGCTCGGCGTGTTGAAGTACGCCACCTGCACCTGCCGCCCGATCTGGTACCCCTGGAACCGCCCGATCATCGTGTAGTCAAAGAAGACGCCCATCGGCGTGATGCCGTACTGCTGGGCGTCGTCGGGGTTGATGAACGTCGCCTGCGTCCCCGTGATGTTGGCCCGCTTGTTCTTGGGGCACTCGAAGGTCTGCCCCACGTTCTCGATGTACGCGTACGCCACGCCCTTGCCCACCGACGGCGGCCCGCCGGTGAGCTGGTACGGCGCCTTGTTCCAGTCAAACTGCGGCCACACCCGCTCCTTGTAGTCGTTGGCGTACAGGTTCACGGCCTTGGCCACCTGCCCCAGCCGCGTCTTGCACACCGTGTCCTTCCCCACCTCCCGCGCCTTGCCCAGCGCCGGCAGCAGGATCCCGATCAGCAGCGCGATGATCGCGATGACGACGAGCAGCTCGATGAGAGTGAAGGCACGCGTGCGCATGGTGTCCCCTTGTCCACACCCCGCGAGTTGTCCGAGAAAAGCCCGACCCTACCGCGGGTTGTTCGCCCACCCGTACTCAAAGTCCGTCGCCGGGTCTGACAGCTTGAACCAGGAGTTGGCCGTGAACCGCGTGCTGATGTAGAGGTCGTTGGCCTCGAAGTCCTGCACCTGGTTCTGCACCTTTTCGTTGCGGTCGCTCGGCGGCAGGAACAGGCCGCAGGAGCCGTCCACGTACGCCACGTGCGCCCCGAACCCGTGCCGCACCGCCATCTGGTCCTGGTTCCCGAACATCCCGTCGCGGTACACCTGGTTCCAGATCAGCGTGCTCTCCTCCATGAACAGCGGCACGCCGGGCATCATCGTCAGCGACTGCACCTGCGCCAGCGAGGTGAGGATGTTGGGCGTGGGCGCCTGCGGCGGCACGTACCCCACCTTGGCCTGCGTGCCCAGCTTCAGCCCCTCGAGCTCGTCGATCATCGTGTAGTCAAACTGCACGCCCGTGCGCAGGTTCCACATGTTGGTGCGGTCCGCGCCGTTCGCGGCCTTGCGCTTGTTCGTCGGGCACTCGGCGATCTCGTGGGCGTTGCTCGCGTACTCGAACAGGAACCCGGGGCGGCGGATGCCGTGGTTGGGCAGATGCCGGCCGTAGTAGATGCCGGGCACGATCTGGGCCCACATCGCCACGTTGCGGTCCTCGGGCTCGATCGTCGGGTCCGTCGTGGGGTTCCATTGGCGGGCGCCGCTGGGCCAGCTCACCCGCGGCGCGATCGGCCAGATCTGGTCCTTGTAATCGGTGGCGTAGTTGAACGACGCCGTGCCGATCTGCCGGATGTTGCTCAGGCACTTGACCGTCCGCCCCGACTCCCGCGCCTTGGCCAGCGCCGGCAGCAGGATCCCGATCAGCAGCGCGATGATCGCGATCACCACCAGCAGCTCGATCAGCGTGAACGCCCGACGCCCGGTCTTCATGGTCCGATTCCCTCTGCCGTGACGGCATGCCGACGACCTGCTCCCCACGCCGCGCTACGACAACCCCCCGGCCAGGAACCCGGCCGGGTGCACCCCCAGTCTACAGATGCGCCCGCCCCGTGCAACCGGCATAAACAGCCCCGCCGCCCGCCGCTCAGGCCGTCTGGACAGCACCCCAAGCCTCCGGAAAGTCCATCAAGCCCTTTGGAGGGTCCATCAAGCCCTTTGGAGGGTCCATCAAACCGTTCGGAGGGGCCATCAAGCCCTTCGCAGGCTCCATCAAACCGTTTGGAGGGGCTGTCGAACCGTTTGAACAACACCTCGAACCCTCCGACCGATTGTTCGAACCCTTCGACCGACACCTCAAGCCCTTCGACCGATCGTTCGAACCCTTCGACCAACACCTCAAACCCTTCGACCAATCGTTCAAACCCTTCGACGGATCGTTCAAACCCTTCCGATGCCCGCTCCGCCCTCCGTGCAGGGGGGTTTTCGGACCCCCCACTCCCCACGCTCGCTCCGCGCCACCGCTCCATTGAGTCAAACACCCGCCCCGGGCCCGCTTGCACCTCCACCTACACTCGGGGCGTGCCGCCCGCACCCCACCTCAAACCGCTGCAAACACCGATCGACCCCCTGGGCCTGACCAGTGAGGACTTCGTTCGTGCCTGCCGCGAGCAGGGCGTCTTCCGCCCCGCGGCCCTGGCCGCCTACCGCGCCGTCTTCCGCCAGGGCACCCTCGAGTCGGGGATCGCCCACGCCGCCCTGCCACCCATCACCAAGACCCTCCGCGAGGACTCCCCCGAGGGCCAGGTCGTCAAGTTCCTCACCCAGGTCGAAGGCACCCCCGCCCTCAAACCAGCCTCCCCACCTCCCCACCTCCCCACCTCCACTACTCCTCCACTCCCCCACTCCTCCACTCCTCCACTTGAAGTCGAGTCCGTCCTCATCCCCATGATCGGCTCCCTCGGCCTCAGCACCTACACCCTGTGCGTCTCCAGCCAGGTCGGCTGCGCCATGGGCTGCGGCTTCTGCGAGACCGCGCAGATGGGCCTCATCCGCTCGCTGACGCCCGCCGAGATCGTCTCGCAGTGGTACAACGCCCGCCACGTCGTCGGCATCGCCCCCAAGAACATCGTCTTCATGGGCATGGGCGAGCCCATGCACAACTACGACGCCGTCATGCAGGCCGTGGCCGTGCTCAAGGACCACAACGGCCCCCACGTGCCCATCAGCCAGATCACCATCTCCACCGTCGGCAACGTCGACGGCCTCCGCAAGATGGCCGAGCAGATCAAGCAGGAGGGCTGGCACCGCCTCAACATCGCCCTCTCGCTCAACGCCCCCAACGACGAGGTGCGCGCCCAGATCATGCCCATCAACAAGTCGTGGAACATGGCCGACCTCCAGCAGGTCCTCCTCGACTGGCCCCGCTTCGCGGGCAACAAGCTCTGCATCGAGTACGTGCTCATCCCCGGCGTCAACGACCGCCCCGAGCACGTCGAGCAGCTCGCCGCGTGGCTGCTCCCCTTCAAGACCGCCGACCGCGGCAAGCCCCGCGCCCTGCTCAACCTCATCCCCTACAACCCCCGCCGCAACTCGCCGTGGCCGGCCCCCACGGAGGAGCACGTCGAGCAGTTCCTGCAGGCCCTCATCAACGCCGGCATCTTCGCCAAGCGCCGCCGCACCAAGGGCCGCCAGATGATGGGCGCCTGCGGCCAGCTCGGCGCCGCCCACATCCGCGCCCGCAAGCTCGTGACCCCCATCACGCCCACGATCTCCGCTGAGAGCGCCGCCGCCGGAACCCCGCACGCGTGAGCGAACCACCGAGCCAACTCGGGCCCGCGCGGCACGCCCACCGCGTCCGTGGCCGCCGCCTCGTCGAGCGCCGCACGCTGGTGCACGTCCACCCGCGCCCGGATACGACCCCCGCTCCCGCGCCCCTCCCGCAGCCGCAACCAAAGCACTCCTGGCGCTTCTGGCTCGTCCTCGCCTACCTCGTCACCCTCGCCGCGTCGCACGCCGTGACGCTCATGAAGCCCCCACCCCCACCGGTGCCGGGCGCCAAGACCGTCACCGTCACCAGCCCCACCCAAGGCGCCCCCGACGAACGCGTCGCCTACCTCGAGTGGACCCCCGACCGCGACATTGCCTCCCCGCGTGCCATGGCTCCGATGGGTGCCATGGCGACGTCTTCGTCGCTATGGAGCGACTCACCCACGCAAACAACCTCCGCTCTCACCCCCAACATTCCCACTTCCGACTTCCCAGTTCCGACTTCCCGTCCCCCCGTCCTCCTCATCCACGGCTCCCCCGGCCGCGCCTCCCTCTTCGACAAGCTCGCCCCCTTGATCGCCGAGCACGGCTACCGCGTCATCGCCGTCGACCTGCCCGGCTTCGGCGACTCCTCCCGCGACATCGAAGACCACTCGATGCTCGCCCACTCGCGGCGCATCGCGCAGCTCCTTGACCAGCTCCACATCACCCGCGCCCACGTCGTCGGCTGGTCCAACGGCGGCGGCGTCGTGCTCCACCTGGCTGACGCCCTCAAGGACCGCGTCGCCAGCCTGACCCTCCTCGCGGCCGTGGGCGACCAGAAGGTCGAGGGCTCGGGCAGCTACACCCTCGAGCACGTGAAGTACGCCATCGGCTTCGCGGGCTTCGCCATCCCCGACCTCCTCCCCCACTTCGGCCACTACGACACCTACACCCGCCGCACCGCCTTCCTCCGCAACTTCTGGGACAGCGACCAGCGCCCCCTCCGCGCCATCATGAAGCGGCTCACCGCCCCCACCCTCATCGTGCACGGGCGGCGCGACTGCATGCTGCCCGTCAAGGCGGCGTTCCACCACCACGCCACCGTCGACAACTCCTCGCTCGCCCTGCTTGACGCCAACCACTTCCTGCCCCTCACGCACCCCGCGCAGACGGCCAGCGTGCTCGTGCCCTTCTTCCAGCGCCACGACCAGCCCGGCACACCCGAGCCGCGCACCGTCACCGACGCGGCCGTGCCGACGATGGCCGATGTGCCGCTGCAGTACTTCTACTGGGCCGCCGACCGCCTCGAGCCGCAGCACTGGTCCGTGCACGTGCTGGTCATTGCCGCGCTCTCGCTCCTGAGCCCCACGCTGGGCGCCGCGATCGCCGGCGGGCTCGTCACCATCTACTGCACCGACTACCTCGTCGCTGCCATCGGTGTGCTCGCGGGCGCCCTCCTCCAGATCCCCCTCGCCCCGCTCCTGGCCCGCGTCTTCCGCCGCTACTTCCGCCCGCTGCCGCCGCGCCTCGCCGCGTTGCGCCTCGCGAAGCCCGCTAGCGCCGGCTGGCTCTCCGCGTTCGTCCCCGGCTACCGCGAGCGTCTGCTCGTGTCATGCTCGCAGCAGTGCCGCGGCGCGGCCCGCGTCAAGTTCGTTCTCGCCCACGCCCTCGCGCTCGTCCCGCTCACGCTCCTCTGGTACGGCCTCGCCCTCGCAGCCTTCATCTCCCTCTACCGCCTCGACAGCAGCGTCACCAGCCTTGCCTTCGTCCTGGTCCTGACCCTCGTCGGCATCGCGCAGCACGTCCTCACCCTCGCCCTCACCCGCCGCGGCCGCATGCGCCTCATCGCCCTCGCCGAGCGCATCCGCCACTACGAGTACTGGCCCATGTGGGCCTTCTACGCCCCCCTCGTGCCCTACATCTGCTGGCTCATGCTCAAGCACCGCGGCATGACCCTCATCACCTGCTGCAACCCCGGCATCGAGAACGGCGGCGGCCTCATCGGCGAGAGCAAGCACGCCATCATGCGCTCCCTCGGCGACCACCCGGCCGTGCTCCCGACCCCGCTCATCGACACCGCGCCACCGGAAGACCGCCTCCGACAGCTCCGCGCCGCCATGCAGCGCGCCGAGCTCTCCTACCCCGTCATCCTCAAGCCCGACGCCGGCCAGCGCGGCTTCGGCGTCGCCCTCGTGCACAACGAACCGGAAGCCGCCGCCTACTTCGCCGGCATGACCTCCCGGGCCGTCGTGCAGCCTTACGCCGAAGGACCGCACGAGTGCGGCGTCCTCTGGGCCCGCCACCCACGCAGCCCAGCGTCCGACGGCACCACCGGCTTCATCTTCTCCATCACCCGCAAGGACTTCGCCACCATCACCGGCGACGGCGTGCGCACGCTCGAAGAGCTGATCCTCTCGCACCCGCGCTTCCGCCGCCAGGCCGACGTCTTCCTCGACCGCCTCGCCGACCGCGCCGCCGATATCCTGCCCGCGGGCGAGACCCTGCGCCTGGGCGTCGCCGGCAACCACTGCCAGGGAGCCCTCTTCCGCGACGGCGCCGACCTCATCACCCCCGAACTCTCGCGCGCCATCGACACCCTCGCCGCCAGCTTCAAGGGCGACAACGGCGGCGCCCTCGACTTCGGCCGCTTCGACCTCCGCTACGAGTCCGACGATCAGCTCCGCCGCGGCGAAGCCTTCTCCATCGTCGAGCTCAACGGCACCACCAGCGAATCAACCAACCTCTACGACCCATCGAAGAACATCGTGTGGGCCTACCAGGTCCTCTTCGCGCAATGGAAGCTCCTCTTCGAGCTCGGCGCCCATCGCCGCGCCCAGGGCGCCTGCCCCATGGGCCTGCGCACGCTCGTGAGCACCGTCGCCCGGCACTACCTCACCCGCCGCGGCAGCGCCATCTCCAGCTGACTCGAAAGCCCCTCCCTGAGGGAGGGGTTGGGGTGGGTTGCGTTCGACTCAGTTCATCAAGCGTCGGTCGACCAAGACCCTGCCGCCAGGCCCTTCTCGGTCTTCCGCTTTCCGCCTTCCGCTTTCCGCTTTTCCTACGCCGCCGCCCGCGAGATAAACGTCGCCAGCCGCTCCCGCTCCGCCGCGTTCGCCAGCTCCAGCCCGAATGCCTCCGCGACCTCCTCCGCGCTCGGCACGCGGCAGCGGTGCGCCAGCAGCCGCTGCCCCTGCGAGTCGTACAGGTACGCCACCACCGCCCCGTCCTCGCCGCGGCGCAGCTCCACGCTCCGCCCATCCACCATCACCCGCGCCGGCCCCGCCGCCTCCTCCCGCTGCAGGCTCCGCTCGATCGAGTCATCGATCGCCGTCACCAGCCCCGCGTTCACCCGCTCGATCAGCGAATCAAGATCAGAGATCGCCGCAGCCACCTCCGAAAACAGGTGGATGGTCTCCGCGTACTCCGTCAAACTCCGCGCGATAATCCCCGCGGCCTCGTCCCCCGTCACCGCCAGCAGCCGCTGCGTCGTCGCCGTCGCCTCGGTGCCCTTCACCTGCGCGTGCTCCACCAGCGCATCACCATCGAGTTCAATCAGCCCCACCACGTACGCGATCTTGTGCAGCCGGTGCACCGGCTCGGTCCGCTGCAGGTCCGACGGCCGTGTGTGGTGCCACTGGATCGGGTTGATCAGCAACTCCGGGAACCGCCACCTGCGCGTCACCACCGTCACCACGTCCACGTGCGTGAACCCCAGCGATTCGTTCTCGCGCCGGAACAGCGCCCCCGGCGTCCGCGCCTCGCCGTACATGGCCGGGTAGCCATCACCCACCAGCCGGCTCATCAGCGGCACGCCGCAGTCCAGCATCAGCCCGATGATGAACGCTTCGGGCACCAGCGTCGGCGCGATCACCCGCGCCGACTCCGCCGCCAGGCACGCCCGGAACACCGACTGCCCCCACACCTCGCGCGAGATATCCCGCGCCCCCGCGCCCGCCGCCGCGCGGCTCAGCTGCAGGCCCAGCGTCACCGCCTTGATCCGCTCGATGCCCAGCACCAGGCACGCCCGGTCCAGGCTCGTCACCGGCGTCCGCTGCGCGAACAGCGCCGAGTTCGCCAGCCGCAGCACCCGCCCCGACATCGCATGATCGGTGCGGATGATCGCCGCGTAGTCCCTCATCTCCGAGTTGGCCCGCCCCGACAGCTCCAGCAGCCGCAGCGCCACCTCCGGCCGGCTGGGCACGCCGATCCGCTCCAGCTTCTGGTCCAGAAACTGGTGCAGCTCCACGATCTCGGTTGCAGTCAGCGCGCTGCGGGGCTTCATGGGTGCGGCAGGCCCTTCAGTAGTGCGTTCGGAGCCGTCACTCGCGCGAACCCTGCGGGGCGTTTCGCGCGCGTTTCGGGGAGAGCACGGCCGCTGGACGACCCCACCACCCTCCGCACCTGAAATCGGCTTCCCGCCCCCGCGCCTCAAGCACCACCACCGCCGAACTGGGTATTTCACCCCCCCAACTCCGCCAATGCACATCCACCCCGGTCCGGTAATCCACGGCACGCGAACCACACTCACGGCTGCAGCCGCGTCGCCAACCACGCCCCGCCCGTGTACCCCTCGCCCGCCGGCGTCAGCGTCCGCGTCCACACCGCCCGGTCGTGCATCCGCCCCGGCCCGCCCAGCCACAACTCCACCCTCTGCGCAAACAGCCGGTACCCGCCCCAGTGCGGGGGACGCGGGATGTTCGCCGCGCTGCCCTGCTCCAGCAGCTGCTCCGGCGTCAGCCCCAGCCGCTCGATCGCCTCCGCGTACTGATCCAGCAGCTGTTGCCGGTCCCGCATCGGCCGGCTCTGACGGCTCGCCCACGCGCTCAGCCGTGACTCCCACGGCCGCTGCGCAAAGTACGCATCGCTCTCCGCCGCCGGGCTCCTCACGATCAACCCCTCGAACCTCACCTGCACCTCCGAGTGGTCCCAGTGGAACGTCGCGCTCGCCCGCGGGTTCTTCGCCATCTCCCGCCCCTTGTCCCCCTCGTAGTTGGTGTAGAACACGAGGTAGCCCTCGGAGGTATTCACCCCACGACACAGCACCACTCGCCCTCGCGGGAACCCATCCTCCCCCACCGTCGCCAGGCACATCGAGTTGGGGTTCGGCTGCTTCAAGCTCGACATCTGCTCGTCGAACCACGCCTTGAACATCCCGAAGGGCTCATCAGGCAGCTGCGTGGGCAGCCAGTCGCGGGAGGAGATCACGGCCAGCAGCGCGGGCGGGAGTGTTGGCATGAGACAAGGGTAAACACCCCGCACACCCGACAACCAACTCACAACCCCTCCGCAACTGCCGCAAACTTTGTCCAGCCCACAACTTGTCCGGGTCCCCGACTCCGTTATCTTTTGTGTGGTGGCATCCGGCCGGCGCTCGACGCGCCGTGCACGGATCGGGTGGAAGCGACAACGCAAACCTCCGAGCACGGCCGTTCTACTCCGTTCGTTCACGCGCGACCCCGCGCGCCTGCGAGGTGTTCTGCACGATGGCCACGGTCTCCACACGCTCCGCCTTCATCCACGGCAAGTGGTCCCCCGACGACTCCGCCCGCCTCTACGGCGTGCCAGACTGGGGCAAGAACCTCGTCTCCGTCAACGGCGCCGGCCACCTCGTCGTCCAGCCCACCAAGGAGCCCTCCAGGCAGGTCGACCTCCTCGAGCTGGTCGAGGGCCTCCGCGAGCGTGGTATCCACACGCCCGTCCTCCTCCGCTTCAACGACATCCTCTCCTCCCGCCTCAAGGAAATCCGCAAGGCCTTCGACGACGTCATGACCGAGCAGGGCTACTCCGGCGGCTACGCCTGCGTGTACCCCATCAAGGTGAACCAGCAGCGACACATCTGCGAGCAGATCGCCAGCATGGCCGTCGATCTCGGCTTCGGCCTCGAAGCCGGCTCCAAGCCCGAGCTCCTCGCCGTACTCGGCCTCTCCGCCGCCGCCGGCGGCCCCGGCGTCAACGGCATGCCGATCATCTGCAACGGCTTCAAGGACGACGAGTTCATCGAGACCGTCCTCCTCGCCACCAAGCTCGGCCGCAACATCATCCCCGTCGTCGAAAAGTTCTCCGAGCTCGAGCTCGTCGTCAAGCACGCCCAGAAGTACAACGTCCGCCCCAAGATCGGCCTCCGCGTGAAGCTCAGCAGCCGCGGCGCCGGCCGCTGGGAAGGCTCCGCCGGCGTCCGCTCCAAGTTCGGCCTGTTCGTGTCCGAGGTCCTCCAGGCAGTGGAGTACCTCAAGAAGCACGGCATGCTCGACTGCCTCAACCTCCTGCACTGCCACGTCGGCAGCCAGCTCTACGACATCCGCGTTCTCAAGAACGCCGTCAACGAGCTCACCCACGTCTACACCGAGCTCCACCGCCTGGGCGCCGGCCTCACCATGCTCGACATCGGCGGCGGCATGGGCGTTGACTACGACGGCAGCCAGTCCGCCTGGCACTCCTCCATCAACTACACCGTCTCCGAGTACGCCGCCGACGTCGTCTACCGCATCAAGAGCGTCTGCGATGCCGCGGGCGTGCCCCACCCCATGATCATCTCCGAGTCGGGCCGCGCCATGGTCGCCTACTCCAGCGTCCTCATCGTGGACGTGCTGGGCACCAGCAAGTTCGAGTCCAACCCCGACATGGCCGCCATCGACGCCGCCATGAAGGCCGAAGTTGACCGCGGCGGCGAGGTCCCCCAGCCCGTCCTCGACCTCATCGAGGCCTACGGCAGCCTCACCGACCGCAACCTCCTCGAGGCCTACCACGACGCCACCCAGGCCCGCGACGAGGCCATGAGCCTCTTCTCCCTCGGCTACATGTCCCTCCCCATGCGCGCCGCCGCCGAGCAGATCTTCTGGGCCCTTGGCCACAAGCTCCTCGAAAAGGCCAGCAAGAAGGGCGAGCTCCCCGAGGAGTTTGAGAACCTCCCCGAGCTCCTCTCCGACATCTACTTTTGCAACTTCTCCCTCTTCCAGTCCATGCCCGACAGCTGGGCCATCGACCAGCTCTTCCCCATCTGCCCCATCCACCGCCTGAACGAAGAGCCCACCCGCCGCGGCATCCTCGCCGACATCACCTGCGACAGCGACGGCAAGATCGACAAGTTCGTCGACAAGCGCATCGACAAGAAGATCCTCGAACTCCACGAGGTGAAGGACCTCCCCGGCCCCGGCGCCGGCGTCGAGCCCTACTACCTCGGCGTCTTCCTCCTGGGCGCCTACCAGGAGATCCTCGGCGACCTCCACAACCTCCTGGGCGACACCCACGCCGTGCACATCTCCCTCGATGAGCAGAACGGCTACACCATCGACGAGGTCATCGAGGGCGACACCGTCGAGGAAGTCCTCCACTACGTGCAGTTCGACCCCGAGGACCTCAAGCGCGCCATGCGCCTCGACGTCGAAGCCGCCTGCCGCCAGTCCCGCCTCACCCTCAGCGAAGGCAAGGCCCTCCTCAAGTTCTACGACGAAGGCCTCGAGGGCTACACCTACCTCGAAGGCTGACCTTCACGACCCCACACTCCCCACGACGCCGGGACTGAGCCGCGCCCTCACGACGCCGGGACTGAGCCGCGCCATCACGACGCCGGGACTGAGCCGCTCTGGGCGAAGTCCCGGATTGGCGGCGACTTCGCACGTTCGTTGATCGCGCACGCGCTACACCCGCCGCAGCGCGTACCGGCTCACCACCGCCCGCTCCCCACCATCCACAAACTCCACCAGCACGCTGTTCATCCGCCGCGCCCGCGCCACCACGCGGCAGCGCCGCCCCTTCCACTCGGGCCTGTACTTGCCCCAGCTGTACACATACACCTGCGACGAACCCATCACGCACTCCGCAGCAGCGCCAAGCTCGACCGCGTCGGCCGCGTCACCTGCTCGAACGTGCACTGCCGCGCTGCCTTGTCCGGCCGCCACCGCAAAAACTTCGTCCCGTGCCGGAACCGCCCCTCGCTGAAGTGGTCGTACCGCACCTCGCACACCAGCACCGGCCGCAGCGCCTGCCACTCCATGCTCCGCTTGCTGCTCCAGCGGCTCGGACCGCCCGGAGCGTTCCCCGTGAACCCCCCACCACCGCCCGCGGGAACAACCAGCTCCATCAACAGCGGCGCCAGCCGCCGCTTCTCCGCCGCCTCAAAGCTGCTCGTGAACCCCACGTGGTCCAGCTTCCCTTCCGCGTTGTACAGCCCCAGCAGCAGCGAGCCCACCTCCGGTCGCTCGGGCGTGCTCTTCTCCGCGAAGCGGAACCCGCCCACCACGCAGTCCGCCGATTGCAGCCGCTTGATCTTCTGCATCCCCGTCCGCTCGCCGCTCTGGTAGCTCATGTCCAGCCGCTTGGCGATGACGCCGTCGATCCCCGTCGCCCCCTTCAGCCACGCCTGCGCCGCCCGTGCCTCCAGCGTCGCCGGCGACAGCGGCAGCCGCGCATCGGTCAGGTACCGCGCCGCGAACTTCTCCAGCGCCGCCCGCCGCTCCCGCAGCACCAGTCCCGTCAGGTCCCGCCCGCGCTCGTCCACCAGCAGGTCGAACACCACCATCATCGCCGGGTGCTCGTTGCTCAGCCTCAGCACGCGGCTCTCCGCCGGGTGGATCCGCATCAGCAGCTGCTCGAACGACGAGCTCTGCCCGTACGGCACGATCAGCTCGCCGTCGATCACAAACTTTTCCGCCCTCACCGCCCGCAGCAGCGCCGCCACCTCCGGGAAGTACCGCGTGAGGTCCTGCCCCGACTTGCTCCACATCTTCACCGACTCACCGTCCCGGTACGAAAGGCACCGGAACCCGTCCCACTTGGGCTCGTACTGCCACGCCCCCATCACCGGCAGTTCCGGCACGGAGAGCGCTTCCATCGGCGGCAACGGCGAAGGGATCGGCAGCACACCCCATTCACCGCTGTGAGCCTGAGCCGAACCTGAAGCCGCCTTTGTTTCCCCGCAAACCCCCGCTGATCCCCCCGGGCGTACAACGGATCACAAGTCGCGTAAGTCACGCCCCGACAAGGAGGTACACAATGAGCATGGCCGCCGGAACAACCCGTGGAATGACGATGGATCGCGTGTCCTCCTACGCCGCCGCGGTGAAGCGCATCAGCTGGGGCGCGGTCTTCGCCGGCACCATCATCGCCGTCGTCACGCAGCTCATGCTCGGGCTGCTGGGCATGGGCATCGGCATCGCGAGCGTGGACCCCGCCACCGCAACGAGCGAAACGGGCAAGGCCTTCGGCATCGGCATGGCCATCTGGTGGGTCGTCTCCTCCCTGATCTCCCTCTTCATCGGCGGCTGGGTCGCCGGCCGCCTCGCCGGCTTCCCCAAGCGCGTGGACGGCTCCCTCCACGGCGTCGTCGCCTGGGCCGCCATGACCATGTTCTCCCTCTACCTCGTCAGCACCGCCGTCGGCAACGTCCTCGGGGGCACCCTCAGCGTCGTCGGCCAGGGCCTCCAGGCCGCGGGCCAGACCGCCGTCGCCGCCAACACGCAGCCACAGGGCACGCAGTCTCAGCCGACCGTGACCGAGCAGGACGTTGAACGCACCCAGCAGCAGGCGCAGCAGAAGATGGCGGAGGTAACCGAGGACGCCAAGCAGACCGCGCAGCAGGCCAAGGGCCCCGTCGCCGCCGCGGCCATCTGGTCCTTCGTCGCCCTCTGCCTCGGCGCACTCGCCGCGGGCCTCGGCGGCGGCATGGGCGCGCCCCGCACGCTCCCCGTCATGGCCGCCACCAGCGTGAGCACCACAACCGGCGCCACCAGCAGCAGCAACGCGGCCTAGCCGCGCTCGTTCTTCTTCATCAGCGGTGTACGCACCAAAGCAGAAGCCCCGGCGGGGGGTACGCCGGGGCTTCTTGCTGTTAGAGGCAGACGACGAGGTGTCCGCACTCCGATCGATCTCTCTCTCCGCTACAACTCAGCAGGGGCTCCCGCCCAGCACGCGGAAGAACGCCTCGATGTCCTGGTCCGTGCCGATGTCGCCGTCGCCGTTGAAGTCGGCGCCGCCGCTCCAGCACGTCGAGCAGCAGCTCCCGCCCAGGCACGCGAAGAACGCCTCGATGTCCTGATCGGTGCCGCTGTCGCCGTCACCGTTGAAGTCCTGCGGGCCGCACTGAGGGCCACCGCCGCCGTTCACAGTGAACCGCACATTGTCGAACCCCGCCTGCCAGAAGTTCGCGATGTAGAACCAGCCCGGCTTCATCGTCGTCACCCGCACCTCGTCCACGCTCGCCAGCACGCTCGCGAACGTCCGGTTCGCCGGCAGGCGCGGCTCATAGGTAACCGGGTCCTCGTCCCCAGTGCCGCCCCAGCCCGCCGGGAGCGTCGCCGAGTTCGTGTCCGCGATCGTCCACGTATAGGTCCGCCACTCGCCCCGCGGGGGCAGCGCCGGGCCCGTGCTGTACACGCTCACCGGCACATCACCGCCGTAATCCACGAACTCAAGCGTGAGGTCGAAGTTGGCGGGGTCCATGTCCTCATCGAACCAGTTCCGCAGCTGGTTGATCACGAAGTCCACCGAGATCGTCATGTTCGGGTGAACCGTCAGGTTCCCGATCACCGGGCTCTCGGTGTCGTCATTCCGCAGCGTCACGCCCCAGAAGTCCTGGAACGGGATGCCCATGTACACGCCGGGGTTGCCGGGGCCGTAGATCTCCTGATTGCCATTGACCAGCCAGCCGCCATAGGTCAGGCCCTCGAAGTCCTGCGAGTCGATCACCTGACCGCAGGCAACGCTGGCCAGCCCGCACACACCCAGGAACGCGAGAAGAGTGGAACGCTGCTTCATGATCAGACTCCCAATGACGTGTTCTCGATCGCCGCGGCTCAGCCGCCAATCACCCCATCCCGCTGCAAAGGCCGGGTGACTCCCCCGGCCGGCACATCCATCCAGTGCGTGGAAGGTACAGATTGTCGGACCGTTGTCAACACAGTTTCCGGGAAACTTCCAAAATATCGGCGCACCCACCCGCCACACTCGACGATTTGCTGGTAAAGTGCTCCGTCTGGAGTTCGGTTCTCCCCGGCTTCCCCTCCGGTTCCACATGCGTCGCGCCCAGCCACAACCCTCGCCCAATGCAGAGCTTGCCGCCGGCGGCTCGGTGCTCCCACCCGCCGGCACCAAGGCCCTCGAGGCCCGCATCTCCGCCGTGGGCACCGCCCTGCTCCAGCACGTCCAGGGCGTCGTTGAGGGCGTCGAGCGCGCAGGAACCGGCCCCCAGGCCCTCGCCAACGCCGTCGGCATCGACAAGGTCCTCGCCAGCCGCGTCCTCAAGGCCCTCCGCTCGCAGGACCCCCTTACGGCCGTGCGCCTCATGCCCGGCCCCGAGCCCCTCCGCCGCCTCGTCCGCGCCGCCAGCAAGCGCGGCGCAAGCCAGGGCGATTCCGCCGCCGCCAACTCCGCCATCGACGCCTTCGAGGAGCTCATCCGCACGCACTTCGGCGACCGCAGCCTCCTCGACGCCATGCTCTCCGCCTGGGTCCCCGAGGCCCGCCGCGAGTTCGAGCTCCGCCGAAAACAGGCCGCGTTCAAAGCCATGAGCCAGCTCAAGGGCGCGCAAGCCGACGTCCTCGGCGCCACCGTCCTCCTCGCCCCATCAACCGACGGCGAGCACATCGACGTCGTCTGGCTCAACCAGCTCCACGGCCTGCACCGCGTCCGACCCGGCGTCACCGTCAAGCTCTCCAGCCGCCGTCTCACGAAGGGCCCCACCGCCCGCCAGCCCTTCACCCTCGCCGGCCAGCCCATCACCCACGACACCAGCCCGCTCGTCGAGCCCTTCTGCTCCTCACCGCTCCCGCGCCTCGACGTCCGCCAGGTCGGCGAGACCGTCTTCTACCTCCTGGGCGAAGAGGACCTCGGCGGCGACTCCGCTGTCGACCTCGTCTTCGCCGAAGTGAACCGCGACGAGCTCAACCGCTACATCCCCCGCGGCACCAGCCGCAAGTCCTACTTCTTCGCCGAGGTCACCACCCCTGCCCAGCTCCTCCAGTTCGACCTGCTGGTGCACGAGGACCTCTACAGAGGCCAGGAACCCCAGCTCCGCCTCTACGACGCCAGCTTCGAAGGCGTCGCCAACCCCAACGACCCCACGCGCGACATCGACCAGATCGACATGATGGAGTCCATCACCGCGCTCGGCAAAGGCCCCCGCGGCTTCCGCTCCGCCGAAATCAGCCGGTACGGCGAGCTCGTCGCCCATGTGCTCGACCGCGCCAACTTCGACGGCGAACGCATGCGCGGCTACCGCTGCCGCATCGACTACCCGCTCTACGGCTCCCAGGTCATGATGGTCTTCGACGCCGTCGAACGCCCCGCCTGACGCCCCCCACAGCTTGTTTTCAGGTCCGTGTGCCACGCTCCCTCATCAGAGAAGGAGCAGGCATGACCAACACCCTCACCCACGATATCCCCCGCGCCATATGGGGCCCCTACTTCGACGGCCTCTCCCGCATGTACCAGGGCTGGCGAGTCACTGTCGAGGTCCTCAGCTCGGACATGGGCGACCAGCCCGTCGCCGAGGGCGCCCGCCTCTACGCCATCACCCTCGAGCCCCGCGGCGACGAACCCCCCGCCGTGCTCATCCAGACCGGCGACGACCTCGAAGGCGTCCACGACCACTACGCCGACGCCCCTATCGCCGTGCGCGAAGTAAACACCCAGCCCGGCTACGAGGCCGACGTGCAGATCGAATCCCTCGGCGGCGTCACCACGCTCCTCCGCATCCAACGGCGCGCCGAACTCCCACCCGCGCGCACTCCATCACGCCTCCCCACCGCGCGCGCCGCCAGCCTCCCAGTGGCCGGCGCCGTCCTCGGCCTCGCCTTCGCCGGCCTCGCCGTCTGGCTCGTCATGCAACTACTGAGACCGACCGAGCGTCGCGCGATGTAGCTGATAGGTCCTATGAGTCCTATTAGTCCTATGAGTCCTATCTGACCTACTCCTCTCCCCTACCGCTTGAACGGCCGCGCACTCACCCACTCCTCAAACGCCGCACGCGCGCTCGGCGCCTTCTTCGCCGCCGTGCGGATCCCCCGCGCGACCGGCTGACCGGCCCTGTTGTACGTCTTCGCCACCCGCGTGAACGCCCGCGGCACGCCCCGCCGCAGGTCCGGCGTGCGCAGCGTCCTGCCCCGCATCGGCCCCCGCCCCGTCGCCCCGAACACGACCGCCGTCACCGCCAGCGCCGCCCCCAGCACCGCCACGCTTGCCATCAACGGGTGCAGCCGCATCGCCGTATAAAGGCTCGACTCCGACACGTGCCCCGGGTACTCGCCCCGCTCCTCCAGGTCGCGCCCGCTCGGCTCGTGCAGGCTGTCCTGATCGCCGCGATTTGGTTCGCTCCTCTTCTGCCCCTGGAAGAACATCCCCTCCATCACCTTGTCCGTCAGGCGCGGGGCCACCGCCCCGATCGTCGACAGGATCTTCCCCCCCGCCCCCACCGTCACGTCCCTTTGCGGGTTCTCGCAGCAGTACAGGATCGTCCGCGCCACCACCTCGGGCGCATACACCGGCGCCGGGTTCTTGGGCTCGCTGTCCATGTAGTTCTTCGCGTGCTTGGTGTACGGCGTATCGATCGCGCTCGGCTTGATCAGCGTCACGCTGACCGGCGAGCCCTCCTCCTCCAGCTCCATCCGCAGCGCATCGGTGAATCCCTTCACCGCGTGCTTGCTCGCGCTGTACATCCCCTGCAGCGGGATCGCCCGATCACTCAGCACGCTCCCGATGTTGATGATCGCCCCGCCCCGCTGCTTCAGGAGCTTGGCCGCCGTGAGCGACCCGTACACCAGCCCCCAGAAGTTCGTCTCAAATAGCCGCCGGTGGTCCTCCGCCGGCACATCCTCCAGCCTCCCATACACGCTCACGCCCGCGTTGTTGATCCACGTGTCAAACCCGCCGTACGCCTCCGTCGCGGTTGCCGCGATCCGCTCCACCTCGTGCTCGTTCGCCACGTCCGCCAGCACGCACACCGCGTCCGTCCCGCTCGACGCGAGCTCATCCTGCAGCTCCCGCAGCGCCTGCTCGTTCCGCGCCGCGATCACGAGCTTGGCCCCCTTCTTCGCCGCCAGCCGCGCCGTCACCAGGCCGATGCCGCTGGTGCCGCCGGTAATCACGATGACCTGCTGATCGAGCTTCTTGAGCTTCATGGCAACTCCGTGTGGGTGTAGTCCGACCCATACATCGTGCCACCGAGATGCCTTCATCTCGGCGTCTTCACCATCTGCCGCCCCACTCTCACGCGGTTTACACTTCGCCCCATGAGAACCGCTCACGCCGCGTTCGTGCTGCTCCTAACCACCCTCGCATCCACGCTGCTCACCGCCTGCTCGCCCCGGGTGGAGATCGGCATCGGCGAGTTCCCCGAGCGAAACCTCAAGCCCGCCACCGTCCTCGCCGACCAGAACGCCGGCTCCCTCCGCGTCGCCATGATCGACGTCAAGGGCCTCATCATGGACGCCGACAAGCCCTCGCTCCTGGGCGCCGGCGCCAACCCCGTCGACCGCTTCACCGTCCGCCTCGCCATGGCCGAGAACGACCCCAGCGTCCGCGCCATCGTCGTCCGCATCAGCTCCCCCGGCGGCACCGTCACCGGCAGCGACATCATGTACCACGAGCTGCGCCGCTTCGCGGAGTCCAGCCGCAAACCCGTCGTCGCCTCTATGGGCGAGATCGCCACCAGCGGCGGCTACTACCTCGCCCTCGCCGCCGACCACATCGTCGCCGAGCCCACCACCATTACCGGCTCCATCGGCGTCATCATGCCAACCTTCAACTTCAGCGAAGGCATGCGGAAGATCGGCATCTCCTCGCGCTCCGTGAAGAGCGCCGCCAACAAGGACATCGCCAACCCCTTCGAGGCCCCGCGCGAGGGCCACTTCGCCATCCTCCAGGGCCTCGTCGACGAGTACTACGCCCGCTTCCGCTCGCTCGTCCTCGCCCGCCGCAAGATCGACCCCGCCAAGGTCGACACCGTCGCCGACGGCCGCGTCTTCTCCGGCGCCCAGGCCCTCGAGCTCGGCCTCATCGACGAGCTCGGCGGCGTCCGCGAGGCCTTCGCCGCCGCCAAAAAACTCGCCGGCCTCTCCCGCGCCACCCTCGTCAAGTACTCCGACGAAAACTACCCCGCCCGAACCCCCTGGGCCGTCGCCCCCACGACCGAGCCCGCCAAGTCAACCCTCTCCCTCCGCATGGACCTGAACAACCCGTTGGCCGACCTCACCACCCAAGAGACCGCCGGCGTCTACTACCTCTGGTACCCCGGCATGGAATAGGCCCGCGCGAAACCGAGGCTGGCTGGTTCAGGAAGCCCTCTGTTTCGCGGCGGACGGTGCCTTCCCTCTTCGCGGCAGAGCCGCGCACGGTCTTAGCCGGGGGCGGCGCTTCGACGCCCCCGGTACCAGTCACACCCCAATCGCCGCCCCAGCGGGGCGGGTGAATCACACCGATGCACCACGCCAGCGCCCGCCCTTGACACTCAATGGCTGCGTCTGCAGGCTTCCCACATCCCACATCCCACATCCCACATCTCTCCTCCTCTCCTCCACTCCTCCACTCCTCCACTCCTCCACTCCTCCACCCCCTCACCCCACCCCCACCCCACTCCTCCCCGCAATCCGCCGCGCCACCGCCGCCCCCGAGCTCAACCCACCCTCCATGTACCCGCAGAACCGGTAGCACGCGTGCTCGCCCACAAAGTGCAGCCGCCCGAGTCCCTCGTGCAGCACCGGCCCATTCCGCGTCACCTCGCCCGGCGACGGGAACGAGTACCCCGCCCCCGTCCACTCGTCGCGAGGCCAATCCATGTGCGCCTCGCGCATGAACTGCCCCTCGAACCCAGGGTGCAACGCCTCCATCTGCATGCGCCGATCGGTCCCGCTTCTCTTCCCCAGCATCGGATCAGCCAACCGCGGCTCTGAGTCCCTCGCCCCACTGAACCCCACCAGCACCGCCGGCCCCGGCCCGCGCTGACCATCCGTCCCATCCCACGTCTCGTTGATCGGACCATCGCTGAACGCATCCGGCGATCGCCGCGCCTCTTCCCAGAACCGCGACTTCACGGCCGCGAGGTACTTGCTCGCCTCGCCCATCTGCGGCGACAACTGCCACGGCAGCTTCGGCCTCATCGCAATCTTCTGCCACACCGAAGGCGGCACCGCCAGCACCACCTCATCACACTCCAGCACCGACCCGTCCGCCAGCGTCACGCGGCCAACCGCCTCCTCCGTATCGATCTCCGCCACCGGCGTTCCCAGCAGCACCCGCGACTTCCCCACCTCCCGCGCCAGCGCCAACGCCAGCCGCTGATTGCCCCCCTCGCACCGGTGCGTCTCGCTGTGCGTCCAGTACCGCTCGAGCCCGCCGCCCTTGATGCACGCCAGCATCCCCAGCAGACTCTGCCGCGCCGTCGGCACCGCGTTGTCCGCAGCCAGCTGCACACCCGCCGCGTACAGCGCCAGCTCATCACCCTTGATCCGCGACAGCCGCTGCGCCACCGACACCATGTCGATCTCGGGCCCCATCTCCCACGGCCTCTCCGCGTCCACCCCCGCCGCCTCCCGCGTCAGCTCCGCGAAAATCGGCTCCATCCCCTTGTACAGATCCCGCGCCTCACCATCCGACAGCGCCCGGCCCCGCAGGTGGATCGGCCCCGGGTCCTCGCTCTCCGTCACATCCAGCAGCTTCAGCCCAAACCGCCGCGCGTACTGCTGCCATGTCGGATGATTGCTCCCAATCAGCTCGCCCCCGCCCTCGACGTTCCGCCCCGCCGCGAACTCATTCCCGTTCTTCGCGTTGAACGACAGCACCCGCCCGCCCACCCGCTTGCGGGCCTCGACCACCACCACATCACACCCCGCGCACCGCAGCTCGTACGCGCACGCAAGCCCCCCAAACCCCGCCCCCACAACCACCACCCCCGGCCCCCG
>Ga0196963_10000374_pt1 | contig 42372 bp, 81 predicted proteins | sample S1_5metaG_FD_148600 | JGI IMG/M metagenome (GOLD analysis project Ga0196963, IMG submission 148600) | Soil microbial communities from Anza Borrego desert, Southern California, United States - S1_5 | ecosystem: Environmental > Terrestrial > Soil > Desert | place: USA: California | collected... | reverse complement strand
TTCTCCGCTACGATGCGATCCCGTTTGCTCATTTGCGCCCCCATTTCAGCGTTATCCCCTTACCGATAACCTTCATTAAGAAGTCCAAGAGGCCGCCCCACTTGATCATTCCGTTCGTGTAGATGGTCACGGTGAACTCACGCAGGATTTTCTTTTTCATTCTCGCCCCTCCTTTTCTTCTCTAGGGCATCCAGCCGGGCGTTTTCCTTCGCCTCGCACTTGGCACATAGTCCATGGCTGATTGTTCCTGGACGAAGTTCTGCCCGTATCCCCATTTCCTCACCACACCACGCGCAAACCGCTCGTCCTGGGGTCATAGTCCCTCCATTAGACGACCAGCAAAGAAGGCCCTACGGAACGCCATAATGTGCCTTCGCTCCTCTGCGGACATAACCTGGGCGCATTCTTCGCAAACGCCGTAGTAGCGGAGAATTGGGTAGATGTTGTCCTCGCAGCGGACGCAAAATGAATTCACTTGCTCCTCGCATCCAAATCATCAATATGGAACCGATAGTCACAACCGATCTTCTTAGCCTTGATCTTCCCCTTCTTTGCCATCCGACTAAGCGTCTTCGGATGGCACTTAAGGTAGGCTGCGGCTTCCTTTGTGGTGAAATAAGGGCTGACGATTTCCATTAGCGTTTCCCCACTCCGTAGTAGCATTGCGGCGGTAGCCGAATATCGAGCGTGAACTCCATTACCTTAGAGAACCACGCCCCCGGCTGTCCGTTGGCCTTCCGCCACTCCCGGACGCGCTCCGGCGTGATCTCCTCTTTATATTCGGGGAACATCTTCCCCGCATGGTAGGCCATGGCGCAATCGTCCCAGCCCTTGGCCTCGTAAAGGTCGGCCACGATGTCGGAGTATTTCCGCTTTATGATCCGGGAGTATCGCCGCTTCATGAGAGTACCGCCTTCCACCCATACATCGGGGAAATTATCTCCTTGAAAAAAATCGGACATGGTGTCATCCTTAGTTCATGAAATTCCCTGGACTTGGCGGTAACGGAAATAGGAAAATAGGGGCTGGGACTATGACCCCCGGTAAGAGGAATGTGTCCCAGCCCGCAATTTGTTGGGGCTATTCTTTTGCTTCGAGTTCTATTTTCCATTTACCGGGGGCCATTTGTTCAATTCGTACTATCTGGACAAATTGTAACAGAATGTCCGGAATGTGTCAAGCCTTTTTTTGAGGAAAAATAATGGCCCAATCACCGTCGGAGAAAAGGGAAAAACGGATAAGACGCTGGCTATCGCTTCCCGCGTCTATGTGGGAAAAAATTGATCGCTTCGCCGTTCGCGAGGAGCGCGAAGACTACAACGATATGATTCGGGTTGTTCTTAAGCGATGGCTAGAAAACAATGATGAAGTTGTGGCTCAGGCGGGAAGCAACCTCGACCAAATTCTAAAATTCCTGGCGATCCGGGCTAAAGCGGCGGGAATGAAGCTCGGATTGCCGGAAGACCGTCCTTCTCCAAAAGCAGTGCCAAAACATAAAGGTACTCAGGGGAAAGAATAGTATGTTTTACGCAACCACAGATATTGCTCGACTGGCAGTATTTTATCTGTCCCTTATTGTTTCTACCGGCTATAACTCGATCGCCGCCGTAGTCGGCGTGCGCGAAAATCTCGCAATCTCGCAAAACCTCACATTTCATTTGACGCTCCTTAGACGACGATGTGACGAAATTATGATAAAATGTCACAATTGGAACATGAGTAAAATAGGCAATTTTTCTAGGGCTAATGTCCTATGCTTTTTTTAGGCCCTGAAATAGGACTTATGGAACAGTTCAACGGGTTAATAAACCGGAATGGCGGAGATGATATATGTGGATAGGACTACTGGCCGTCTTGCTTTCCGCTCCCTGCCACGCCGAAAGAATCGGCGGCTACTACAAAAGCGACGGGACATACGTTGAGCCGCACGAAAGAAGCGCCCCCAACGCTTACCGCTGGGACAACAAGCGCTATACGCCTAGCCAGCCCGCCTATAACCCGTCGTACTATCAGCCGATGAGGAACTACGGCGGCGGATGGTATCATCCGAACCAGCAGCGGTTCAACGATAACAACCCACATAATGATTATGCGCCTAGCTATTCTCCCCCGGCGTACAAGTCGAATCTAGAGTTTAAGGCTCCTGACTTTGTAAAGCCCGCTCAGTACAACGTGGACATGAATAGGGCCATTGATTCAATGCAGCGAGCCGCAGAAAATGAGGCCGAGATAAGGCGGATGGACAAAGTTATTGAGTTTCAAAAGAACCTGCTCTATGAGCGAAAGCTAATGATATTAAACGCCTTTGACGAGGTTCTAAATCGCTATCCGCGCGCGGATGAGACAAATTTTTTCCTCAGGTTCTTGCACGAAAACAATGATTTGAAGGGTGACAATCTTGGAGAGCATGACATAAAAGAGATTCTTAGGATGGGCAAGCGGGAAGGATCAATAAAATAAAAGAGCCCCTTTCGGGGCTCCTCAACAAGCGGACGAGGGAGTATAGCACTTTGCAAATCGCGATTTGCGATACGAGGTAACCATGGCCGATCAATCGTGGATTTCGATGATAGCCGCCGCAGGGATAGCGTCGGTCTTGGGGCACTTCTACCAAAAGTGGGTTACGCCTAGAATGAACTTCTGGGTCATCAACATCGTCTTCGGTGGAACGTTTGTTCTACTTGCCTGCCTCTACGTCCTGGTAGCGTTCTTCCCCTACTCGCCCCCGGCTATGTGGATTAGGGAGCTAGTGAAGCCATAAGATGGCGAAGCTGTATAGACGTGCTGGAAGCAAAAAGTGGTACGTCACATTCTATGATGGCGACGGCAAGCGCGTCCGCAGGCCCCTCGATACGGATAAGCGGGAAGCCGAGAGAAAGCTCCTAGACATCATCAAAGAGGAAAATAACAAGGGGACATCCTGGGTCGCGAGCGGCCTTTCCTGGGAAGCCTTTAAGGAGAAGTATCTGGCGCACTCGAAGGGAACCAAATCGGAAGCCACGCACTACCAGGACCGCATGGCAATACGTTCGCTTGAACGCTACAGTAAGCCCGACAAGTTAGCTGAGATAAAACCGGAGCTACTAGAACGCTGGAAAGCGCATAGACGTGGGGAAGGGAAGGGAGTCCAAACGATCAATCGCGAGATGGGAGCAATTAAGGCGTTGCTTAAGAAGGCCCATGAATGGGGGTATCTCAAGGCTGAAGTATGGCGGGGAGTTAAGAAGCTAAAGCTAACCAATAAAGCACCACTATTCTATACCCCGGCGGAACTCAAAGCGCTCTTGAATGAGAGCGAAGACCTGTATAAGACCGTGATCCTGCTGGGAGCTAGGGCCGGTCTTCGGCGCTCCGAGATGTACCACCTATCATGGGATGATATAGACTTCGCACGAGAGCGCCTACACGTTTCGCATAAGCCCGGCTGGCACCCAAAGGGCTATAAAGAGCGTTGGGTGCCTATGCCTGAAGACCTTATGGACCACCTGAAACGCCTAAAAACGCGCCAGGACGGCCCCTGGGTGCTTGGAGAACGGCCCAGCCGCCTGGCAATGACTTTGCGCTTTATGAGGATTAAAAGGGCCGCTGGGCTTAAGGGGAGCCTACATACCCTACGGCATACCTACGCCAGCCATCTAGTCCAGGCTGGGGTCCCGCTTTACACTGTGTCCAAGTTGCTTGGGCACTCTAGCATTCTGGTAACGATGATCTACGCCCATCTGGCCCCAGAATCCCTAGGCGATGCGGTCAAAAAGCTACCCCCGATTTAAAACGATGGGCACAAATCGGGCACAGTCTCAGACGAAAAAGAAATCCCCGTTTAAGGGGATTCCCGAGGGAGCCCTATTTTTGCTGGGGCATGCGTCGAAATTGGCGTTTCTCGACGAGAAATGCCGGAATCTTGGGGTATCAAGGGATACCATGCTCCCGCAGGCACGGGCACAAAGTGGGCACAGTTTTTAGAGGTCCGGGGTTACGTTGATCTGTTCCACAGATAACGCCTTAGACCCCAGCCTTCCGGTAGATACGCCCTTAGCCAGTTGTTGGGCTCTTTTGGTCCCGATCTTGAGGCGAATTATCCCCCACCCTATAGGCTGCGGCGTGAAGCCGGACCTCTCGCCATAGTCGCTATTCCATCCGTCCGTATAGCAGCGGGCGAAGCCTCCCACGATTAGGCACCTGGGAAGCTGGCGGTCGATCCCTGGGGGACCTACCCGGCGAATTACGGAACGCTCGGAGGGCACGAAGTTAGCCGATTTGCAACCGTGCCCCATGATGTACTGGTCTGCCGTGAAGCCAGCTACGATATTTTGCTCCATCCAGTTAACAGCGGCTCCCACTCGCCGCCCGTTAGCGTTCCCATGGGTAGATACAATGGTGTACACATAACCACTTCCGTCCTTGGCCGGGTCCTGAATGACTAGCCTAGTTGAAGCGGTCCACCCCAGGAATGGGGCTTTTAGGGCCGCCGCCAGCCTTTGGTCAGTCGATCCGCCGTTGAGGAAGGTATGGTTATGGTGTCCCTCGTGCAAGCCGATTAGCTTGCCCTTAAGGAACTCCATATCATCGATGATCTCATCATGATTCTTCCTGACGATGTCGTCTAGTTGGTGCCGGGCGCTATCGTCTTTGGCTAGGGAGGAGTAAATCCGCTCGCGCATAGTGGGCCTAAGCCAGTCGCCATAGTCACCTAGGCCAAGAGCCACGGCGTTCTTCTCCCGCTTAAACTGATTGCGGAACTCCTCCCAGGCTTCCTTTAGATACCCCGTAGAGCCCTGCTGGCGATCTCCAAAAACGTAGATGCTTGCCGCAGCATACCCAGGATTTAGGCGAGTGATATGGTGAATCATGCCATCCGCCAGACGTACCCAGCCGCCCCCACCCGGCTAATGGTGGGCTTCTTCGGCGTAGCTTCTACGATCTTTGGCTTTAGCTCCAGCTTTCCGTCGGTCTTCTCTTTGAGGTAAGTAACGAAGGCGCTACAGATACGGGCTAGCTCTAACTTCTCGTCATCACTCAGTTTCTTCCTTTTCGCCATGGGCACCACCCCCTGGACGTCTCACTACGTACTGCACCCAACAATATCCGCAGCGCATCGTTACTTCGCCTTCCTCATCCAATACGGCAAGTGTTTCCCTCTTACAGGTGCCGGGACACTGCATCTGTATCCAGAGGTACTTGGGCACATTACGGCTGTGGCACCACTTTATCGACGGTCTTCATGATCTTGCTGGCCTTGTCGGCAAGGGTCAGGGGAAGAAGCGGAAGGAGAATCGCCTCGATAGCACCGGCTGCTTCGGGAGATAACACGCCGATGATCTTAAGCGCGTGAATCAATGCAGTCACCGCGAGAATGATCTCGGAGCGCTTCCCGTCGGCCTTGTCGTGAAGCCACGCCACGCCGCCCAGCAGCTTCTTACCAACGGTCCACTTTGCTACGAACGCTAGTACGGTATTAAGCATTTAAGCCTCCTAGGCCACGTCTTTGGGAAGTTCGAGGTGGGGCCAGTCTTGGAACGATGTCCAACTCCCACCGGAAACAAGCCCGTGCTTCTTTGCCAGCGGCAGAAGGGGCCAGTAAAGCCGCTCGTCGTAGCAGGCCTTACCGCCTTCCAGGACGCAAACGTCAAGCGCCCTCGCTGGAAATTTGTTGTGTTTGCTCGGGTTAGTGATCCCATCGCAGTTGGTGACCCTGGGGCGAGTGTCCCCGAACCTGCCGATCTTGTATAGCCTCTGCTGTTCCTGAGGGCTTCGGTAAACGCATGTCACCAAGAGAGTCCTTCCGGGGAACTGCTGGGCGTACTCAGTCGCAATCGAGATAAAGCGTTTGATTAGCTCGGGATGCCCATGCTTGTACTCTCTCGATACCGCAACGTCGGGCACGTCTTCGGGGCTCCAGTCCGTCCCTCTACTCTGTTGCATGTCGTCCTCTATCGGTTTACCGATAACCTTATCCGTATTGCGATAAAAGCTCGGCAGCGGAAACGAGACGTATATGCCAGCTTTGCGGAGCCTTAGCCACTTGAGCATGTCCTCTAGCCACGCCATTTGACCAAGGCCAAGGCCAGGCCCCCCGCTCCAACCGCCCAACCGAACCAGCTTAAAATGTTCTTGGAGGCCTTCTCCTGGGCGTCTAGGCCATGCGCCCCGGTGTCCCGGACGTGCTCTGAAAGCTCCTCCCTAATCCTGTCGGCCTTACGGCTAACCGCGCTCGTATGCTCCGCATTGTTCTTAACCCCCTCCTCAATGCGGCCCAGGGAGCTAGTGACTTCCTTCATGAAGTCGAAAATATCCCCGTCGTTTATCTCCATTGCCGCCTCCTAGGGGCAGTTGCCCGCACATTTGCCGCCGAGAGCCACACCGACACGCCAGACAAAGAGATTGCTTGGAAGCCCGCGCCGAGAAGTCGGATACGCTTCTATGGACGCTTCGAGCCTCTTGTACTTCCATGAAACCTCACTCCACCAACCTTGACCCAGGACGTCAGCCATCCCGGGAGACAGCCAAGTCCCCCAGAGATAGCCGCCGGATAGTTGGAATGGGCCAAGCCGGATAGCTGGCCCCACTTGTGCCGAGGAGAGGATATGAGGAGCCCAGTTAAGGGTGTATCTCAAGCCTAGGACTTCTTTAGGGTTGCGATTAAGAGTTACCCACGGGGCGATTCTGGGAGCAACGCCATACTCCAAAGCCTTTGCTGTGCCTTCGCCAGAGGCTAGAGCCTTGTGTACCCGCACCTGCAACTCTTTACCACCCAGGGCACCGGAAACGCCGCCGCCTAGCCAAAGCTCGGTAGATTCACCATTGAGTATTCTTGTCTTAACCGTCGCAAAATCAGCCCTTGAGCCGATTGCCTGGTTTGTTAGCAGGGAGTACTCAGCGGACCATGGCCGACCACCGCAGGAAGCCCAATCTACTCCAGCGGCGAAAGTCCGGCCATCATCTGATCTCGGATAGTCCTCCTCAATCCAGAACCCGAAGCCGCTTTCCGCACGGCACGGAGCCGGGCAGACTAAGGAGAATGCAATAAGAATAAAGACGCCCCGCATCAATTCGCCTCTAACCTAAAATCGTAAGCGCCGTTTGCCGTTGTCCCTGAATCCGCGCACGCCCAAATACTCACCGTATGCGACCCATGGGCAACGGTTTCCACAGTGTCTATGGTCATTGATGCGCGAGTGTCGTTATTTGTTCCCCATGGGTTTTGATTGCTTGTGCAGGTCCCGGAACAAGTCCAGGAAGATGGGCAGCGCCCGTCTATTAGGTATCCGGCGTAAATGTTGGCCGCTCCAGAAGTCCGGATGTGAATGTTTGCATGGATAGTAATTGTGCTGCCTATTACGGTTAGCGTGCTCTTGGAGACAAGGCCCGACGAGCCCCAGCTAATCCCCGTTCCCCTAACGGACCTTGTGGTGATATGGACGTTTCCGAAAACCCCGCCGTTGAAGGTGGTCGAGGCATTGTGGACCACGTTACCGCTGTTGGTTACTGATCCAGTGTTTGTGATACTCCCGGAAAACGTCGCATCCCCCGCGAACGTGCTGCCGCCTAGATTTGCCCCATTGCGGAATGTCGGCGTTCCTGTTAGGTCAGCATTACCTGACCGCACCTCACGAACCAATTGCTCTATCGTGTCTAGTCTCGTATCTCTAAAAAGACTCCTCACCGGGCCGCTTGATAGCTCTTGGGCCCGAACGGGGAGGACTAGGGATAGGAGGAGGGCGAGGATCACGGTGTAGCTGGTTGCCTCATGTAGTACTGCTGGAGCGCCGCAGCTCCGCTAGAACGAGCAATGGGCGGGACAACCTTGCTTGCAGCGTAGGCCCCGCGAAGGCCAAGCCCCCAGGCGGCAGGGGAAACAAACGGAGCCGCGACAAGCCCAAGAGGGTTCATGCTTTCCATGGCTCTTGCCGCCATTACACCAGCGGACCACGTTCTAAGAACATTGGGGCTAGTATTCTTGTTTAGCGGTAAGGCACTCCCAATCTGCTCGCGGACCTTGCTTTCAAAAAGTCCCTTTCTCAGTCCCTTATATTCCGGGTAAATCTTTTCCAGAGCCTCATCAGCAGCTTTCCCGGCCTGCTCAAGGCTCTTTGCGCCACGCATTGCCATCGCGTCAGGATTCCCGGCACGCGCGAGCCGGTTAAGCTGATTTTCGGCCTGGCTGGCCGTGTACAGTTCTTGGGGGGAAACCTGTGCCCCGCTTTTTATGTTGTTGGCCGTAGTTAGGGCAGTCTCGTAAAGCTCGCCGGCGGTCCACGCTTTGGCCCGTTCCCCGGCAATCTCGTCCAGCCCCTTCAGCCCCGTGTAGTTTTGAAAAGCCTGGTACGATTTGCTCATCACATCTCGAGGTTGTGCCCGCGTTAGGATGCTCATATCCTTAAGCATCGCTTCGCCATACTTCTCGGGAATTGCGGGGCCAGCCCGCAAAATTTGGGCTCCCGCTTTCCTTGCCAGTGGGCCAGCCTCGACCCCGATTCCTGCCTTTGCTAGTGCCCCGGCTCCCTTTGCCGCAAACGGAATACCAGCGAACGCGGCATTAAGCCCGCCCTCTACGGCAGCCTCTTTAGTCGCCTGCCCAAGAGGCTTATACGGCGCATCAGCACCTACGACATTTGCCACATTCCCTAGACCAGTCTGGGCCATGCGCCCGCCAAAAGCTCCAACCCCAGCGCCGATAATAGTCCCAGCGGCGATACCGACTGGGCCGAAAGGGACTCCGTAAGCGGCACCCGTAGCCGCTCCGATTGAGGCTCCAGCCATTGGGCCAGCGTTTTGCCCCGTCTCCTCTTGCAGGTTTGCCAGAGTGAAGCCCTTTTCTCTTTCCTGCCCGATCAGGCCACGTCCGAACCTCTCCAATGAACTAGTAGATGAGCCCGAAGCGATAACCTGGGGCGTGGAGGATTCATAAGCTTCTACGGCATCAAGCGCCGCGTCGGATAGCTTGCTTAAGTCCCCAGCCTCCAAAGCGTCTAGCTCGGCATCGGAAAGCTTCTCTAGGCCTGGCATTAGAACCCTCCAGGCGCGATAGCGGCACGCATATTGCTATCACCCCCAATACCCCGCGCGGCAGCACGCCGGGCCTTCTCAGCACGGACGGCATCGGCGAGCGATTCCCCTCGCCGGGAACCCTGCGAAGCGGGATTGTCGAAGATGGACGCCGGGATAGAGAGTGCCTCGAATCCGGTAACGTCATAGCCTGACTTCCCAAGAGTAATCCTGTCATCCTCGTACTTCTGAGCGAGCATCCGGCGAACGATGGACAGCTTGTTTCTTGCCACATCCGGCGTATCGCTGAGTTGGGGGAACATCTTGCGATACTTGTCCTCGTCCTCTTTGCGAAGCACGCCGCCCTCCATGAAGCGCCCGAAGGCCTGGGACGCCGTTCTAAATCTAGCGTCAACGGTCTGTGCATTCGTGTCATAGGGGTTCATGCTGCCCTTGCGCCCCTGAACTGGTCCCATAATGGCTTCACTCTGTTGCAGGGCCTGCTCAACGTCGGGCAATAGTCGGGCCACGTTCTTGCCTTCATTCAGGGCCATGACGGAATTAGGAGGAAGAATCTTCCCTTCCATGCTCGGGCCAGGGTTGGACATCGTCGGCTTGGGCTCGCGGAGATTCTTAACTATCTCCGATTCCTTCAGCCGCATATCAACGTCCTGCATCTGGCTTTCACGCTGGCGCTTGGAAAGGTAGTCCTGCCCCAATCTCCGGTACTCGGCAAACGGGTCGGCCTGGAGCGCCCCAACGTCAATGCCCTGGGCGGCAAGCTGGGCATTCTGAATTAACCCCTGTTGCTTTAGAAGCTTGCTCCGCTGGTAAGTCTCAAAGATTTGGTCGATGCCAGCGGGGATTGCGTCGTACTGTTTAGGCTGGACGAAGGACGGCGGTCGAAATTCGGGAGCCATGGTTAGTACCTCGCGTAGGGGATGTTGTAAAAGTCCTGAACTCCGGGCTGCTTGTAGCCGTAGTTAAACCCGCCACCAGGGTTATACGGTCCAAGTCCAGCTCCGCTCTGCTGTGCCCCGGCTTGGCCGAACTCCGACATGCCCTTAGTGCCAAGGGCAGCGGCTCCACGGGCGGCAAGGTTTATTCCCGCGTTAAGCAGAGAACCCTGGAGGTTGCGGGTTGATTGGCCACGCATGGCTGAGTTGTAGTCGTTCTGAGCCCTGTAGTAGTCATCGATTGCCCATCCCCGCTGCCGCCTTTCATCGCGGAGTCCAAGGGCCCGTGGAACCTGGGAGGAGCCAGCGGCCATGTACTGATTCTGTAGACCCTGGAGCCCACCGCCGTAGAACTGTGCAAGCTGTCCCTGGCGGGCCATGGCAACGTCGCGGGCCGCGTTAGAAAAAGCCGCCGTGTAGCCCGTGCTAGAAGGCCGTCCCATGCGGGCAAATTGGCCCTGTAGAGTCTTCTGTGCCTGGCCTAGAATTTGGTCGTCGTACTTACCTAACATCTGGCCGTATTGGTCGGTCTGTTGGTTAAGCCTGGTCTGCTGAGCCTCTGGGTGTCCGGCGATGATCTCGCCAACGTCGAAGGGCGTCAGGTCGTTCTCAGCCAAGAAGCCATTGAAAAACTCGATTTCGTCGGGCCTGGCATCTCGGCCCAAGACCCTCATGAACTGCTCTCTAATCGCTCGGTCGTTTTTAGCCATAAAACCTCCTACGGATTCACCGGTCGCCATCCAGAAGTGTTGTAGTCCAACTTGATCCCAAGCACCTCGAACGGGGTGCTGGAATTGTTGCTTACTTGCACGCTCATGAAGTTATGCGGGCTCGTGAGCGGGATGTTGTAGTTATCCCGAATGTAAGGCAGCGTTGAAGTAGTCGAAAGGGATACGGTATGGCTCCCACTCTGCCCGCTACTGAGTCTGTGGGTAAGGGTCATGCTCCCTGTGGTCTGGTTTCTGGCTACTAGAGATAGGCGGTTAAATATAGTTTCCTGGAAGGGGTTAGCGCCTCCGAAGTCCTTGGACTTCCAGTAAGCTGAGATGTTGGAGCCGTTGTCGGTATGAACCCCTCCGGGGGCGTAGCGGTTCCAGTAGCCGCCTATGGAGGAGCCGAAGTAAATAGAGTTGTTTATAGACGACAGGGCCGTAGCCCGCAGGTCGAACGGGAAGAACTGGTCTAGGTTTAGGTCGTATTTTAGAACCCGGTCGCCCTGGGTCGCGGCTGTAGTGGTAGCGGTCCAGTAGATAGAGTTTGATCGGCTATCATACGCGCCCCAAACGGGCTGGGCCGCTGTCCCCTCGGTCCAGTAGAGGGTGCAAGACTCTATTCGGGCCTGGTCGGTCGCGTTGCCCAAGAGAGACCTAAATCCGATATAAACCGCCGTATTGGTTGCTATAGAGAGCGTAGCGTTGTTAGTGACGGACGTTTGCCACGATGTCGGATTGCTCGTAGGCAAGGCCCCGCAGGTTGCAGCAGAGGTTGAGTAGTAAACGAATGACCCGGAGCCGATATTGCTTTCCGAGCAGCTTAAAATTCCCCATGAGGAGATGCTAGAGTTTGGCTGTATGCATTGCGTCCGATAAGTTCCCGTGCTTGCCGCCCGCATCGTTACGTCAAAAGCCTGGGCGGTCTTTGTCGCAACTGTGGTGTTAAAATTAAGCTGATAGCGCCAGTACCGCTTTGTCGCGGGCACAAACTCGCCTAGCCCAAGATTGCTTACACCGCCGACGGAAAGGAATGTGCCGTTATGCGTATCGGATTGCTGTAATTTAATGTTTGTTATCTCCGCATCGGTATAACTGGAGATATTGGCCTCGAAGTTATAGCCAACCGTCGTAGAGTAGCCGGTATCAAATACCCGAGAAACAAACGTCTGTGTCCCGTCCTCGGGGAGCCCCTTGTATCTGAAGAAATAAAAGTTATCGGCGCTACAGTTCCCGGTGCCGCATTTTAGGAGGATCTTCCCCGGCGTGTTATACGTCGCATCTGTCCCGCTGAAGATTAGCCCGGTACTGCTGTAAACCTGAAAGTTGCCGGATGCGTTTCTTACGATTCTGTACGTATTCAGGGAATCGACACCGTTAATCGGTATGTAATCGCCTATTTGAGCTACAACGGTATCAGCGGGATACTTCTTTATTGACACGGTAAGAACGGAGCCGCCATGAAGCAAAACAAGGGCATACCCGGTATCCGTCAGGGTTGTCCCCGTGGCGATAAACTTAACGAAAAGAGTATTCCCGGACGTGGGATTGATTCCGGCGTCTAGCTGCCATGAACCTGTACTTATGGTATGCGAGGCGTAAATCTCACCGTTTCCGATAGAATTTACTAGCCTTTCGCTAGAAACCTGCCAGTTGCCGCCGGAGGCGTCGGTCCACACAGGGCCGGAAGTAAAGTTTCCGTCTCCGAAATTGTCTTGAAAGACCACGGATGAAAGCTGGACGGCTCCCGGAACATCGCCAAGGGAAAGCCCCGAATCTATAGTTGTTCCTAGGTTGAAATCAGACTGCGAGGTATCAACAAGAGTTACACTGGAATTATTGATTGCTCCATTCGCGAAAGCCGTGCTAAATGTCCCCGTGGGCACCTGGACACCGGCGTCCCAGTCGGCCGCCGTCGTCTGAGTGTTGCTCTTTTGAGAGCCGCCAATTTGATTCTTAACGAAGTTTGAAACTCGCTGAGAAAGTAGGGTTAGCCCATTATCTCCCAGTCTCCAGAAGTGGCGGTCATTGCCCCGAAAGTAAATCCCATCCGGAGCCGCTGTAATCGAGTTGGGGTCGTTCGTCCCTATGTTGCTAGAAGTTAAGGAGCAAACCGTGGTGTATTGGTCGCCAACCTGGCACGTTGTGATACTGTTTTGCTTGAAGAAATGGCATCGACCCAGGTGACACTTGATCCCCGTTATGCGGTCGCCATACGCGCCGAGGTCATCGCACCATGCGTCCTCCGAATCGGTTCCCGTAGTAAAATTGGTGTAGTCCCCCCCAGCCGAGTAGCACACTTGACCGGGATTGGCAGACGTGTCTGCCACAATCAGGCGCCCCTCACTCAATTCAATTAGAGAGCCAGCGGGCGGACCAATGGGCCAGGAAGCGGTAATCCCGTCGTACTTTAAAATAGAGTTTCGCCGGTCATTGGCTCCGTATAAATCGCCATCAACCGCCACAAACGACCACCGCGTAGGCACTCCGGCAGAAGTTCCGGCACTGGATATAAAGTTGCTAAAGGCCGCGCCGTTTACTGACTTGGCGCAATAGCGATCATGGCAAACGATTGCCAGGTTATCGCCGGAATCAATCGTGAAGAAAAAACTTCCCGTCACGGGGGCGGTCGTGACGGTTAGAGAGGCTTCGCGAGTGAAACCCTGGCGCTTGAGTAGGGCGGTCCCGTTTAGGTTGGCCTCTACGTTTAGCGCGTCTTGGGCTTCATGATTGGCAATGACTGCCGGGGACTCGGAGTCATTCAGCCCGCCGAAGCGGTCAATAACGACGCTCCCCTGCTGGGCTGAAGCGGGGATAGCTAGGGATAAGGCGAGAAGTATTCCTTTCACTTTATGGGGCGGAACCGGAGAGGCTCGCTCTTGGTGTTTCCGTAATTCTCAATAGCCTTGTTTACGTAGTCTTGATAGATTTTCTGCATTTCCCGCTTTTTTTCCACGATCTCCGGCGTGGCGGTTTCGTAATTCAGCAGTATCCAGGCTGCGAATGCGGCTACACCCATATGAAACTGAGTCATAAGGGTCGCCGCGTTTAAAACAACATCGGTAGCGGCGGATACCTCACTAGGGAGCGCGAGGTATTTCAAAACAACAGTTTTTGCTTCTTGGGGTATCGGTATAAGACGGAATACGCGGTTAATCTGCTCCGGATCAATCATGTACATGGTCGGAGTGCCTTCCAGCAGTGTCCAATCCGTATCCGGGTAAAGAACCGCTAGAGTACGTCTTGATACTGGCTTTAAATAAATCCCGTTGTAGGTTATGGATTCCTCTAAAAGGAAATCCGTGGTTAGGCTATAGGTGGAAGTCCCAGCCGTGGACGTATGAGTCGCATATTTGAAAAGCGATTTTGAATCCAGAATAAACTGTTCCTGGGCTCGGTTTATGGCGTCAACATATTGCGTAGCGGAAAACCGGGTTTGATTGGGGTCGCCCACGAAGTCAGCGACCAACTGCTGAAGGGTTGATAAAATCACGCGGACGCCTCCTGTGACTCGGGCAACTTCACAACCTGGCCCCTGTCTATGATCTCGTTTAGTACCTTGGCGTACTCGAATACGTTAGCTTCGACATTGAATTTGCGGCGGGCAGTCTGGTTGGCAGCCTTCCCCATCCTCCGGCGTTCCTTCTCGTCGGAGATAAGCCATTCAAGGGCTTCTAGCCATTCGCCCTCGTTTTGATTCTCACAGAGAATGCCATCATGGTCTTGAGTGATGGTCTCCGCGAAGTGGCCCACGTTTGAGGCTACGCACGGAACCTTAAGGCCCGCGTACTCAAGCCAGCGCAGGTTTGACTTCCCACGGTTGAAGGCGTTATCGACTAGAGGCGCTAGGCCAATATCAAAGGAGCGGGATGCTAGGAATTGCGGGTAACGGTCAATCCGGACGCCCTCGTCTATCGTCTCTACACGATCAATTCCACGGAAGAACTTCGGGACGCCGCAGACGAAGGAAAAGCGGACGTTCGTGTGCCGCTCAAGCGTTTTCCGGACGATTGGCTCGACAATCCTCAAGTCCTCCTCATGCGTCTTCCCACCTGCCCAGCCAATACGGATAAAGTCGGTATTCCGGCGGTGCTTGAGGTTGTCCCATATTCTGAAGTCGAGGCTATTGGGGATGACGTAGATATTCGGGTTGAACTCGCTATAAACTTCCTTCAGGTAAGGCGTAGAAACAATCATCGCGTCCGACATGCGGAATTGATCTATAGCCAAAGACCTGAACGCAGAGCCGGGCCTATAAGTCGAATGGGCGACGTTGTAGGTCGGAGTAGATAGAATGTTGTCGTCGATCTCGGTTACTAACGGAATTTTGTTTAGGCACTTAAGCTCGACCAATTCGATTAGCGCGGGCTCGGTATGGCACATCTGGGACACCAAAACTTTCGCCGTCTTTGCGTGAGAGGCTAGCTCGGACTTAATGCGTGTGCGATAGCGGGTGTCCAGCAAGTCTGATTCCCAGGGGTGCGTTTCGTCTAGGCTCTTGTCGTACCATGGGATGAAGAAGTGGCCCGCCCTAAGTCGATACGCTGCCTGTGCCCAGCTATCGAGTCTATAGTGGGCTACCCCAGCGTTTGAGGCTTGGATCATCAGCGCCGCCACTTCGCTCATGCCGGCACCGCCGTCAGTTTCGCCAAGAACTCCTTTTTGAACTTAAGGACCTCGGCCTCATCGCGGTTAGACGATATGCCCACGCCATCGCGGTAAGCGGCGATAGGCGAAGGGATAAAGTCGAACTTAACACCATCCATCGCGGCGGCGATGAAGCACGCCCAATCATCTAGGCCAAGACGAGCGGCATCGCCGGATTCAGGGTAAGGGTATTTATCCGCGAACTCGCGCGAGTAAGCGACCGTGCTGTGTACGATCCGATTAGTCAGAGTCTCCAGTGCCTTTTCACGGTTGAATACGTCAGTCTCCATCAGCCCCATGTCCCGCCTAACGGCGTCCATCCTATGACAGGCACCGTGGACAAACACGGCACCTTTTTTAAACTTGGCGGCGGTTAGCTCTGCCCGACGAGGGGCGGCAACGTCATCGGCATCAAGGACTAGGAGGACATCACCGGAAGCGGCCCGGTTGCCGATGTTGCGGGAAGCGGAGCGGCCCAGGTTTATTTCATTAGAAATAATCTTCAGCTTTTCACCGTGCCCCTGCTTTGCAAGCCAGGCCAGGTAATCCGGCGTCGAATCAGTTGAGGCGTCGTTGACGATGACTATTTCAATGTCCTTGTAGGTCTGCCCAAGACAGGACTCCACCGCAGCATTAAGCCACGCTGCCGAGTTATGGGCAGGGATAACGAAACTTAAGCGCACACAACCTCCTTGAATTTATCTATGCGTCGCTGGTCGATCCAGTAACGGACGGCCTCTTTGCTGGTGGGCTTCTTTGCCGCCTGGCGAATCCTTTCAACAAAGTCAGTAATGAACTTGGCATCGGAAACATGGTCACTCATGAACCCAGTAAAAGGAGCTTGAATGTTGCTGACTACATGCCGACCGGCCGCTAGAATCCGCTTAACGGCAGGCCGCAAAAGGCCATCTTGCCGGAAGCAAATCATGCCCGTGAATTTGTCGATCTCCTGGGCACCGCCAAGAATCTCAAACTTTATGTCGGGGATTGCCTCCTGAATCACGTTGAAGACGTGCCCGTAGTTGGGGGCAATATCGACGAGAAACTTAGGCTCCTCCGGGAGAGGCGCGACATCCTCTTTGGAGATGGTGGGAAGCGGCAGAATCTCAACCGCAAAACCGGCCCGAGTCATGATCTCGTAGGCCTTTTTATCCTCGACGTATTGCGTGGCAATCGCGTTGATCTTCTTTGAGTACTCACCAAGGGCACGAAGGGCTATTCCGTCGTGGACTAGCTCAACGTCGTCGGCGGTCCAAAAAAGAATCTTCTTATGCTGCTTACCCCAGACGGAAGCGCACCGCTCGAATTCCTCTGGCTTAAGGCTAAAGCCAATTTGGATTATCGTCTTGTAGTGGTTGGGCTTATCCGACGGGTAATCCTGATAGTCCGCGTCTATGGCCTTGGCGATGGCGATCCCGTCTAGCTTGTCGTGGAGGCTTGTAACGCACACCTCGCGAATCGGGATACCGTGGAGGGCCTTAACCTTGTCCTGACGCTCTAGCCACACTTCTGGAGTGCAGCCCTTGCCACTAATTGACTTAGGAGTAGGGTAGGCCGTGGCGAAGGCGTAGCCCTGCAAGAATTGGCCTACGCCACCCTTTTCGACAACGGAGAGCCAGAAGTCCCAGTCCTGTGCGGATTCTAGGCTCTCATTCCAGCCAGGGAATAGCTCGCGCCTAAGCGGGAAACATGTAGAAATGTAGTTGCGGACGCGAAGTAGCCAAGGATCGAAGGGCTCGGAGCCCAGGCCCCCCATCTCGTTTAGGTAGCGATAGGCGCTATAGACAAAACCTATCTTCGGGTCCTTGTCCAAAAGCTCGACCCAGGCAAGGGCGGTATGCGGCTCAATGACGCAGTCGTAGTCCCAAAATACGACGTAATTGCCCTTAGTGTACGGGAAGCCCGCATTTCTGGCCTTCTGGGCACCGCCATGCGGAATCTCGACGATCTCGTAGCGGTTGGGGACCTTCTTCATGTGCCTGGCAATCAAGGCGCGTCCCTCCGGGCACGGGCCGTCAAGCACAAACACCGCTTCCCACTTTTTTAAACTCTGGGCACACAGGGCCTTAAGGGCCTTGTCAAAGACCACCTCGTCAGGCTCATAGACGGGAATGACGAAACTTAGAAGCGATTCCATTAAATTGCCCCCGACATCCTGACGTAATCAGCGGCTTTGGTTATATTTTCCACAGAGTCCTTAAGTAGGCCTATCGCCTGATTGCATGCGTTGCACAGAAGACCGCGCACTTTATTCGTTACATGGCAGTGGTCTACGGCGAGCCTCCTGCCAGCATTATTTTTACCGCCACAAATTTTGCATACACCGCCCTGAGATGAATTCATGGAGTCGTAATCCGCAACGCTTATTCCGTACTTTTTCTCGAAAATCCGCTTCCTCTGGCAGACCAAAATATGAGCCTTGTTTTCTCGATAATACTTGCCAGCACGAACCGCCACGCATTCCCTGCAATGGGGGTGCAGCCCACTAATTTTCTGCACGTCCTTATTGAATTCATCCCTGCTTTTTATTTTTTTGCAGGCAGGGCATTTCTTTCCGCTCGCCAACTCAACTGCTATTTCAGACACTAGCGACCTCCCTCTGTGCGGCTAGAAACTCTGCCGGATACTCGGCAGGGGCGAACTTAAACCCGACGCCATCTTCCAGGCTTACCCGGGGATGGGTCGGGGCGATGTTCTTGGCGTCTATTGCGGAATAGCCCTGGTTAAGGAGGCACGTCACCATTCTGGACAGGCGGCGGTCATAGGGGCGAACATCCGAGAAATGCATGACCTTAAGGCCGCTGTCCTCAACGGCATAGGGATACCTTCCCACCTGCTCCCCGTGGTGCTCGTGCTGGTCGCCGGTTATCTCTCTGAAGTAAACGTCCTCATTTGCGGCACCATACCAGCCGTGATAGTGAGCCCCGAGGTTTGGATTGCGAAGGCGGTAGATGTTCTTCCACAACTCGCCGCGTCCCTGCTCGATCTTGTAGAGCTTCCCGCCAGGTTCACCGGCATAGGACTCCATGTGAGTTACCAGGGCGATGGCGTCGGAATTACGGACGCGGTTAATCTCCTCGGGATTGATAACCCACATGTCCGGATGGAGGAACCATGCTAAATCCGTTTCCAGCGACCACATACATTCATTGAAAAGTTTAACGTAGTCGTCTTTTAGGTCCTTGGGGTCCCGGTCTTTAACTAGCTTGATCTTGTGGCCGTTGGGGTCGGTATTCTTGATCTGCTCGATAATCTCAAGCGTACCGTCCGTGCTGTTTCCGTCGAAAAAACACATTTGATCAACGTGGGGCAGCACGCGGAGAATATGCGGAGCGATCCAGAATTTCTCGTTTTTAACGAGCATAAACGTTCCAAGGCTCATAGCTTGATACCGTCCAGCACGTAGTCCTCGTAAGCTACTTGCTGGCAGCTCTGATCCCCTATCGGGGGCTCGCCTTTGAATCCGTGTTTGGCGTTAAAGGCATCCGCGTAAGCATCTCTGGGCTTCATGTCGGCTGGGTACTTACCGTAAAGGTCAGACGGCTTCTCGTGGCTAACCAGGATGTCCGCTACGGCACAGTTGGAGCGAAGGCAAAGGTCAACGTCATAGTAGAAGAGTCCATCAAACTGCCAGTCAAAACCGGTCTTCTTAAAATGATCTGCCGCTACCGCCATAAAGAGGCCATCCACAACCTTCACAGGCTCTATCTCGCAGCGGTTTGCCATAAGCTTGACCCTGCGCTTACCGTCTTGGAGGTAGGCCAGCTTGCCGGAGGAGTATTGCCTCCCAGCATCGAAGATAAGGCCGCCCTCGTACTTCTGGCTCCCCACAACCCCGACCACGTTAAACCCAAGCCTGATAGCGTCCTCTATCTTCTTGTCCCAGCCATTCGATAGGAAGATAACGTCATCGTGGACGAATAGGAGAATGTCGGCGTCAGACATGGACCCCAGGAGGTTGTATGACTCGGCTAACTTGGGCTGACCATCATCGAAGGCGGCGGAGAATCTAATATCCCCAGACGCCGTTTTTGTGGCGCTGTTTTTCATCCTCAGGTAGAGGACCGGATACTTTACCCTCGTGATTAGCTCAATTGTCATTTAGTCGCTATGAGGTTCAAAGACACGTTTTGCCCATCAACGGTGCTGACGAGGTTTGAGCAGTCGCCGTCATTCTCTAACGGGAATTGCTCAACACGGAACACGTCAGAGAATCCAGCCGCGCGCAATTGCTGGGACAACCTATCCTCATCGAAAAGCGTGTAATGGTAGGCGGTCTTATACTCCTGATCCCCACAGAGGAAGCGGATAATCCACTCATCCAGCCCCATGGTCTGGTATAGCTCTACGGCCCGGGCAAAATCGGGAACACCTACTAAAAGCCGACCGCCAGGCCTTAGCACCCGGCACCACTCCTTCAATACAGCCAAAGTCCTGTGATGCTCAAAATGCTCAAGGATATGGGAGGCGTAAATTTCATCTACGCTACCGTCGGGGAACTGGCTTAGATTGGAGACATCCCCCACGAAATCAACGCCCGCATGGGCGTCAATATCCATGTTCTTGAAGCCAGGAATACGCCTATCCCTAGCACCGAGGTTTAGCTTTATGGTTTCAGTTGTGGCTTCCATTATCCCGATCCAATCGGCAACACCTGGCCCTGGAATGCTCGATTGCTTCCGCGATCCAATCGTTTAACGTGCCGACCACGAAGAACAAGAAAACCGCGAACGTTAAAATGCTTGATACGAACCCTATCGCCGCAAAAAACAAAATGGCGTTGCTAAGCATTAGAAACGCAACTCCTCCGCGATAAAGGTCCAATTTGCGTCTGCCCCGTTGAAAATACAGGTGCTTGCTCCTGTGGCCTTGTACATCACGGAGAAGCTGTAGGTCCCAGCCGCTAGGACGCTGGTTATCTTGGTGATTCCACAGTGCTGCCTAGCGTTTGCCGCCGCGACAGACACTCCACACGATCCGACTGTTCCAGTATTCAAAACAGTGCTTCCTTGCATTAGTTGAACGAAGCACCCTTGACCGTCGGTATCATTCCGAAGGGTCGCGCTTAACTCTAGGAGAACCCTGCTATTGGGCCCGACCGTGAGCGTTACCGTGCTTCCATCGACCCCCGTGTAGGCCGTAGAAGTAAGGCTCTGGTCGCTCGTCCCGATTGCGATGGCGATGTTGTCCACCTGATTTTTCCTGGAGCCATCACCGAGACCAGCGTGAGCGGTGCTAGACAGGAAGGCAAGTAAAGCTGCGGAAATGATATTTTTCATTGTCTCTCCCTACTGGACTAACCCCTCAAGGCATCGGAACTCGCAGGAGGCAACGCCGATGTCGCAGGTCATCGCCAGGGACCCGGTGAAATTCCCATCCAGCGGGAACGTGGAGCTAGATAGGACCGGGATGCCGAACGTGATATTGCTATGGGTCGTATTGTGCTGGGTCGTCGCGTTTGTGCTAACCCATACCGTCGAGGACGTGTTGTTAAAGCACGTACCGTCGGCCCTCTTTGTCTTGACCGAAAAGATATTGGTGCCAGTGGTAGACGAACCCGTAACCTTGAAGGTATCGGCATAGCTGCCGCGCTCAGTTCGTACCGCACCCTCATGGCCGGTATCCGCAAGGACGGGAATCGCGAATTGCAAAATGCAAAACGCAATAAACCCGCTAAAGGTTTTGGAAATCTGTTCTTTTAGTTTCATGTCTTCTCCTGTATTAGTTTCCAGTTCCGCAGCCAGCCGTCGCTAGGTCCATCCTCATCCACTGGGAAACGGCCGTCCCCGTGGAAATGCACACATTCTTAACCGAGCAGTCCGAGCAATACACCATCTCGCCGATAACATCAGGGGTCAGAGCGTCGATCTGTGCCCTGGTTCGCGACCAAAGAGCCATGCGCCCATTCGGCGTGATGCGGACGAGCGGATTTAGGGAACTATCTCTAACACGCAACAGGTCTGCTGTCTGCCCAGAAAATGCCGTTATAACGGCCGCCGTTGAGCTCTTTGTCTCCGCCTCTATGTGCATCGTCATTGACGTAATTACGTTCGTGGAGACATTGAGGAGGCCCGTAACCACGCTGCCGGTTACGGAAAGTCCATCTTGAATGCTCACATCATTGGTAACGGTCAATTCCTGGAGGGTAACAGTGCCAGCCTGGAAGTTCCCCGAAGTATCCCGGTAAACCGCCGTTTCTGGCGTGTTGGCCGAGTCAGCCACCACAGCGGCAGCGGTATTTACTTGAATCGCTTTAACGGCCTTCGCACTAATGCAGAACAACAAGGCCACAAGGCCAAGACACAGAATCTTTTTCATTTACCCTCCGCGTTATTCATCGCTTCAAGTCCGCCCACCCTTTCGGATGGGCGGTGTTTCAAGCGACGATTTCCTCAACCTTCACGCTTAGACAAGCTCGTGAGTGATGAGGTGGACACCGGCCGACGGGTCAAGCACCGCTCCAGCCATACGCACCTTGAAGGCGATATAGCTGTTGAGGCGGAAGGGATCATTCGTGGTGGATTCGGTTGGCTTCGAAATTAGGAACTTGATCGAGCCATCCAATTCCGCGGCCGCCAAGCAGCCATCACCGAGGATCGTGGTGATGTTGCAGCTGTGGGCCGCAACCGCATAGCGAGGCTGGTTGCTGCTCTCAACCAACGCTACCTGGTGAACCGTTCCCGCCTGGTGCTTGTACATCGTGGACGTGGGTCCGCCACTCCAGTTGAGTTGCCACTGCTTCCAGTCCGCATTGCCGTACATGGTCGCCAGCGCATTCGGATGCGCGATGCCCATATACGTGCCGTTAGCCAGAGGCTTCACATTCAGACGCTTAAGGCGGGCAACGGCCTTGCGGATGCCGATGGGACCCAGCCGCGCGCTGATCGAGGGAGCCGTCTTGCTAACCGCAGACAGGCGCACGCAGGAGGTGCCGAAGACAACCGGCAAACCCCACTGTAGACGCCCGGCCTCGGCATCACCCGTATTGGCGCAGAAGGACGACGCACGAGCGGACATCAAGGCCGAGAGGATCTTGGTCTTAGTGTCCGCCAACTGACCGACCTGGAGGCGGCCAGCCGCACCCGAACCCTTGAACACCGCGTACTGAAGCGCGTTGTCCACGGTAAGAGCGGCCGAGTCCTCAATGCGCTGCATGGCCTGCTCGTTGACGTTCAGGACAGACGTGTACTCCAATAGGTCGGTGAGCTTAACCACCCGGCCAAGCGAGTTGACCGTGACGTTGACCTTGCGGGAGGACAGGGCAGCGGCGCTGTTGCCGGAGGCCTCAGAGAGGAACGAGGAAGCCGCCGCGAGCTTGCGGAAGCCGTTCCAAGTGATCTGCTGGCCCTCACCCTGGGGAATCTGGAACACCATGCCGGACTTCTGAACGGCCTGGTAGTACCAGACTTGATCTTCTAAGACGCGAATCGCTCGACGCTCAAAGTAAGAAGCGAGGAGGTTATCGTTGTTTACGATGCTAGTATTCTGGTCTGCTATGGTCCTGTGCCACCCGGTCTATTAGTCCGGGTAGCCCCTATGCCGATTTGTTATTTGAACCTCAACCCCCTGGAGGCCCAAAACGCCCGTTCCGCTTCAGGGCTCAAGGTCTTAACATGAGCCGTTATCTGATCTGGAGTCATGGCGTTAAAGTCCGGTCCAGTGGGTTGTACTACGGCTCTCGGGGCTGGACTGACTGGCGTAGGCGGAGCCTTCGCTGTCTGTCCCGTGGGAGTCGGCAGTACCGTCCCTTTGAGCCTTGCGGCCTTAGCCTGCTCGGCTAGGTAGTAGTTGTAGGCTTCCGTCCATGGCGTAGGAGATTGATTTATCCAGGGCTTTGACTCCCGAATCTTGGACAAAGCGTCGAACCCTTCCGGGCTCAACACCCTATCGTCGTACTTCGCAATCTCCTCTAGCTCTCTTCGGCGGTCCTGGTCCTCTAACTTGACCCGCAGTTGTTCAGTTAGGCTCGCCTCATACTCCGCCTTGGCGTAAAGCGTCTTAGCCAATACGCGGGCCTGGGCTATCGCCTGACCCTGAGGCATTTGGTAGCCGTTAGCGGCAGCCTCATTAATCAGGTCTTGCGCCATCTGAATTTCCATCGGGGTTAGCGGCTGTTGCGCCTGCTGTGCAACAGGGGCCACCGGAGCAGCGGGAGCCGTCGGCATCTGGGAAAGGCGGTTGACTTCGTTCATCTTCTGACGAAGCTGCTTTTCCTTCTCCAGGTACTTAGCCAACGCTTCCTCGACATTGACGGTGCTTTTCTCCAGCTTTGCAGTGTCCAGGCTTCCGTCGGGGGCCTTAAACTTCTCGGGCACAGTTGCCGGAGCCTCGGCTTGGGCCGGGGTTGTCTCGGGCTGTGGGGCGACTTCGGCCTGGGGTGCTACCGGTGCTACCTGGGGAGCCTGCTCAGCTGCCAACGCGGCCAGGTCGTTCATGATGTTTCCCGGCTTTCCCGTGAATTCCGGAACTCCCGGGATTCCCGGCGTTTGCGTTTGATTCGGCTCTAGTGACGCTTCCATTTTCTTCCTCGGGTTATGACCCGTTTGGGTCAGCCCTACTGTGTCCCAGCCCTTGCGGGTTGTGGGCTATTTAACGGCTTCAACAAATCTAGGATGTCCTCTTTGGTGTCCCTGACCCCATTGGCGTAAGCGGCCCACTTAATGACCACGTTCTTATTGACCTTCTCGGGGTCCTTGGCCCAAGCGGCGGCGAAGCGCTCTTCGGGGTACCTAAGACGGGCTTGGATAATCGCCTCTATGTGCTTCCAGCCAGCGGTGCCCATCGTTTCACGGACTTGGTGGGCTATCTCTAAAGGCGTCACTTGGGCCGCTCCTGGGTCTTCGCGTTCTCAGCCTCTTGCTGCATAGCCATCTGCTGTTGAGCCATGCCCTGGGCCATCTCCTGGGCCTTCTGCATGATCTGTACGGCCTCGGCCTCTTGGATAATGAACCGCTCCGGGTCCTCGTCCATGGATTGCAGCTCGGACTTCGCCACCTCTACGCGGTTAGCCCACGGCGCTGCGCCAAACTGCTGGTCCCACTGGGCCATGCGGGCCTGTCTAAGCGCCTTATTCTCGGCCTCGAATATGCCCAGGCTGAAGTACTGGTAATCGCTCTCTATCTGCTCCGGGCTCATGGGGACAATGGTCGCCGCGCGCTCCGGTCCAAGGGCCTTGGCGTAGTCCTCGGGCTGATAGTTCTGATAGATGAGCTTCCAGTAGGCGTTAAAAATCTCTTTCTGGAATCCGTACTCGGATAGCATCCCGATATAGGCGAGCTTAGCCCCGGTTACTCCCTGCTGAATCTTCTGGGCCCCAAGCGTTGTGTCTGTGTTGTCCTCAGTCCCCAGGCTCGTCTGCGTAATCGACGTGCGCTCCTGGGCCGCCCTCTCCCATTCCTGGGGCTCAATGAAGGCCGCACGGTCAATACTCCCCATGTCTATCTTCCGCAGGAGGTGCTCAACCTGAGTGATACCATCAATCGCTTTTAGCCGGATAGCGGAGCCAGGGCCAAGAGTAAAGTCTTTGGGGTCGATAACCGACTTCTCAATCACCGCATAGACGTTAAGCAGGCTCACGGCAGCCGAGTCTAAACGCTGGTTAATGGACTCGTTGGTCACGTCCTGGACGTCTTTAAGCATCTCGGGTATACCCACACCGTAGAACTGGCCCTTAGCGGGCATGTAGTCATCTTTGTAGATATTGGGCTCACCGTCGTAGGAATCGTTCATCTCCACGGCGATGACGCATTGCTCGTGAATGCGAATCTTGGCAGGCATCAAGGCTTCGGGATCGTCGATCTCCTCGCCATTGATTAGCACCCACTTCTTAGGCAGGCGGGCCTGGACCTCGTAGCACTCAAGCAGGCGGCCGTAGGAAGGGCGCTCTACACGAGTATCGGCTATACCAAGCTGGGCCTTCTCCTGCTGCTTGTCGGCGGGAGTCGTTTCCTCGGAGGCCACGCTCCGCAGCTTCTCCACGGCCTCGGGCAACACGTACCCGGGCTTACCGTCTGGAGTTGGTTTAGCTCCGTCTACGATCTCGCCGTAGGTGATGTAATAACGGATAGCGATTGGATGACCTTTGATCTGTAGGCTTTGCGGGTCGGGGAACACGTCCCAAATGGACAAATCGCGGAACCTTACCCCCCGGTAAATGACCTGGGGCTTTACCACGGGCTTATAGCCGATTACTTGGCGCTGCCCGCTTAGAGCCCTCTGGACAGAACCCAGGTCAAACGGGTTAATCTCCTCCAGGATCGGCTCCTGGACAAGACGGTCCTCGACTTTCGTTTCAAAGAAAACCTGGGCAAAGCCTGAACCGTAAGTAGTCTTGTCATCGAGTACCCCGTTGCGCGCCAACTCATAGCCCGACTTCTCACGCTCACGGATAACAAGGTCTTTAATGTTCTGGGACTGATCGGCCCCTGGAATCTCTTGCGGGACAACGCCCTTGCGGGCCTTAACATCCAGCGGCGGCCTAGGGCCTATCTCGGTCTTGAATAGCTGGGCCATCGCGTTTTCACGATGGGAGGCGGTAACGGGCCATACCGCGCGGCTCTGCCATGGCTCCTTTTTCTTGGCTAGGGCCGGGTCGTAGAGGGAACGGGCCGCACGCTGCCACTTAAGCCAGTCGGCCTCGTACGAGGTCTGCCGCCATTGCTTGGACTTCTGGACGAACTCCTTACACCATGTATGAAGTTCGGATAGCATCTGGTCGCGGGACAGGACCTGCATGTCCGGGGCCTCAATGGGCTCCATGATCGGATTCTCAGCGGGAGGGACGGGCGTCATGCCTTCAATCATCTCGGTATCCCCGCTCGTCGACATACTCGACTTCGTGCCCCATATGCTTCTTTGCCGCAGACTTTGAAGGAACGGTCTTCCGGCAGGTAAAACAGAAGATCGCGTGATACCGCCGGGGCGGCTCGGAATGCGTCTCTTGCACCCACTTAGAACGGTCCATAAGGGTCGCTCCTGCCCAAAATCGGTGCCCGCCCGGCGAAGGAGGTGACGCGGGAGCGGGTCTTACCCTTTGTCTTCCCGGCACGGTGGATAGGCCCGTACTCCGGGACATCAGGGGCGCTTAGGCCCAATGGGTAAAAAGACGCGGGGACATGCATGGACGTGCTATGTTTCACTTATGCCCCATGCCTTCTGACGGAGCATCTTCTTTTTGCACCTAAAGCACTTGTCGGAGGCCGCGTGCGGGGCAGAAACGGCGATGCAGCCGCGCGGGCAGATAAGAATCTCTAGCGGCTCGTCGGCGTATTGTTTAACCATGGTCAAACACCTACCCCGTAATGCGCTCCACCATTGCTAGACCAGTCCCTAGGCGTCTCCACCTCCGGGTTAGCCATAACCAGGTAGCGCACTAGATCGGCGAAGTCCTTGTATTCCTCTTTTGGCTTGCCGTTCTTGGGATCGCGGGACCATCTCTCCATGGCCGCTATCGTGTTTTTGCACTTGGGGCTAATGACAAGCCGGGGGCGGTTGATAGCGTCTAGCGGCTTACTCTTATCGTAGGCGAGGTAGTCCTTGACCTTCAGGATTCCCGTTTCGACTTCAGGAAGATTCTCGCCCACGTGGTAGGAGTCAGAAAATTCAAGACCAGCCTCGGCGAACTCCTGTTTAAGCGTGAGCCCTCCAAGAGCCCGTCGGGTATTTCCGAAATGCCGGTCGAGAATCCTTTTCTGAATACCTCGTCTACCTTCTCTCGCTCGAAATAGCTCGACATAGTCCCTCACGTTAAGCCCGCTATCCTTGCTGCCCTCGAAGTCGAATTCCGGCCACTCGTCGTAGATATGGACCGTCTTAGTGGGATCGACGTAGGCCCACAATACGGCTAGGGGCTTACCAATGGCGGGATCGACAACCTGGTAATGGGCTACGCCGATTGAGGGAGGAACGATCTCGGAGGCGGAGACATGAACGGAACGGTCAAAGGTTTTGAAGATGCGGCCAGACAGGTGCATGAACTTGCCCGACTTCCTAGCCTCAAGCTCGTCGGGGTCGTAGCTCTTGAGCATCTTTTCGATGTCAGCATGAGCTAGGAGGCCTTTGGGGGAATGGTCCTTGCAGTTGTCTTCGATGTCGCCCGAAACCAGGGAGATGTACTTGCCGTCTGCCTTGGACACCAAATCGTCCATGATCCACGCTGCATCCATGAGCGGAGTGCCGGGGAATAGAAGGCGGCCCCCTCGGCGCATACGGGCCGCACAGGCGTTGAAGATCGTTTTCGGCGGAGGCTCATTGAATATCACCAGCCCGTTAGTGGCCCCCTCGAACGCTTCAGGGGCCATGTCGTAGGACATCAAGTTGATCGTGAAATCGCGGGCCGTGTACTGCGAGAGGTAGGGCTTGCCGCCCTTAACGGCCTCGTATTGGCCCTTGGGGAACCAGCGCCTAAACTCACGCTGAATGCTGCCGCCTTCGGCTATCTCTTGCGGGGTTGAGACAATGCGGAAATCTTTGGGGTAGGGCCAGTTCTGAAAGACCCAGGACTTGAAGACGCTCTTTGGGGCAAGCTCAGGCCAAATGATTGCAGCGACTAGTGCCGCAGTCGCCGCAGTCTTGCCAACACCGTTACCCGCCGAGAAAATCACTATAAATGACTCCGGGCTGCCTACGGCGTCTATGTATCTCTGCTGGGCCGCGTTAGGCGTGAAGAACCGCAACGCCTCACGGTCAAGCAGTTCCTTCGTTTGGCTTACCAGCTCCATCGCCTTGAGCCTTTTCTCCGGCGATAAGCTCGGTAATGCTTGCTGCAAGCTCGTCAGGGCTGAATGAAGACTCGTCCCTTGTGGTAACATCCAGTACCTCGGCGGGCTTTCCGAAGCCCCGGTCTAAGATCGTTGAGAGCGCCCATTGCTTCACCTTCACGTCGCGGTGCTTCACCATCTCCATGAGCGCGTTCCATCCCTCTCGTGAAACCCACTCCTGGCACCGCTTCTCAAGCTCGACCTGCTCCTTAGTCTTCTTCGGTCTTCCTGACGGATTCCCGCTCTTGCCTGGTTGGAAGGGCATTGTTAGCAGGCACCGCTATTAAGAAATTGGCGGCCGGTTCCTATCTCCATGTCACCATGGAGACTACTCCCGGCCATGAGAGGCTTCGCTTGCTGCTGACTCCCGACGCAAGGGCGCGGTACTCTTCGTTTCGGCTCGTTAAGCCTCATCAGCCGCGCTTGTAAAAAGGGAATCATGTACCGGACGCTCCGATCCTCTCTAGCATCCCACGCCCCATTAGTCGCCTCTGGCCTCACGGGAACTCAGGTTGTGCGGCGAATGGGGCGTATGATGCAACGGCCTCTTGCAGTAAAGACACCGATACCTCTTTCTCTTTCGCTTATCGCTCTCGTACTTGTTGTGCTCGACGTAAACGCACGTCCAGTTCCTTTCAACGCGACTCGACACAACACACGCCGAAACGCTAAACACAAAAAAGAAACCCACTCCCCGCCGGAAGTGGGTCAAGCGAACCTGGTTGAGGGGTTACGCTAAATTGGGATAAAAAATAGGGCTGCGCCATTTTTCATAGCGTAGCCCTCAACCGTTAATAGTTTACCTGAGCGTCAAACCGCCGTCACGCGGTTTCGTGGGAAAACTTGGGAAACTAGCTTGTAGGCACTTTGAACTCCTTGCAGTAGTTATAGAGCGATCTTCGCCATGAGTCATAGGTCCCGGAATAGTCGTACTCTTTTTTCAGCATCAGCCTAGCAACCTTCATGTTGACGTGATTATCAATGACAAGATGCTTCCACCTGAGTGCAATCTCACGGCGGGACTCTTTGGTCACTATTTAAAGCCCTCCTCTCTAATGCGCAACATGGAGTCAGCGATTCTGTAAGCTGCCCTGGATGCCTCATCAACATACTCACTTGTCCTTCCCTGCTTTACCGCCTCATGCCAATCAATCTTGCCCACCACGGAGGCGAGCACCCACCCCTCTTTCCATGCAGCAATCGCCAACTTATCGCGCAACTCCCCCGGCTCATACTTCAGGATGCACTCTCTGTGTCCCGTGGTTGTATTGCCACGCGGCTTTTTACAGTAGTAGCACGGCACGAGACACATCTCGCAGGTCTTCCCTTGCATCTTGCATGTTATACACTCGGTCACTTTGCGTTAGCCTCCTCCTTCCCCTTCGCCATCTCCTTCACTATGTCAATAAGGACATCGTAAAGATCGAGAATTGCCCTCTTGTTCAGGTGGACCGCCTCAGAGTTTTGACCCCCCGAAAATCTGGTTATGGACAAATACGCGAAATCCCGATCAACGGCGTACTGTATTGCATGTTCCTCCCCAAGCCCTCGCACTTTTCGCGGTAACATTTACGATCCCTCCTCAGGCCCAGCCTCTACCTTGTCCTGTTGAAACTGCCGCCTAGTCTCCTCGATGTACTCGGCCATCTTCTGGTTGAGCTTCATGGTGAAGTTGTTGCGAAGATCGTCTAGCTGGCGCTCTAAAGCCTTGGCCTTTGATTCAGCTTGTTTCATGCGACTAATCGCCTCGGCCTGTGACACTCCCAGGGCCTGCCGGTCTATCTGTTCTTCGCTTTCATAGCTGATCGTGTAGCAGTCAAGAATCGGAACACCATGCCGCCCACCGCCAAAGCACTGACCCCATTCATGCTTATCGAGCCACTTTTCAAAGTCATCGTCGTCAAACGCAACGGAGCGATAGTACCCGCCGACCATGCGCTTTGCCAGGCAGTAGGTTTCAAGGCAATGCCCGCACTTCAAGAACATCCTGTTATTGGCCATTCTCCTCCGGCTTAAAGCTCACGTCGAACACCGTTTCGTTCTGAGTCGCAAGAGCCGCAGCATTGAGGGCGTCGGATTGTGGTATAGCGAGAACCAACTTCCACTCTCCGTGTTGATCCCGCTTTGCTCCATGAATGATCGCCTTAAGCTTTACAACCATTCCATAGTCCTCCGGCCGACATTGCTGGCACTTGCCATAGTCTTTGGGGTGGAGGCAGTCAGGCACCGCTCCCCCCGCGATCCCCTTCCCTCCCTCTCAGGTCCTGGTAAGCCTTAAGAGCTACCCCCATCGGGTTATTAACCGTGTAACTGATAGCCGTCCTATTGCCGTAAAGTTCTATATGGACATTCCCGGCCAAGTTATCCGCTGCCTGCACAACAGCCTCCGCCCTCCTGAGCCGTTCCCGGAGCCGTTTGTTATCATCTTCAATCTTAGCGACTCGCTCCTGTTCTATACCGTAACAGGCCATGCACTCATAACTAGAATCCCATTCGCTTCTGGGGTGCTTGCATTTCTCGCTCATTCCCCGCCCCCGTGGCCGATGGCCTTTGCGTTAGCAATCCTCTGAAGGTTTATATCCCGCAGCATTTGAAGTAGCTCTATCTGCATCTCGCATAGCTTGACGTACATTTGCTCCAGCTTCTCACTGTCCCCCACGCCGCCCCTCCTGATTATTTCCATAGAAATATAGTTCTCGAATAGTCATTTGTTTTCCTGCTTTTCTAGAGCAAGTATTCCGATAAGCGATGTGATTGCAGATATGAAATAAAAACCCCACCACAGCCAAATCGGGTCATCGCCTCGGCCAATTGCATACATAGACAGACAGGCACCTTGAAATCCAAAGAAGTTCATACGGTTCACTTTCGGTACTCCTCCAGGGCATTGCAAATGCTGCAATTGGGACACGGGAATCCGCATCCGTCGCCATGATGATCTTCACTCTCAATCGCAGAGAAAACCTTCTCCGCCGCCTCCAGCCGCTTGGCGATGGCGTCCCGCTCCTTCCTTAGCGCCCGCTCACGATCCCGAACTCCGGCGATCTTTCCCTCCGCTATTTCCTCGAATTTCTCGGCAATAGCCAGGTAGCGCCCGCTGAAGTCGGTTCCGAAACAATCCGCAGCCAATCCGCGCATGATAAAGGCGGCATCCATCAGCCCCTCAGCGTATCCGCGTCGTGTTCCGCCCTCCGCCTCCCGCAGCTTCTCGGCCAGGGAGTCGCGCTCGGCCCGCGTATTATCGCGGTCCAGCTTTACGGCCGCATATTCCCTGACCCAATGGTCTCTTTCATTGGCGAATGCGTTCCTGGTTTTCTCCGCCTCCTCGGCGCGCGCCATCCAGGTAAGGCAAATCTCATTGGCTTCTTTGGCGGCATGCTCTGCCTGCTTGGCCCGCTTTTCGGCTTGCCAGGTAAGCTCTCTAAGCCGCTGGGCCTGGTCTTCACGGAAAGTCAGCTTCTCCTGGGCCGCTCGGAGGGCCTTCGCCAGCGTGACGAAATGTTCGTCGTAGTCCAGCCTGGCATACTCGCCTTCCTGGTTCAGCTTCTTTAGGCGATCCGCCGTGGTAAGAGCCTTCTCGATCTCATCCTGCGTCGGCTCCTCTCTCGGCTCGGTCATGGCTTCCTCGGCACGTCAATCCATACGGGAAGGATTTTGAAGTTAGGGCCAGTGAATTTTACGTCCTTCTTTTCTACCGTAATCCACGCCAGCCAGGGCCCAAGGTAATCCTCGTTTCCTGGTTCAGCTTTAACGCAATATGGAATCCAGCCGATACGTTTCTTCACGTTGTCCCCTTGGGCAGCACTTTAACGCCGACGGCTTTCAAAGCAGCCAGGCATATGGCAATGGGGGCTGAACCCTTGCCCTCGTATGAGTCTTCATCGTCGGCGATGATGGCGCACCACTCGGTCTCTGGGGAGTGGCAGTTTTGTACGGCTACATAGCAGCCCCGGTCGCGCATCTTCTCGACGACTCCCCACGCCGCCGCGATGTCGGTACTCGGCGACCAATCGCCTTGCTCGCGCGGCAGGCCCATCACCTTCTCCGCAACCATCGCGTCTATCTCTCTGCTCAAGGTATCCTCCCGCCGCCGGTGGGTGTCATCGCCAGCCCTCGTACCAAAGCGGCGAGCATCTTGCGGCAACCTGTCGATTACCCGGCCCAATGAATGTGTAGGAACCGCCGCCTCTATGGACATAGAAGCCGCAACCCTGCAAAAACGCCACAGCTAACAGAATTGCGCCAACACGAACGCAGTTCACTCCGAGCGATTCGCCCGATTCTCTTGAGGCTGCCTTGCATCGCGGGTCCCTGCAATCGTAGTGCCACGGATTTCCCATATCGCAGCCGCATGGCCAAGCCTTGAGTTTTTTCCGCTTCACCTCGCCCTCCCAGCCTTTGCCTCGGCGTCCATGCACGCATCGATAGCCCGTCGAAGACCGCGAACTCGAACTAAGCGGCCATCTTTATCCAATAACTCGTATCCCTGTGGCCCGCGATAAATGATGCTGCACGGATACCTGACCAGCCAGTCCAGCCTAGACGTATCCGTCCTAGCCCTCTTTCCCATGTGCCTCCCGTGCGGCCTTGGCGGTGTCGTCGGAGATTGCTTTCGCTATCATTTCTTGGGCTCCACGCACGCCGCAGTTGCAATCATCGCCGCCAGCACAATCGACGTGACGGAAGCGGTATGACTGAAACCAGCTTTCGGCGATAGTCAGCGCCCTGTCCTTCCGAGCGATTTCCGCTTTTGCGGCGTCGAGCTGCTGCTTGAGGGCGGCGATCTCTTTTTTTAAATGCAATACTTCGGCGGCATACGCTTTTACTGGTATTCCCTCGCTCATGATCCCACCTCCCCGTCGTCGAAGGCCCTGAGGGCGGCCAACCTTCGATACTTTTCCTCCGTCGTATGCCCATCCCAAACGCGCCCGCAGATTCGGTAAAGGTGATCGAATAGCGGGAGCTCTGAATCATGGATGTGCCATGAAACTTGGCCCGTCGGCAGGTTTATGAACACGATCCAGCGCCAGTCGTCTTCCCAGGTTTTATCGCTCTCCTCGTGCCGCTCAAGGCTTGCCGGAAACAACTTGCTTAGGGCCGCAACAAGCTTATTGCGCTCGGCGTAGGCCCCGTCCTTCTGCTCTCGCAGCCGCTCGTTCTCGGCCTCTGCCTTCTCGGCGCGAAAGTTCCGCACCTCTCCATCTTTGAATAGGACGACCCCGGATTCTCGGCACACACGGTCAAGCTGCTGCTGAAGACGCGCGATCTTGTCGACGCACGTCTCGGTATCGTCTTCATGGGCGTAGTGCTTCATCTCCCCTCCAACCACTTGCAGATGGGTTTACGCTTCCACTTTGGGCGGGTGGGGGTCATGGCAGAAGTCCCCATGCAGCAATGCCCGCAGCAAGAACAGTCGAGATAACCAAAAGAACAGAAACCACCGGCGGCGTATCCCGTGGGACGGGAATAATTAAAGTCAACAACAGCCCAGCCGCTGCACCGCCAATGAAATGCTTCACGCTCTCCTCCGGGCTTTCTCCTCCCTTCTCATCGGGGCTCCAGGGCTTCTTTCACAAGACCATCTATCCGCACAAGCGCCTCCTCTTTTGATCGTCCCTCGCCCTGGCCGACGGCAACGTACCAGCCGACCTCTTTTAGAGCGGCTCGGTATCGGTCGCGCTCTTTGGTTGCGGCCCGCCATGCTTCGCGATAATCATTTAGCTGATCGCCAAGGCTGTCGATTATCTCCTGAGGCGTCGCTCCGGTTAGACCGCCAGCCGCGTTCGGGGCGCTCATGGCTTTCCAAGACCCCGGCACAGATCGGCCACGAAAGCCACGTTGTTTTTATGGGCCGTAATCAGGGCTTCAATTGCGTCCTTCAACCTGCCGCACTCGGCGAAGTAGAAGTCGTAGTAGTCGCCCATGCACCTGGCGCACTCTCGATTCCCCGATCCTGGACATTTATTTACATGCTCCACCATTCTCCCTCCCCTCAATCTTCCCCAGCCGCAACGCTCGGGGTCATCTCATCTCTATTACGTCATCGGCACGCACAGCGCCGCATCCAGAACATCTATCCGGCGGTGGAGGCGTTACCGCCATCCATGCCCCGCGATAGCCCATAACGTCACCACGACACTTCGAGCAAGTCCCAACTCGCTGATTCATTTCTTCTTCTCCTCGGCCTCTATCGCGGCGTCTATGGCGGGGCGCAAACCGTCACCATCTCCCCGTATAGATATGACGCCATCTTCAGAAGCAATGCTAACTATGCAGCGACCATTAAAAAGACTGGACAGCCAATCCATCCTTGCCTTATCGCTTCGCTTCCGGGGGCGGGTCATCAGAATAGTTTTCCTTGCGCCCGCTCCGCGTCTATCCTCGCCTGGGCTATCGCCACATACTTGGGCTCTATCTCTATGCCGATCCAGTTTCGGCCAAGCATGGACGCCGCTATTCCCCCGGTACCGCTCCCAAAAAAAGGGTCCAGCACTGTGCCGACAGAAAAGTTATCCATCACATGAATAACGGCATCCAGCGGGCGGGGGCACGGGTGCCTCCGCTCTATAGAATTTGGTCGAGAAATAACGCTTGCGGTATCTGCAACGTGGAAATCAAAGCTCCGGGACGGCTTCTCTGGTCTTAGCGGCTCACCGTCTTCGTACCACATCGCTACCGGGTCATAGGCCCTATTGATCGCAGTCGGTCTAATCTGCACAAAGTTTTTTCCTGATACGAATATATGCGGCTCGGGAAACCACTCCCAAAAGTGTTTCATGTAGAGCTGCGTCTGCCAAATAGCTACTAGCCCCCCCGGCCTAACAAGCCGCCGAATCTCCTTCACTATCGGCCCGAGCCAATCCCAATACTCTTTTGGCCCCGCCGTCTTCTCACGCTCCTCGTACTTAAATCCAATCCCAAATGGCGGGTCCGTAATGCAGCAGTCCACGCACTTATCCGGCCACCCCCTCATGATTTCCAGACAATCGCCCTGGTAAATCTTGTTAAGCCCCGGAGGTGTCACTAATCCCCCCCCGCCCCAATCGCCATCTTCGTTGCATATAGGCCGTTCCGCAACTCCGACTCCCATAAAATCCAATCCTCTCTCGGCACAACCTCCCCGCGACAAGCCCTAAGTACAAGTCGATTTACTTGCGTGGCCGTATGCTCAAGTCTTTCCAACGCCTCCCTACACCGCCTCACCTCCCGGGCCAGGACCGTTAGGGCTTCTTTAGCGTCATGATCGCCCGTATAGCATCCGGCATTGTCGGCCACTTCCAGTGCTTCGGTTAAGGTCATGACTTAAATCTCCTGGGCTCCCGTTAATTTGCGCCTCATTGCCTCAGTGTCCACTTCCTTACCACGCCTCCATCCGTTCAGCCTTTCGACCTCACGGCACAGCTCCTCTACCGCGTCAAGAATGCCCGCTGGCAGCGTGATGCAGCAGCCATTCTGGACATACTTCCCCCAGTCTTTGCGCGAATAGTTAATTCGGTAAGCGCACAGATCCCGCTTGGTCATCTTGCCTTTTCCCTTCACTCCTCCCCCGTGTAAGAAAGCGCCTCTTTGGCAACTTCATCGCAAGGACGCTCACAGTAAATGCAGCCGCATTTCTTTTCTGCCAGACTGGCCAAAACCTCTCTGCACCGTTCCACGATCCGCAGCAGCCTTGGGAGGTCTTGGCGGGCGTGGGCGATAAAGTCCCCGTCAGCATGAGCCATATAATCGGGCCCCCGCTGCATATCTGCGATGTAGTATTCATCGCTGATTACAGCCATCTTGCGGCGCTCCCACGGCCCCGGGCTCGCCCTCTCCACCCGCTCACGCACCTCGGATAGGTATTGGTCGATCATTTCTTCCCACCTACCGCGAAGCAGAGATGCTCTCGATGCTGCCAACCCAGCCCCTGCCTTTTCTCCATAATCGGCTTCGTGGACCAATAGAACCCATCCGCATCACAAAGCAACCGGCTACGATAGCCGCTAATAGAAATCATCGCCGGATTGCCTCCTACGACCCACATAAGCAGAAGCGTATATGTCATAGCCTCACCTTCCCAAAAAATACACGCATAGCAATAAGAACCGCAGCAAACCCGACGATGTTCCCCCCCAAAAACGCAATAGCCACTCCGGGTTTCCACAGGTAACAAACACCTCCCCAGGCGAGCGACGCCAACAGGACGCAGTTTATAACTCGTATCACAGCCTCACCCTCCCCTTCCGGCCTTGAGTATCGCGACCATGTAAACATCGCCATGGGTAAATGTTTTTGGCAGTTGCTGTTGGATCAACTCCGGCCAAGTACCTTTCACGAAATAGACGGCCTTCTTCCGCAGTTCGTTTTCCAACCTATCCATTCAAAACCCCCTTAAGTTTTTCTTCTAAATCTGCCTTAAGCGCCTCTAGGTCCTCAATGCTGAACTTCGCTATCTTGTTCCCGTCGCGGATTAGCTGCTCGTAGGCATCTTTACCGTACTTGTCGATGTACCAGGTGATTGCAAAGTGCGGATCGAACTCGTACCGATAGTTATGACCATGGCAGCTACCAACCGCATTAGAAAAATTCCAGCGGACAGAGTGTTTGGCTCTAGTTACGAAATGAAAGCAGCACTCTATCGGCTTCGGGCAAGAGAATACGCAGCGGCCACCGTTTACGCGCTTATCCCTCAAGCGGACGTATGCGCTAAAAAGCTGATCCAGCTTCGCCACTAACCGCTTTCGCTTAGTCGGGGGCATTAACGATTAGCCTTAATCTCTACGACCTTCGCCCGAATTGCTTCAGCGAGAATCTTGGAGCATCCTTGGCAGGCGTCTAGGCTTAATTCGCGATCATGCCGCAGGAGCTTCCCCTCCTCGACATCCTCCAGCCAGGAATTATCCACGCGAACCGTCCAGCAGTTCTCCGCGTACTCCTTATCGCCCCACTTCGCCTCGGAATAGAATCCCTTGGTCACTTTTCCGCAGGCGTCACAGGTTTCCTCGTATCTGGTTGCCATGATTCTCCTAGCCTAGAACTAGGCGGCTACAGTGGCCCCAAGAAATTTAAAATCTCTGTGCTTGATCTTGGTTATAACCCGCTCACCCTTTCGGGTCTTGAACTCAACTACCGGCCTGGCTACAATCCCTTCGGCAATAAAATCTCCCCACGTCGAATTGAAGCCGTTCCGCGTTCTAGCAATGCCATCATGGAGCGTCCCGTTCCCAAGAATCGGAACGATGTCGCATCCCAGTTTTGCGGCAACGTCCTCAACGTCCTTACGCATTAGCCACCAATCACCTACGGCCACGTCAAACAGCGTGAAGTCAACGCCATCAGCCTTGTAGTTACCGCCGCCCTTCTGAATCTTTGCCCCGTAGCCCTCGCCATAGAGGCAGGCGTGATCTTGGCCGAACACCTCCGAAAACTTCTGGCGCTTTGGCGTGGTATCGAATAGATCGTTTAAGCGATTAAGCAAGAATGTCGGGATAGATGCCGCATCCGTCCGGCCCCCAAAAGTAACCCTATTCCCATCCCAGTAGGCCCGGATATTGGTCCCGTCAACCTTCTCAGTAAATACCCATTCGTTATTGGCAAGGTATCCGAATACCGGGTCAGACCATTGGCCCTCGATGATGTTTCCTTTCTGATCCCGCATCCAACAGGTGTTGATCTTGTGGTACTCTTTCATGATTTCTCCTTGCCTAAAAAGGCACGTCCTCCGTCGGTTCCTGCGCGTCTCCGTAATCCTCATCTTTTTCTTGAACGTATGCATCCCCGGCCATAGCGTGGATTCTGGCATGGCCGTGCGATGGGACCTTCCCCTCAAACCCAAGCTGAACGGGGTCCGGCAGCGCCCTATGAACATGCTCCGGGTGCCTGTAGGCCGCTATCGTCCCGTCTTCGTCCCGGTGACAGAAGAAGCCGAAGTCCGTTAGGAATAGCGGCCCAATCTGCTTCATCTCGGCCCAAAGCTCGGTCATGTCTTGTAGCGGCTTAACCGACCGGAACCACCTAGCCGTGTACTCCTTGCCCATACCTGCCGGGTATCCCGCGATACGATGGCAATAGACGCTCCCGCCCTTGGCCCATTCGCTGTAGGTGCAAATCCAGCTTAGGCCGATCTTAACCGGGTTGCGGTAGAGCTTCACGTCTTGACCGTGGAAGCGGACGAACTTCTTATTGCCCTCATCGACTAGCCAGATCCCTACGGTTACGGCCGGAATCCACGGATGGCACTTGCCAGCATGGACGCCGGACTTCTGCATGGCCTCGGCTTGCATCGCCCGCCATTGCGGGGAGTCTTTATCAACCGCCTGCTGTAACCTATCGGCTTCGGTTTGTACTTTTGCCACTTAATTCCTCCGGGTTACGCATCCAGGTCGGGAACCACTTCACAGTTGTGTCTAGTGTCCACGTCATGCCTTGGTTTTGCAGCCATAGACCTATAGCCCTAACGCCAGCCAAGGCCTTATCCGGGTCCCCCAGGGCCATGTCAAAAACCGCTTTACCGGGTCTACAGAAACGCTTATAGGCCTGTCCCGCCGCCTTCCGCTTCAACTCGTCAGGATCGCGGATGTCCATATCCTCGAACTGTTTTAGATAGGCGTTCATGAACTTTTGGAAAGGGCTATCCTGACGCGGCGGGCTCGCCGCTAAGTCTTTTTTAGCTGGAGCAGAAGGCATAGTTAGCATAGGGGATTGCTCCAAGCATGCTCCAAGCATGCCCGAAGCATTTTCCTCGTCGGAGTGCTTACCCCCCTTTTTCTTGCCTATTTTGTCCCATCGAGCGAAGGCAGCTACCTGTGCCCTTTTTTTGAACTCGATTAGGTGCCCGGCATGCTCTTTCCAGTCATGGACGCGGTAAGTGCCGCCGTCCGTTTCCAGAAATCCCGTCCTAGTCATCGCCTCTACCATTTGACCTTGCTTACCCCACCACCCAACCAGCGCCTCAATCTCCTGGGCAGAATACCCGTCCAGAACGCCATTTCTTGCGTGGAATTTACCGCAGTAAATCCACAGTCTGATAGGCAATTCCGCCGAGCCCTTCCCCAGCAGGCCAATTAGTCGCCTGGTTTTAGGATGGTCAAAGTAATCTAAGTCCAAATTTAAATAAGGCATTAGGCTGTCTCCTTTTTTTCATTAGCCCAATTTCGCAAAATGCCTTTAAGATACGGGATGCAGTCAACAGAATGGCGTCCCCTTTTCTCAATCGCTATTTCCAGCGCACGGGACACGTCGTAAACTGAATTGTCGTAAAGGATTTGGCGCAAGGCCCTTTCTACGTACTCGTTAATCCTAAAGTTAGATGCAAGCCAATGGACTTCCTTGCTTATCCTCTCTTCAATCTGGGACTGAATGTAGTTGTATTCTTGAAGCTGGCGCTCTCTTTCGGCAAGGAAAATGGCCTTATCGTGCGGGTCTTCACCGGTTATCTGTTCTGAAAGATTCCTGTTTGATTTTCCTCGATTACAATCGAAGCAAGAGGTAGCAAGGTTCATTTCATCATCGCTCCCGCCCTCTGAAACAGGAACGATATGATCGACCTCTAGGATTACTTTTGGGGACTTGTTGCCGCAGTACCGGCAAGTAAAGTTATCCCGCTTGAATATCTCAAACCTTAAACGTTTTCCAACCGCCACGCTACGCCTCCCCCAGCTGTCCCTTAAAATTGTGCCCGGATAGGCTCCGGGCTGGCCTACTACACGTTGCGATTCTTCTTCGGGCGTCCCGGTCCCCGCTTCTTAGGCATAGCCACAAGGGCTACAACCTCGGGCTTATTCTCGGGCTGCGGGTTTAGCTCGCCCTTAACAAGCGCCTTCACCTTGTCCAGAATCTCCCCCTCATTGCGCTTGGTGTAGGCCCAGAAACGATGGTCACCAACCGTGATCTCGATTTGGTTTAGCTCCTCGTCCGACAGGAACGTATTAGACTGCTGTGCGATCATGCATCCTCCGTTAGGTACATCTCTTGTTGCATTGCCTCCGCCAATCGCTTGGCGTGCAAAAACGATTCAAAGGCGGTCCATATACAGCGGACCTCCTTGACCTCAAAGCTATAGGGCGGCTTCTTATCGACGCGGACGATAACGCCGCGCTCGACTTTGATTCCGTAGGTTTCCCAAAGAGCCTGGGCATAGGCCCCGACCTGGAGCGCGTAGGTATCCCTGATCCCCCCTGACGTCTTCATGTCCCCCAGGATGTACTTGCCATCCTGGTAAGCCAGGAAGTCCAGGGAGCCTCCATACCCATGCTCCAGGCTGGCGACCTTGGTATCACCGGCGATAACCTTAAGCTTTGTGGCGGACAGCCAGTCCTTGAATGCCTTAACGGTATCCGTTAAAGGCTCGGGGACCGTGTAGGGCTGGCCCTTAAAGATGGCGTCGAAGATTAAGTGGGCCTGGGTCCCGTAGTCCGCCGCCTCGTCCTTGAGTTTCTTGGGTTGCTTGCGGGCCTCCGCTAGAACCTCGGCAATCCATTTCTTGTCCAGGACAATGACCTTAGACCCGGAACCGTTCACCTTGCCTTCTAGGGCCTTCTGGACGCGTTCTAGGGCCGTCTTAGTGGCCCAGCCCATGAGAGCATTGGTCTTATTGCCCCCCACGATCTCAAGCGTATTCGTAACCCCGCAGAGCTTGCGCCCGTTCACGAGGTAGAAGTGCTTATCGTCCTCCTCAAGCAACTGGACCTGATACTTGGGCTCAGGCAGGGTCATGGGAACCTCTTTTATCGCTCCGACTTTCATTTCATTCCTCAAATTTTGCACGGGATGATAGTCCCGTGGCTCACTGGCCGGTAGCCCCGGCCTTGGCTCGGTACTGGGGGACTAAATCAACTCCGCTTCCTCCGGTTCCTGGGCGTCACCCTCGACAAGAAACGCCTCTTTGGCGTTGTAGAACTTCCCATCATGCTCATAGGTCAGGGTAAGCTCTTGCCCGGAATCCTTGGCCTCGATTGCCAGGTGCCCCAAGTCGCGGTCGAACGTGCCGTAGGTAATCCCATCCGGGGAGACAATCCCCCACTTGGTATAGGGCTTTCCGTTCTTGTTGGTCCCGGACTTCTCCTTAACGTCGGTCGGGACAAACGTGACTTGGTTGGAGCCACCGTTAGAGGCTTTCGGGGCCTCCTGGGCTGGCTTTGCGTGACCGTTGCCGCCATTCTCGGCGTGAGTGTTGACCGTATTCGCCGGTAGCCGGTCCTGCTCCATCTCCTCGGGGGCATAGACGCCGCTTAACTCGGCCGGGAAGGCCTTGCGAAGCGCCAGACCCTCGGCGCACTTGCCCAACATGAGGAAGGGCATTTTCTTCCACATGAACCCCTGGGCCTCTCCAGGGAAGTACTCGGACCACCTGGCCGTAGCCGTAAAGGGACAGCGTTGGCCGTTTACGATCCGGTAAACGGTTACGCTGGCCTTAACCGGCAAGCCATCCTTGCCTATCTCATAGACAGGGTCGTCAGTCCCGGCATGGCACCCGGTCCGCTGCGCCACAAGCCGGAAACCATCTATCCCAACTTGGATAGACATTTTCCCCGACCGCTTTACCGCGTGAATCTGCCTAACCAACGGGTCAAGCCCTGTCCTCTTAGCCGTATAAAGGAATAGGGCTAACTCGTTATCCGTCGTTTCCTTCGCCACGGTTTGCTTGATAAGGTCTATCTGCTCCCGGGTGAAGGTAATCGCGGGAAGCATCCCCGCCGTCTGGTCCTGCACGATCATTCCGTTTTCGGCCATTTTAGTCCCCTCCCTCTAACTGCATATCGCGCATACAGTCGTACGTGAAATCGTCCTTCACCTGTTGCCGCTCCTCGGGCGTCCAATGGACCTCAGAGGGGCACTTGCTAGTAACCTCGGATCCATTGGCGTCTAGGCCGTAGATAAGCCCGTCCTCGCAGTCCTTAACGTCGCATTCCCGCTCGTCAACATCGCGGGGGTCCAGCCACCTAGAATAATGCTTGCCGAAGTTTTCCATGTTCACACCACCCAAAACCAAATGAAGATCGCGCTAACGAAAAGGAGCGTGAAGTAGAAGGCTTCTTTTAGGTCCACGTTGCAGGGCTCAGGGTTACGCATGGCGGCGATCTCGTTTCGACAATCGTCGCAATGTGAGCTAGGGGAGCTAAGCGGCATATCGCACCCAAGGCACTCAAAACGCGGCAATTGCTTAACGAGCATCACTCACCGCCCCGCTCACCGGAAGTCCCTGGAGTATCTTCTCCGCTACGATGCGATCCCGTTTGCTCATTTGCGCCCCCATTTCAGCGTTATCCCCTTACCGATAACCTTCATTAAGAAGTCCAAGAGGCCGCCCCACTTGATCATTCCGTTCGTGTAGATGGT
>Ga0196963_10000373_pt1 | contig 42400 bp, 39 predicted proteins | sample S1_5metaG_FD_148600 | JGI IMG/M metagenome (GOLD analysis project Ga0196963, IMG submission 148600) | Soil microbial communities from Anza Borrego desert, Southern California, United States - S1_5 | ecosystem: Environmental > Terrestrial > Soil > Desert | place: USA: California | collected... | reverse complement strand
TGGTACCACTGCCCGGCGTCGTCGTGCCACTCGTAGGCGAAACGCACACCGAGCCGGTCGGAACCAAAGAGCCACAGCTCCTTGATCAGCCGGTAGTCCAGCTCGCGGTCCCACTTGCGGCGCAGGAAGGCGCGCACCGCGTCGCGGCCGACCGGGAACTCGGCGCGGTTGCGCCAGCGCGTGTCCTCGGTGTAGACGCGCGCCACCGTGTCCGGATCGCGCGTGTTCCACGCATCCTCGGCCATGCGAACCTTGCGCACGGCCGTGTCCGCGTTGAAGGGCGGAACGAGCGGAGTCGCGGGCGGGGTTGTGAGAGGCGCCGACATCAGTAGGTCTTGTAGGGCAGGAACTTGCCGGACATCGTGATGCTGACGCGGTCGCCCTTGGGGTCGGCCTCGCGCTGCATGTCCATCTTGAAGTCGATCGCGCTCATGATGCCGTCGCCGAATTCTTCGTGGATCAGTTCCTTGAAGGTCGTGCCGTAGACGCTGATCAGCTCGTAGAAGCGGTAGATCAGCGGGTCGGTCGGCACGCTGGTGGGCAGCGAGCCCTTGTAGGGCACGACCATCAGCCACTTCTTCTCGTCGGCCGTCAGGCCGAAGATCTCGGCGACGATGCCGGCCTGCTCCTCGTTCAGCGTCATCTGGCCCAGGCAGGCGGCGGTCACCCACTCCTTGCTCAGGCCCACTTTCGCGGCCACGTCGGCCCACTTCAGGCCTTTTGCGACACGGGTGGCAATGATCTTCTCGGTGACGTCCAGTCTGCTCATGCGGTTCTCCTCGGGGGCAGGGGAATGACCTCGGCGTCGGTGCCGGCGGGTTCGCCGGCAGGCGGCGCGTCGAGGCCGGGGGTGACAAGAGGTGGATGCTCGGGCGCGCGGCCGTGAGACAGCGTGGCGCTGCGCGCGACGAGGAAGTCCACCAGGTGGTTGCGGATGCGGTAGTACTGCGGGTCGTGGTGCAGCGTGGCGCGTGCACGGTCTCGCGGCATCGTGTTGACGACGATCTCCGCCACGCGCGCCTGCGGGCCGTTGCTCATCAAGAGGATGCGGTCCGCCAGCAGGATGGCCTCGTCCACGTCATGCGTGATCATGAAGACCGTCTGGTGCGTCTCGGCGCAGATGCGCAGCAGCTCGTCCTGGATGGTGCCGCGCGTCAGCGCGTCCAGCGCGCCGAAGGGCTCGTCCAGCAGCAGCATGCGCGGCTGGATGGCGAAGGCGCGCGCGATGCCCACGCGCTGCTTCATGCCGCCGGACAGCTCGTGCGGCTTCTTGTCGATGGCGGCCGCCAGGCCGACCATGCCGACGTAACGCGTGACATGTTCGTCCACCTGCGCGCGGGTCCAGGTCGGCCACTTGCTGCGCACCGCGAAGGCGATGTTGCGCCGCACGCTGAGCCAGGGCATCAGCGCATGGCCCTGAAACACCACGCCGCGGTCCAGGCTGGGGCCGGCCACCTCGCGCTGGTCCATGAAGACGTGGCCGCCGCTGGCGGACTCCAGCCCCGCCAGCACGTTCAGGATCGTCGTCTTGCCGCAGCCGCTGTGGCCGATGATGCAGACGAACTCGCCCTGCGCGATGTCGAAGTTGACCGCATCGAACACCGGCACCGGAGCGCCGGGAAAGGCCTTGGCCAGCGCTTCGACGCGCAGGAAGTTGCTGCGTTCTTCAGTCCGCATACGTCACCGCCTTCTGCGCCCGGGCGAACAGTGCGTCCAGCGCCATGCCGACCAGCCCGATCACCAGCACCGCGAAGATCACGTTCGGCAGCGAGAGGTTGTTCCACTCGTTCCACACGAAGTAGCCGATGCCGGTGCCGCCGACCAGCATCTCCGCCGCCACGATCACCAGCCAGGCGATGCCCATGCTGATGCGCATGCCCGTCAAGATGGTCGGCGCGGCGGCGGGCAGGATGACTTCGAAGGCGCGGCGCAGCGGCTTGACTTCCAGCGTGCGGGCCACGTTCAGCCACTCGCGCCGCACGCCGGCGACGCCGAAGGCGGTGTTGATCAGCATCGGCCAAACCGAGCAGATGAAGATCACGAAGATGCCGCTGATGGACGAGTCCTTGATCGTGTAGAGCGCCAGCGGCATCCAGGCCAGCGGCGAGATGGGTTTGAGCACCTGGATGAACGGGTCCAGCGCGCGGTAGGCCAGCGGGCTCATGCCGATCACGAAGCCGAGCGGGATGGCGACCGCCGCGGCGATCAGGTAGCCCAGCGCCACGCGGCCCAGCGAGTAGGCCAGCTGCAGGCCGATGCCCTTGTCGTTGGGCCCGCGGTCGTAGAAGGGCTCGGCGAGATGCCGCGCGATGGTGGTGGCCATCTGAGCCAGGTTCGGGAAGCCGGACTTCTTCACTTCGGCCGCGCCGCCGGCGGCGCCACCGGGGTCCTTGCCCATCAGCTTCGCGTACTCGATCTGCTCGGCCGTCAGCGCGGGCGCCTTGGCGGCCGCCGGTGCCGGCGCGGCCTGCAGCGTGGCCAGGTGCCACACGCCCAGCATCAATGCCAGCAGCAAAAGCGACAGCAGCGCGGCCTTCAGCCGCAAGGTGCGATCAGCGGACGCCATCGCTTCAGGCCGGCGAGCGCTTGATGGCGAAGCCGTCGGCGTAGGCCGCGGCCTTGTCCGGATCGAAGACTCGGCCCATCACGCTGAACTTTGGATAGCTGCCATCAGGCGCGGCCATGTCCAGCGCCTTCATGTGGCGCCTGGCATCGGTCAGCAGGAAGACCTTCTCGGCCACCTGCTTGTAGTTGACATCGCCCTTGAGGTAGCCCCAGCGCTTCATCTGCGTCAGCATCCACACGGCCATGCTCTGCCACGGGATGGGATCGAAGTCGGCGCGGTCGGGCACGTTCTTGACGTTGCCCAGGCCATCCGCGAACTTGCCGGTCAGCACCTGGGCGATCACGGTCTCGGGCTGGTTCAGGTAGGCCTGCGGCGCGATGACCTTGGCGATCAGCTCGCGGTTCTTCGCGTCGCGCGCCATCGCCGCGCTGGTCAGCACCGCGCGGTACAGCGCCGCGAAGGTGTTGGGGTTCTGCTGGATGAACTCGGCCGAGGTGCCGAAGGCGCAGCAGGGGTGGCCGGGCCACAGGTCCTTGGTCAAGAGGTGCAGGAAGCCCACCTCCTCGAACACCGCGCGCTGGTTGAAGGGGTCGGGGCCCAGGTAGCCGTCGATGTTGCCGGCGCGCAGGTTGGCCACCATCTCCGGCGGCGGCACGACGCGGATCTGGATGTCGCGGTCGGGGTCCAGGCCGTGCTCCGCCACGTAGTAGCGCAGCAGGAAGTTGTGCATGCTGTATTCGAAGGGCACCGCGAACTTGAAGCCCTTCCACAGCTTGGGATCGCGCTTGTCCTTGTGCTTGACGTGCAGCGTGATCGCCTGCCCGTTGGTGTTCTGGATCGTCGCCACGTGCATGGGCTGCGGGTTCGAGCCCAGCCCCAGCGAGATGGCCAGCGGCATCGGCGACAGGAAGTGCGTGGCGTCGTACTCGCGGTTCATCATCTTGTCGCGGATCAGCGCCCAGCCGGCGGTCTTGATGACCTCGACATTCAGGCCCTGCTTGGCATAGAAGCCCAGCGGGTGCGCCATGATCAGCGGCGTGGCGCAGGTGATCGGGATGAAGCCGATCTTCAGGTCCTTCTTCTCCAGCGCGCCGCTCTTCTGCTGCGCCAGCGCCTGCAGCGGCGCGATCGGCAGCACGGAGGCGATGGCGGCCATCGCCGCATTGCGGCCTACCGCGCGAAGGAAGCGGCGGCGCAGGGCGTCCTGCGGGAACAGCGCCTTCACCAGCGCGGCCTCGACGAAGGCGTTCGACTCGCTCTCGAAGGCCGCGCTGTCGCTGCGTTGCCGCAGTTCGGCGGTGGCCGAGGCGGCCTCGTGCGCGGCGGCCGACGCATGGCGGCCGCAGGCGCAGCGCATCAGCAGGGGCCGGTCGGCGTCGTACGGGTCCAGGGTGTCGGGGCGCATCGCGGATCCATCGGCTGGGGATGGCCGGATGCTAGGAGGCGCCGCCTGTGCCCGACATCGTGCTGGGCGTGCTTCGCTTGTAGTGGTCGCACTACATCTGCGGCGCAGACCAGCGGATGGCGTTCGCCGCCATGGGGGAAAGCCCTTGGCGGCGCCGGGCCGCCATCAGACCAGCTCCTGCCGCACCGCGTACAGCGCCAGCTCCACGTCGTTGCGCACGCCGGTCTTCTCGAGCACGCGCGCGCGGTAGGTGCTGACGGTGTTGGGCGACAGCACCAGCTGCTCGGCGATCTCGCCGACGCTCTTGCCGCTGGCGAGCAGGCGGAAGACCTGGTACTCGCGGTGCGACAGGCGTTCGTGCTGCGGCGCGCAGCCGGCGCCGAGGGCGGCAGCCAGCTGCTCGGCCACGTGGTGCGTGATGAAGAGCTGGCCGCGCGCCACCTTGCGGATGGCCTCGATCATCTGCTCGCTGTCGGCGCTCTTGTTCAGGTAGCCGGCGGCGCCCATCTTCAGGCTGCGCACGGCGTACTGGCGATCGGGGTAGGTGCTGAGCATCAGCACCGGCAGCTTCGGAAACTCGGCCTTCAGCGCCTTCAGCACGTCCAGCCCGTCGCGGCTCGGCATCGCGATGTCCATCAGCACCACGTTCGGGCGCCGGCCCTGCGCCGCGCCTTCGCGCACCAGGGCGATCGCGTCGGGGCCGTTGCCAGCTTCGCCGAACACGGCGATGTCCGGCGCATCGGCCAGGATCTGCCGGATGCCCTGGCGGACGATCAGGTGGTCGTCGCAGATCAGGACCTGGATCGTCACGGTGTGTTCTCCCGCACCGGCGTGGCCAGCGGCATCACCAGGCGCACCACGGTGCCGGCGCCCGGTGCGCTGTCGATCACCAACTCCCCGCCAAAGTGAGCGGCCCGCTCGCGCATGCCCCGCACGCCATGGCTGCGGACGGCGTCCAGCACCTCCGGCGTGGTGCCGATGCCGTTGTCGCGCACTTCCAGGTACAGCACCGGGTCGGGCGGCGCATCGACGTCGAGCCGGATCGCGACGTGGGTGGCATGGGCATGCCGCGCGATGTTGGACAGCAGCTCCTGCAGGATGCGGAACACCGCGATCGCGAGGCCGCCCTGCGGCGCCTCCACGCCCGCCGCGACGTGGAACTGCAGCCGGCCCTGGACCTGGTCGGCCGCCGCCCGCAGCCATTCCTGGGCCTGCCACTCCAGCGCCGCCCACAGGCCCTGGTGGTCGAGGATGCTCGGGCGCAGGTCGGTGATGATGCGGCCGATTTTGTCGACCGCGGTGTCAATCAGCCCGCCCATGCGTTGGCACTTGGCGGGCAGCTCGTTGTGCGATGGCGCCGGCACCGCGGCCATGGCGGGCGCGCGGCCGACGCGGCGCTCCAGCCACTGCACATCCATCTTCAGCGCCACCATCAGACTGCCCAGCTCGTCATGGATCTCGCGCGCGATGCGGGTGCGCTCGGCCTCGCGCACCGTTTCGAGGTGGTTGGCCAGCTCGCGCAGTTCGCGCGTGCGCTCGGCCACGCGCTGTTCCAGCTCGTCGTGGTGGCGCTGCAGCAGCGCCTGCGCGGCCTTGCGCTCGCTGATGTCGACGAAGGTGACGACCGCGCCGCGCACCTGTCCGTGCTCGATGATGGGATAGCTGGAGTACTCGGCCGGGAAGCCCGAACCATCGGCGCGCCACAGCAGGTCGTCGTCGATGCGGCAGGGCTGGCCGCGGCGGAAGGCGCTGAAGATCGGGCAGTCGCACTCGGCGTACTTCACACCGTCAGGCCGGGTGTGGTGGATCAGGTCGTGCATGTTGCGCCCAAGCACCTGATCGGTGCGCCAGCCCAGCATCTGGGCGGCGGCACGGTTCACGAAGGTGCAGCGGCCCGCCAGGTCGACGCCGTAGATGCCCTCGCCGGTGGATTCCAGCAGCAGGGTGCTCAGTCGGTCGATGGCGGCCGGCGCGGCGGGGGCGCTGTCCATGGGGAACACTGCGCAAGGGCCGTGCCACCCGCTTGCACCAACGGCGCCGTCCGCGCCGCCCTCGTTGGGCCGCCGATGGCGTACTGTCAGCGACCTCGGCGTGCCTGCCAGTTCGCCAGCGCGTGTTTCGCGTCGGCAGGGTCCGGCGCCGCGGCGCCTGTGGGCGCCGTCAGCTCGACGACGTAGCCGTCCGGGTCGCGCAGGTAGATCGATTCGATGAAGCCGTGGTCGCTGATGCCGCGCACGTCGACGCCGGCGGCCTCGGCGCGGGCGAGCATGGTATCCAACGCCAGCCGGTCGATGCGCAGCGCGACGTGCAGGTCGAAGTCATGCTGGGCCTTGAACTCGAAGGGCAGGTCCGGCGCCTCGAAGAAGGCCAGGCAGGAGCCGTCGCCCATCGCGTAGAAGCTGTGCAGCACCTCGGTCGCGCGGCCGGTCTTGGTGGTGCGGATCTCGAAGGCATCGACCAGCGGCAGGCCGAGCAGACCTTCGTAGAAGTCGCGCGTGCGGCCGGAGTCGCTGCAGCGGAAGGCTGAATGGTGCAGGCCGTGGATGGCGGGCGGGGTATCCATGGCTGGCAGTGTGCGCCGCGGCAGGCGCTCGCGCCATCCGCCGGAAGAGCCATCGAACGGGGCTTGCGTCGATCTCCGATGCTGTGCGACCGCTTCACATTCAGCCTCCCCTGATTCAGTAGTTCTCAGTGAAGTCCAGTTCGACCGACGCACAGGGCGATTCGCTGTCCAACGCACGTGGTCGACAGAATGTCGGGCCCGCGGCACTCGAACGTGGCCGTGGTCCCTGTGCCCTGGCTTCGGTCCCGGTCAACTTGCAAGCGGCAGGCTTCAGGGCGGTGTCGTACGCCTTCGCGATGTCGTCAGCGCTTGCACGACTCGAATAGGCCACCGCGATGAAGGGCGAACTCTCACCGTCGCGTCGCGCCAGCGGTACAGCGGCGGCGTGCATTCGCTAACGATCGGCAGTTGCTTGATCGTAGTCGGTAGGCCGAAAAGAAAAAGATCGAACCGCGCCGGACATCGCGGGCCTCGAACAAGGCCCCGGCACCTACATAGGCCGAGCCGGCGGCGAGCACGAGCCCGATGCCAACCCCGACCGCGAGCGACTTCTTCGAAAAACTTCTCATGCCTGGGGCCGAGTTGCTGGACGAGACTCACTCAGTCGCAACCCTGGTTATGGCGTGGTTACCAATGATTACGCTCGCTTCCCCAGTTATTGGGCTGTGCCGATCGTTCGTGCCTGCTATCGTGCGCGCCTTCTTGTTGTAAGCCAACCGGAGAGCCTGATGATCGTTCAAGCATTGCGCCGAGTCGTTGTCGCTGGGGCCGTGCTGGCGGTCTCGTCCGTGAATGCGGCGGCCGCCTCTCCGTGCGCGGCGCCCAATTGGGCAACAGTTGAAGTTGCGCACTCCTTGCCCTCCGAAGGGGTCGTGGTGCACATGCAACCGCTGGCGCGAATGGTTGTTCCGCCTGGATACGATGTCATTTCGTCAAGGCCAGGAGGGGCAATAGCTTTTCGTTGGCCGGGTTCATCCGGAATGGCCCTGACTTTCAACTTCGAAAGCGATGACTTTGCGCGGATTCATGGGCGAAGCAGCGCTTATGAGCTCTACGCAGCCATATTTCGGGCCTTGGATCCGGCCGGGTGCAAAGCCCTTGCCGAAGGGTTTGAGCTGGACAAGGAAGATTATCGCGATCGATTCGTTTGGTCTCCCGATGTCGAGGCCTACATGTACGGTCGACTTGACCGGCACACCTTCTACTTGCTCGATCGAAAGCAGCCTCGTTTCGTCCTGATGGGTGCATTCAAGAATGCCACCAAGAGCCAGGCGCAGGCTGTGTTGCGGAGTTTTGTTGTTGGTCAATAGACCGGTGGAGGAACAAAATGGAACCGATCGGACCTGAAGAGCAGCAGGAAATGCGCGACGTTCTGCAGCGCTTCTACGGCTCAGAAGTGCAGGGCTGGACAATAACTTATGAAATGTATGAAATGCTCGGTGAGCTAATGCAGAAGAGTGGGGGTTGCACGCGTGTGATGCATTTTGTTCCGCGGCCGTGGGACTTTTCCAACCCGATCAAGTGGGCACAAAAGCAAGTTCGTCAGGCGATCACGCGATATCTCAAGACCCCTGAGGGACAGCACTACATCTCCTGCATGCGCGCTGCAGCAATTGGCATGAAGTCGCGGTTCGTGGTGGCCGCAAGTGGCGCATAGGGGCACATAGGGCGCAAATCCCAGATCCGAGAAGTTCGTCAGCGCTGGCGGCTTTGCCGCCACACGGTTGCGGACTTCGGTGCTCGGCGCGGCACAGCGTACGGGTGAGTGCCGACAGGCTTCAGATCATCGGCGCCAGCGGCGCCCCTGGCCGCTGGCCGCATTCGTCGAACAGGCGGACCGTGCAGCGGGCGCACACCGCGCCGTCCAGCCTCGACACGATGTGCGCGATGGCGCTGCGCTTGTCCGCGAACACGTGATCGGCACCCAGCCGGCTGCTGAAACCGGTGGCCAGCCAGGTCTGCACCACCGGCGGCCGCGGGCGGTGGAAATACAGGTCGCCCTGCGTCTCGCGGCGGCGGATCAGTTCGTCGTCCCACAGGTCGGCGCCGGCCAGGTCGATGAAGTTCATGCTCTTGGCCATCACCAGCAGGTGCCGCTGGCCGGGATGGTCGCGGCGCAGCGCGCGCAGGTGCTCGGCCACGTGCGGCACGGCGCCGAACCACACCGAGCCTTCCATGCGCAGCAGCTTCAGCTGCGGGCACTCGGGCAGTGGCCGGGGCAGCCCGGTCGGCTCGCCGGCCGGCGTCAATGGGTTGGGATCGATGACGACGAAGGGGCGGCCCACGCCCTGCCGGTCGAAGCCCATCGTGCGCATCGCCGGGTGCGCGGTGCGGTAGAGGTAGGCGACGAAGGACAGCATCACGCCGGCCAGGATCGCGATCTCCAGCCGCAGCGCCAGCGTGGCGGCGAGCGTGGCGGCGGCGATGCCGAATTCGCGCCGGTCCAGGCGCCACAGGCGGCGCCAGCCGGCAGGGTCGACCAGCGACGCGGCCACCAGCAGCAGCAGCGCACCCACGCCGGCCATCGGCACCCAGGCCAGCAGCGGCCCGGCCACCAGCAGCAGGGCCACCAGCCACAGCGCCGCGGCCACGCCGGCCAGCGGCGTGCGGGCGCCGGCTTCCAGGTTGGGCAGCGAGCGGTTCAGCGAGCCGCAGGCGATGAAGCCGCCGGCGAAGCCGCTGGCCAGGTTGGCCAGGCCCTGGCCGGCGCATTCGCGGTTGGTGTCCAGCGGCTCGCCGGTGCGCGCGGCGAGGAACTTGGCGATGGCCACCGACTGGCCGAGCGCGATGATCGTCAGCGCGAAGGCCATCGGCAGCAGCTGCGGCAGCAGCGCGGGGTCCAGCGCCGGCCAGCGCCATTGCGCCGCGGCGGCGGCCAGCGACGGCAGCGCGCCCAGCCGCGCGACGGGTGCGCCGGGCAGCGCGCCGCTGTGCAGCAGCCAGGCGCCCAGCGCGGCACCCATAGCCAGGGCGATCAGCGCCGTCGGACCGTTGCGCCACAGCGCGCGCAGCAGCAGCGCGGCGGCCAGCGTCAGCGCGCCCACCGCCAGCGCCGCCCACGACACGCCGGCCTGCAGCGCTTGCCAGGGCGTGGCGCGGCCGGTGGCGCCGAGCACGCCGGCCAGCGCATGCCAGCCGATCAGGATCGCCGCACCGCCGGTGAAGCCCAGCATCACCGATGGCGAGATGAAGTTGGCCAGCGTGCCCAGCCGGGCCAGCGCCAGCGTGAGCTGCAGCGCGCCGACCATCAGCGTCAGCGCGATCGCCAGCGCCACCGACAGCGCCGGGTCGCCGCCAGCCAGCGGCAGCAGCATCGCGCCCAGTGCCAGCGCGGTGGCATTGGTGGGGCCCGTCATCACGACGCGGCTGGAGCCGGCCAGCGCGGCGACGGCGGTCGGCACGATGGCGGTGACCAGCCCCATCGCCGGCGGCAGGCCGGCAAGTGCCGCGAACGCGATGGCCTGGGGCAGCACCAGCACCGCGCCCAGCAGGCCGGCCAGTGCGTCGGCGCGCAGCGTGGCGCCGCTCAATTGGCGCACCCAGGGGCCGAGGAGACGTTCAGGCAAGGGCGCGCGCATGGTGCGCGGCATTCTAGGAAGGCGTTGCCGGTGCCCGGTCCCTCGTTCGCCGCGCGCCGCGGTGGGCCCGATGCGCACGCCGTTTGCCCTGGGGCGCCAGGCCTCGCCGCAGGCCGTGCCGCCGTGGAACTCCCAAGGCGGCGCGGCCGGGCGAAGGCCGAGAATCCGCCGCACCTCGCCCACCGATGACCCGGAGCCCCGCACCGATGCGACCGAGCCCAAGCTGCTTCCTTCCTTTCGTGGACCTGTGCGGCCTCCGCGGCCTGTGGCGTGCGCTGGTGATGGTGCTGGCGATGGCGGGCGCCGCCGGCGGCGCCGCGGCGCAGGGCAAGTCGCTGCGCATCGCCAGCGCCTTCGATCCGCAGACCATGGACCCGCACGCGCTGGCGCTGCTGTACCACTCGCGCATCGCCTTCCAGGTGCACGACTGCCTAGTGGGGCGCGACGAGCACTTCAAGCTCGAGCCGGCGCTGGCCGAGTCCTGGACCATGACCTCGCCCACCAGCTGGCGCTTCAAGCTGCGTGGCGGCGTCAAGTTCCATGACGGCAGCCCCTTCACGGCCGATGACGCGGTCTTCTCGATCGAGCGTGCGCTGGGCCCGACCTCGCAGCGTGCATTCAGCCTGCAGGGCCTGCAGTCGGTGAAGAAGGTCGACGACCTGACCATCGACTTCCAGCTCGCGGCGCCCGACGCGGTGTGGCCCGAGAAGCTGTGGCTGGTCGCGATGATGAGCAGGAAGTGGGCGCAGGCGCATGGCGTGGAAAAGGCGCAGGACTTCAACGGCAAGCAGGAAACGCATGCGGTGCGCAACGCGATGGGCACCGGCCCCTTCCGCCTCGAGAGTTATCAGCCCGACGTGCGCGTGGCGCTGAAGCGCCACGAGCAGTACTGGGGCCGCACCGACAAGCGCGTGGGCAACGTCGACGAGGTGCGCTTCGTCGGCATCAAGAGCGACGCCACGCGCCTGGCCGCGCTGGCCTCGGGCGAGGTTGACCTGGTGCTCGACCCGCCGTTCCAGGACGTCGGCCGGCTGAAGAACGAGGGCCGGCTGAACGTGCTGTCGACGAGCGACATCGGCACCCAGTACTTCACCTTCGACCAGGCCCGGGACGAACTGGTGCAAGGCGACGTCAAGGACCGCAATCCCTTCAAGGACAAGCGCGTGCGCCTGGCGGTGGCGCATGCGCTGAACATCGACCTCATCATCGACAAGGTGCTGCGCGGGCAGGCCACGCCCACCGGCAGCTACATCTCGCCGCTGGTGGACGGGCACCTGCCCGAGCTGGACAAGCGCATCCCCTACGACCCCGCCAAGTCGCGCCAGCTGCTCAAGCAGGCCGGTTACCCCAACGGCTTCGGCGTGACGCTGGACTGCGTGAACGTGGCCTACCGCGAAGCCGTGTGCCAGGCCGCCACCGCGATGCTGGCGCAGGTCGGCATCCGCGTGAACCTGCGCAGCTCGCCGACCAACCAGTTCTTCCCGAAGCTGAGCCAGGCCACCGCCAGCTTCATCGAGTTCGGCTGGACGCCGGCCATCGACCCCTGGCCGACGCTGAACGCGCTGTTCCGCACCTGGACCCCGCAGGGCGGCGGCACCTTCAACGCCGGCCGCTACAGCAACCCCAAGCTCGACGAGCTGATCGACTCGGTGCGCACCGAACCGGACATCAACACCCGCCGCGCCCGCGTGGGCGTGGCGCTGCGCCTGCTGCAGGACGACCTGCCCTACATCCCGCTGTACCGCCGCCACCTGAACTGGGCGATGGCGAAGAAGGTCAAGGCCGTGCAGTGGCCGAACGACCAGATCGAGCTGAGGTTCGTGAAGCTGCAGTGAGCCGTTGGCGCCGGCGCGGTGTCAAAGCGCGCTTTCGAGGCGGCGCATCAAATTAAAGCCTGCTTCAATATCTGCGGCCTCTCGGAAAGACCGCTTTCACAAGATGCGCAGCACCGGCAGTTACGTCACGACCACAACGCTGGGTGAGTCGGTACGCGCATTCGTGCCGCATGCGCTGCCGCCAACCCACCCCGCGCTGCTGATGGATGCGTTCGAGGCCCCCGACCGCAGCGCGGAGCTGGCATTGGCGCGCTTGTCCGGGGTGTCAGGCTGGGTGCCGTCCTCGCTTCACGATCGAGCAGGTGCGACAGCGGCTGCAGACGACGTTCCCGACGGCCACCGCGGCGGTGAAGCGGCTGGAGGAGCTGGGCCTGGTCACCGAGTTGACCGGCCAGAAGAAGAACCGCAGCTTCAGCTATGGCGCCTACGTCGAGCTGCTGACGCGTTGAGGCGCTGACGGGTTCCACCAACAGGGCACCCCTTCGTTGACGCAAGCGGCGACGGGCCCGTTCGCGCTGCGTTCCGCCATCCGTGGTCCTGTCGATCGGAGTGCCGAATTCCGGTGGGGCTGCGTGCGATGCGCCGCCTCAGCCCGGCGAGCCATCGGCCGAACCTGACGCGCCGCGGGCTGTTCTGATCGCTCCGGGCGGTCAGCATGCATCTGGCGGCGGCGCCAACCGTGCCATCGTGAGATGGTTCCCGGCTGCGATGCGACCACGCGATTGGAGGGGGCGTTCAGCGGCACCATGGCGCAGGCCTCTGCCAGAATGCGCCCGCCGTGCGGCACGCACGCCGCCACGGCACCTGACCGGTCGCTTGCACACGAAGTGAGCGGCATCCCTGCAGTACCCACGGGAGCCGGCCTTGCCGAACCATCCTGAACTTCCGCCGGCGGCCGCCGGCGGCAATGCCGCCTGGCGCGCGCGCAGCCTGCGCGCCGTCTGGCATCCGTGCACGCAGATGAAGTCGCACGACCTGGGCCAGCCGCTGGTGCCGATCGCGCGGGCCGAAGGCGTGTGGCTGATCGACCACGAGGGCCGGCGCATCGTCGACGGCGTCAGTTCCTGGTGGGTCAACCTGTTCGGCCATGGCCACCCGGCGCTGCGCGCGGCCTTGCACGACCAGATCGACCGGCTGGACCATGTGATGCTGGCCGGCTTCACCCATGCCCCGGTGGTGGAGCTGTCCGAGCGCCTGGCCGCGCTGACCGGCCTGGGCCATGCGTTCTACGGCAGCGACGGCGCCAGCGCGACGGAGATAGCGCTCAAGATGAGCGCCCACTTCTGGCGCAACAGCGGACGGCCGCGCAAGAGCCGCTTCGTCGGCCTGGCCGGCGGCTACCACGGCGAGACGGTCGGTGCACTGGCCGTGACCGACATCGCGCTGTTCCGCGAGGCCTATGCGCCGCTGGTGCGCCTGGCCGCCACCGTGCCCAGCCCGGATGCGCGCGGCGCGGGTCCCGGCGAGACGGCGGCAGACGCGGCCGCGCGCGCCGCCGATGCGCTGCAGGCCTGGCTGGCCGCGCACCATGAAGACACCGCCGCGCTGATCCTGGAGCCGCTGATCCAGTGCGCCGCCGGCATGGCCATGCACGATGCCGCCTTCCTGCGCCGCGCCCGCGCGCTGTGCGACCAGTACGACGTGCACCTGGTGGCCGACGAGATCGCGGTCGGCTTCGGCCGCACCGGCACGCTCTTCGCGCACCAGCAGGCCGGCATCCGGCCCGATTTCCTGTGCCTGTCGAAAGGCCTCACCGGCGGCATGCTGCCGCTGTCGGCGGTGCTGACGACCGATGCGGTCTACGACGCCTTCTACGACGACGCCGTCGCGCGCGGCTTCCTGCATTCGCATTCCTATACCGGCAACCCGCTGGCCTGCCGCGCCGCGCTGGCGGTGCTGGACCTGTTCGAGCGCGAGCCCTGGATCGAACGCAATGCCGAGACCGCGCGCCGGCTCGACACCGCGTTCGCGCCGCTGTCGGGCCACCCGCGCGTGGCCCATGCGCGGCGCTGCGGCATGGTTTGGGCCTGGGATGCGGTGGACGCGCCGGCTGACTTCGCGCAGCGCCTGCACCGCAGCGCGCTGGCGCAAGGCGTGCTGCTGCGGCCGATCGGGCACACGCTGTACGCGATGCCGCCCTACGTCATCGACGCCGAGGCCGGCGAGCAGCTGGCGCGCGTCGCGCTGGCGTCCTTCGGCGAGGCCTTGCGCGATGGCTGACGGTCATGCGAGCCCCCTGGCGCCTGCGGCGCCACGCCCCGAGGGCGGCGCAACGGCCTTGGCGCGGCCCGGCGGCCCTTGCTTCTTCGTCGTCGGTACCGACACCGGCGTCGGCAAGACGCTGGTTGCCGCCGGCCTGCTGCACGCGCTGGCACGCAAGCATGCGCGCGTCGTCGGCATGAAGCCGGTGGCCGCCGGCGCGGTGATGGTCGATGGCGCCTGGGCCAGCGAGGACGCGCTGGCGCTGCGCGCCGCATCGACCCTCGCCGTGCCGCCCGCGCTCGACAACCCGGTGCTGCTGCCCGAGCCGCTCTCGCCGCACCTGGCCGCGGCGCGTGCCGGCTGCCGCATCCGCCTGGACGTGCTTGTTGAAAGTTATCGATCCCTGGCGGCGCAGGCCGACGCGGTGGTCGTCGAAGGCGCCGGCGGCTTTTTGGTACCGCTGGATGACGAGGCCACCGGCGCCGACCTGGCGCTGCGCCTGCAGCTGCCGCTGGTGCTGGTGGTCGGCCTGCGCCTGGGCTGCCTGAACCATGCGCTCTTGACGGCCGAGGCCATCGCCGCGCGCGGCCTGCGCCTGGCCGGCTGGGTGGCCAACCGCATCGATCCGCAGATGGCCGCGGTCGACGACAACATCGCCACGCTCGCGCGCCGGCTGCCGGCCCCGCTGTGGGCCGAGCTGCCGCACGGCTGCACCGACGCGCGCCACCTTCCCTTCAACGCACGCTTCCACACCGATGTCCTGGCTTGATGAGTTCGATGCCCGCCTGCGCGACCTGGATGCCGCGGGCCTGCGCCGGGTGCGCCGAGTGGTGCGTCCTGACGGAGCGCCGGAGGGGGGCACGCGCCTCATCGTCGACGGCGAGCCGCTGCTGGCCTTCTGCAGCAACGACTACCTGGGCCTGGCCGCCCACCCGGCGCTGATCGAGGCCGTGTGCACCGGCGCGCGTGAATTCGGCGTCGGCTCCGGCGCCTCGCCGCTGGTCAGCGGGCACAGCGCCGCCAACGCCGAACTGGAGCGGGAGCTGGCCGCCTTCGTCGGCCTGCCGCGCGCGCTGTACTTCTACGCCGGCTATGCCACCAACGCCGGCCTCGTGCCGGCCCTGGTAGGCGAGGGCGATGCGCTGCACTCCGACGCGCTGAACCACGCCTGCCTGATCGACGGCGCCCGGCTCTCGCGCGCGGCCATCCACCGCTACCCGCACGGCGACCTGGACGCCCTGGGCCGCGCGCTGGCCAAGAGCGGCGCGCGACGCCAGCTGGTGATCACCGACGCGGTCTTCAGCATGGACGGCACCATCGCCGACCTGCGCACGCTGCTGGCGCTGTGCGAGCGCCACGATGCGCTGCTGCTGATCGACGACGCGCATGGCCTGGGCGTGCTCGGTCCGCAGGGCCGCGGCACGCTGGCGGCCGCGGGCCTCACCGGCGCCGCGGCGTCGCGCCGCGTGCTGTACATGGCCACGCTGGGCAAGGCGCTGGGCGTGTCGGGCGCCTTCGTCGCCGGCGACGCCACGCTGGTGGAGTGGCTGCTGCAGAAGACCCGCAGCTACATCTTCGCCACCGCCGCGCCGGCGGCGCTGGCCACCGCGCTGCGCGCCAGCCTGCGCCTGGTGGAAGCCGGTGATGCGCGCCGCGCCCACCTGCGCCACCTGATCGCGCGGCTGCGCAGCGGCCTGGCGGGACTGCCCTGGCACCTGGCGCCCTCGACCACGCCGATCCAGCCGCTCATCATCGGCGGCAACCAGGCCGCGCTGGCGGTGATGGACGGCCTGCGCGCGCGCGGCCTGTGGGTGCCGGCGATCCGCCCGCCCACGGTGCCCGAAGGCAGTGCGCGGCTGCGCATCACGCTCAGCGCCGCACACACCGAGGCGGACGTCGACCGGCTGGTGGACGCGCTGCGCGGGCTGGCGCACGGCGCCGCGTAGGCGGCGTCTTCAGCTGAACGAAAGCGCTGGCGGCGCACGCGCCACCGGCCGCACCGTGTGGCGTGGGCGGCGCTTGCCGCCCGGCTCCGAGCTGGCGCCGCGGTCGGGCCGAGGTGTCAGCCCAGCACCACCTCGATCCAGCCGCGCAGGCTGTTGACGAAGGCCATCGCCTCGACCTGCGGCAGTTGATCGACCCGCACCACCGCCTCCACCAAGCGTCCGTCGCGCAGCGCCGCGGCGCGGCCCACGCCGCCCAGCAGGCCGCAGGCCAGCGGCGGCGTGACCCAGCGGCCGCCGAGCTTCAACGCGGCGTTGCCGCGCGTGAACTCGGTGATCTCGCCGCGGGCATTCCACAGCAGGGTGTCGAACACCGTGGGATCGGTGGGCGCCAGCGCCTCGTAGTGCGCGCGGCGCGTGGTCTTGAAACGCACGAACTCGCCATCGGCCTCGGCCAGCGGGCGCGGCGCGAGCTGCACACGCGGCGTGCCGGTGGTGGCGGCATGGGCATGGGCTTCGGCCGTCGCGCGGCCGCGCGCGTCCAGCAGCAGGCGCACGCGCCAGGTGCCGTTCGGGTGGGCGGCCGCCAGGCGGTCCAGCGTGGCCACCACGACGGCGCCGTCGTGCTGGAAGCCGAAGTGAGCGGCCGCGCGCGCCAGCCGCGCCAGGTGCAGCGCACGTTCGTGCAGCTGGCCGTCCTGCAGCCGCATCGTCTCCAGCAGCTCGAAGGGCGCGCTCGCCCGCTCGACGAAGCCGCGCTTGGTGCGCCACTCCTGCCACTCGCCCTCGGCCTGCGCGTCGGCGGTGATGCCGCTGCCGATGCCGCAGCGCAGCGCGTCGCCGCGCAGCTGTAGCGTGCGGATCGGCACGTTGAAGGTGGCCGCGCCGCCCGGCTGCAGCACGCCCACTGCGCCGCAGTAGACGCCGCGCGGGCCCGGCTCCAGCCGGCGGATCAGCCGCATCGCCTGCACCTTGGGTGCGCCGGTCACCGAGCCGCAAGGGAACAGCGCCGCGAACAGGTCCGCCAGCGTGGTGCCTGCGCGCGGCCGCGCCTGCACCACCGAGACCATCTGCCACACCGTGGGCCAGGCCTGGCAGTCGAACAGCCGCGGCACCTGCACCGTGAACGGCCGGGCGATGCGCGACAGGTCGTTGCGGATCAGGTCCACGATCATCAGGTTCTCCGCGCGTTCCTTGGGCGATGCGCGCAGTGCCTCGGCCTGCGCGGCGTCGGCCTCGGGCGTGGCGCCGCGCGGCGCCGTGCCCTTCATCGGTTGCGACTGGACGAGGCCATGGCGCCAGTCGAAGAACAGTTCCGGCGACACCGACAGCACCTGCTCGGCGCCGCTGTCGATGTAGGCCGCCAGCGCCTGCGGCTGCGCGCGCCGCAGCGCGTCGAACAGCGCGCGGGCGCTGCCTTCGCGCAGGCGGCCCTGCAGCGGCGCGGTCAGGTTGACCTGGTACAGCTCGCCGTCGGCGATGGCGCGGTGGATCTCGGCGATGGCTGCATCGAAGGCCGGGCGCGCCGGCCGGCCGTGCCACTCGGCCAGCGCGTCGCCGGGCTCGGCGGCGGGCAGCGGCAGCGCCCGCTCGTGCACGCCGAACCAGGCCAGCGGGCCGTCGGCCGGGTGGGTCTCGAAAGCGCTGTCGAAGGCGGCCGCGGCCTCGTAGCGCAGCCAGCCGACGCACCAGCGGCCGGCCTGGGCCTCGGCCTCGGCCGCGTCCAGCACGGCCCGCACCTCGGCCACGCTGTGCGCCACCAGCACGCGGCAGGGCGCGCCGAAGGCTGCGCGCAGCGGCGCGATGCCGGACTGCGGCGAGGCGAAATCGATCAGGGCATGCAGGGGCGGAGGTCTCACGGCGGCGCGCAGTCTACGGGGTGCGGGGCGTCGCGCTTGGCTCCAGGCGCCGGCCAGTGGCCGCCAGGTGCCACCCACTGGCCGCCAGGTACCACCCAGCGGGCTTCAGGCGCCCATGCCTGGGCGTCAAGCGCCCACGATCCAGCCCTCCAGCGGATCGACCCCGGCCGGCAGCCCCCAGTTCGGCTGCTGCGCGGCCCAGGCGGCCTGCAGCAGGCACAGCACGGCGTCGATCGAATCGCCCGAGCCGTCGGCGGCCAGCGTGTCGCGCTGCGCGGCCGTCAGCTTCAGCCGCAGGCCCAGGCGCGAGCGGCCCTGCTCCAGCGCATCGACCAGGTCCTTGCGCGCGATCAGCCGCTCGGGCGTCTGCTTGCCCGCGTCGTCGCTCTTGTACGAGCGGCGGCCCAGCAGCTCGCGCGCGCTCAGGCCGGGGTAGGCCTCCAGCGCGATGCGCGGGGCGTCCGGCCGCGGCGGCTCGTGCGCCGGAAAGTGCGCGCCGGCCGCGCGCAGCAGCGGCACGCCGGCATGCATCATGTACGCCACCGGCGGGTTCACCCACTTCATCGACGGGCTGGAGCCGGCCGGCGCTTCGCAGGCGCGGGCCGCGAACTTCGAGCCCGCCGGCCGCGCGGCGCAGAAGGCGGCAAAGGCGTCGCGGATCTGAGGCCGCGTCATTCGCGCGTAATGATCCATGCTGGCGGCCCACTCGGTCGGCCAGCCCAGCGCCTCGGCCAGCGGGCGCGACAGGCCGAAGGGCAGGTCGAAGCCGCCGATCCAGGCCGGCGTGGCGGCGAGCCAGGCGGTGAAGGCTGCGTCGGTCTCGAAGCGCTCCAGGCGCTGCAGCTGCAGCACCGCGCCGCGGCGGTCGCCCAGTGCCGCCACGATGGGCTTGCGCCGCGTCGGCCGGCTGGAAAAGTCGACGCCGATGAGCTGCGGCGGTGCGGCGGCCGTCACGCCGGTCAGCACCCGGCCTGCCGGCGCCGGTCGTGCAGCGCGTGGAAGGCCTTCTTCTGCTCGTACATCAGGCTGTCGGCCCGGTGCAGCGCGGCTTCCAGCCGCTCGCCGGGCGCCGACACCGCGCTGCCGATCGACAACCGCAGCGGCTGGCCGCTGTGGAACTGGTTGTTCAGCTCCAGCAGCTCCTGCAGCGTGGCCAGCAATTGCTCGGCGGCATGGGCGTCGCCGTTGGGGATCAGCACCGCGAACTCGTCGCCGCCGATGCGTGCGGCGGTGGCGGGCGGCTCCACTGCCTTGGCCAGCACCTCGCCGACGCGGCGCAGCAGCGCGTCGCCGGCGCGGTGGCCCTGCTCGTCGTTGACCTGCTTGAGGCCGTTGAGGTCGATCACCAGCAGCGCCACCGGCTGCGTCGCCTTGCGCTCCAGCCGGTTCAGCTCGTCGTCGAAGAAGGAGCGGTTGCGCAGCTTGGTCAGCGCGTCGTGCTTGCCGAGGAACTCGAGGTAGCCCTCGGCCTTCTTGCGCGCCGTGATGTCGGTGAGCGAGACCTGCACCAGCGACCAGTCGTCCTCGTGCCCGGGCAGCACTGCCAATTGCAGGTGCACGTGCAGCAGCTCGCCATCGAGCCCGTAGTTCACCGTCTCGCGCTGCTGGAACAGCTTGCCGTCCCACAGCTCGATCAGCTGCTCGGTGAAGGGGCGGCGCATCTCGTCGCGGAAGACGTCGGGCAGGCGCTTCAGCAGCGTGGCCCGGTCGGGCGCGCGGAACATCGCCAGCGTCTGCCGGTTCACGTCGATCACGCGGATCTCGGCCATGCAGCGCTCGACGAATTCCGGGTGCACGTCGGTGAAGGTGCGGAAGTCGGTGATGCCCTGGCCGCGTACTTCGTCGACCAGCGCCTTCACCGCGCTGAAGTCCTCCACCCACAGCGACACCGGCGAATGCTCGAACAGGCCCTGCGCGTAACGCTCGCTGCGCTGCAGCGCGCGGCGCGCCTGCTCACGCGTGCTGACGTCTTCCAGCGACAGCAGCACGCGGTCCCAGCGCGCCTCGTGGCCGGGCAGCACGCGTACCTGCAGCAGCACGTCCAGGCGACGGCCGTCCAGCGTGTAGTTGACCGTCTGGCTGCCGTAGGCCAGCACGCCGTTCCACAGCTGCACCAGCTCTTCGGCGTGGTGGTCCAGCATGTCGTCGCGGAACACGCGGTCCAGGTTCAGCAGCAGCGTTTCGAGGTCGGCTGCGCCGAAGAGCTCCAGCGCGCGCCGGTTCACCGCCAGCACCTTCAGCTGCTGCGTGCATTCGCGCAGCCGTGCACGGTCGGCCTGCAGCCAGGCGCGCAGCTCGGTCACGCCGTCGGCGCGCCAGCGCTCGAAGAGGGCCTTCAGGCCGCTGAAGTCCTCGAGCCACAGCGAGACGGGGGCCAGTTCGAACATCTGCGCCAGGTCGGCGTCGGCGAGTGCGGGGAGGGTGTGGGCGGCCATGAGCGGAGAGCCGGTGCCGGCACCGGGCAAAGAGGCGGGCGGAAGCTGGCCGGCAGTCTCGCACGGCGTGCACGCTCAGTTCCAGGCCAGCGCCGCCACGCCGCCGGCAATGCAGGCCGCGCCCAGCAGGCGCAGGCCGCGGTCGGTCTCGCCGAGCAGGCGGCCGCCCAGCAGCGCCGCGAACAGCATCGACACCTCGCGCGCCGGCGCCACGTGCGACAGCGGTGCCTGCTGCGCCGCGTACAGCACCAGCACGTAGCCCACGGGGCCGAAGATGGCCAGCACCAGCGCGCCTTTCCACTGCGTCTTGCAGTCGCGCACGAAGCCGTCGCGGTCGCCCAGCATGGACGGCAGCATCAGCGGCACCCGCACCAGGTTGCCCATCCAGTCGATCAGGATCGGCGACATCAGCACCACCTTCACGGCATAGCCGTCGATCACCGTGTACAGCGCGATCAAGAGGCCGGTGGCGCCGCCCCAGGCGATGCCGGCGCGCACGCGGTGGCGGCGTTCGGTGTCTTCCGCCGTTCGGCCTGCGCTGCCGCGCAGCATGGCCCACAGCGCCGGGCCGCCGGCGATCAGGAACACGCCCGCCGCGATGCCGAGCACGCCGGCCAGGCCCTGCGCGCCCAGCGTCTCGCCCAGCAGCAGCACCGCGGCGATGGAGGTGACCAGCGGCCCGGTGCCTCGCGCCACCGGGTAGACCACGGTGAGGTCGGAGGCACGGTAGCCGGCGAGCAGCACGTTGAAATAGACCAGGTGCGCGACCCCGCTGCCGCCCACCAAGGTCCATTCCAGCCAGCCCCAATGCGGCACGGCGTCCCAGGCCAGCCACAGGCCCAGCGGCGCCCACAGCACGCTGACCATCAGTGCGCTCAGGGCCGCGAAGTGCCGCCCGCCCCCGCTCTTCTTCGCGACGATGTTCCAGGTGGCGTGCAGCAGCGCGGCGACCAGCACCAGCGCGAGGGCGGACAAGGGCATCAGCGAGGGCGGGAAGTGGGCTGGGGGCAGGCCATCAGCGCCCGCCCGGCCGCCCGAAGGGCGCTGAGCCCCCTTGGGGGGAAGCAAACGAAGTGAGCAGGGGGCAGGCCATCAGCGCCCGCCCGGCCGCCCGAAGGGCGCTGAGCCCCCTTGGGGGGAAGCGAACGAAGTGAGCAGGGGGCAGGCCATCAGCGCCCGCCCGGCCGCCCGAAGGGCGCTGAGCCCCCCTTGGGGGGAAGCGAACGAAGTGAGCAGGGGGCAGGCCATCCCCGCATTGTCGCGGCGGGCCGGCTGGCTACAGTCCCCTGCATGAGCTTCGCTGACTCCCCCATCCTGGTCCATGTCCTGCGCGGCGGCATCGTCGAGTCGATGCACCGCGGCGCGCTGGCCATCGTCGACGCCGATGGTGCGCTGCGCCTCGCCCTGGGCGACATCGACCGCCCGGTGTTCGCGCGTTCCGCCGTGAAAGGCCTGCAGGCGCTGCCGCTGGTGGCCAGCGGGGCCGCCGATGCCTTCGGCCTGAGCGACGAGGAGCTGGCGCTGGCCTGCGCATCGCACGGCGGCGAGCCACGCCATGCCGACACCGCCGCGCGCATGCTGGACAAGGCCGGGCTCGATGCGTCGGCGCTGGAATGCGGTACCCACTGGCCCAGCCACGACGCCTCGGCCAAGGCGCTGGCCGCGGCCGGCCGCGCGCCGGGGCCGCTGAACAACAACTGCTCGGGCAAGCACGCCGGCTTCGTCTGCGTTGGCTGCCTGATGGCCCGTGCGCACGGCGCCGAGCCGGCCGCCTTCGTGCGCGGCTACCTGGCGCACGGGCACCCGGTGATGCGCGAGGTCGCCGGCGCGCTGCAGCAGGCCACGGGCGCCGACATCGAGCGCGCGCCGCGCGGCACCGATGGCTGCTCGATCCCCACCTACGGCATCCCGCTGCGCCAGCTGGCGCTGGGCTTTGCGCGCTTCGGCACCGGCATCGGCCTGGCGCCGGGACTGGCCCAGGCGGCCCAGCGGCTGCGCAGCGCCGTTGCCGCGGCGCCGTACTTCGTCGGCGGCAGCGGCCGTTTCGACACCCGGGTGATGGAACGCCTGGGCGAACGCGTCTTCTGCAAGGTGGGGGCCGAGGGCGTCTACTGCGCCGCGCTGCCGGCGCTGGGCCTGGGGCTGGCGATCAAGATGGACGATGGCAACAACGCCCGCGCGGTCGAGGTGGTGATGGCCGCGGTGATCGAGGCGCTGTTGCCGCTGGACGAGGCCGAGCAGGGTTTCATGCGCGGCTTCAGCGATGCGCCGCTGGTCAACTGGAACGGCATCGAGGTCGGGCGGCTGCAGGCCAGCGCGGCCCTGCGCGCCGGCTTGCAGGGCTGACGCGCCGCGCGAACCGGACGCCGCGGCTCAGCCGCCGCCCACCTCCAGCACGAAGGCCACGCCGCGGCCGTCCAGGCCGTCCTCGATGCGCACCGTGCCGCCCAGCCGCATGGCCGCCTGGCGCACGATGGCCAGGCCCAGGCCCGAGCCCGGCGTGTCGCCGCCGGCGCCGCGCCAGAAGCGGTCGAAGGCACGCGCGCGATCGGCCGGCGCCAGGCCCGGGCCATCGTCGGCCACCGCCAGGCACCAGCCCGCCGCCGATGGCCGCAGCCGCAGCTCGATGCGCCCGCCACGCGGCACGTAGCGCAGCGCGTTGTCGAGCAGGTTGTGCACGATGGATTGCAGCGCCGGCAGGTCCACCCGCTGTTCGCAGCGCTCTGGCGCGTCGAGCGACAGCTCCAGCCCGCGCGCCGCGGCCTGCGGCGCCGCGACGGCCAGCGCCGCCTGCAGCAGCGCGGCCAGGTCATGCCGCTGGGGCGCCGGCGCCTCGCCGTCGTCCAGCACCGCCAGCGCCAGCAACTGCTGGTTCAGGTGCGCCGCGCGCTGCAGCATCTGTTCCAGCGCGGCTTCGGCGCGGCGGCGCTGGTCCGGGTCGTCGGTGCGCGCCAGCACGTGGGCCTGGGTGCCGATGGCGGCCATCGGCGTGCGCAGCTCGTGCGCCGCGTCCTGCACGAAGGCGCGCTCCAGCCGCACCTTGTGGCGCAGCTGCGCCAGCAGCTGCTCGAAGGCTGTGACCAGCGGCTTCAGCTCGGCATGCGGCGGCGCCACGCCCAGCGGCGACAGGTCCTGCGGATGGCGCGCCGCCAGCTGCGCCGCCAGCGTGCGCAGCGGCTTCAGGCCCGAGTGCAGCGCCAGTCCCAGCGGCAGCAGCACCAGCGGCAGGGCCAGCAGCAGGTCGGCGAGGATGTCCTCGCCCAGCCACTGCAGCACCTCGCGCTCGCCCAGCGCCGGGGCGGCGATCAGCACCCGCCACGGGCCGGCATCGGCCTGCACCAGGTTGTGCGGATGGCCGTTCACTTCGGCCGTCAGGATCAGGCCGCTGCGGCCGGCCAGCACCGGTGCCGGGCCGGGCGGGTAGGCCGCCACCAGGGCGCCGTCGGCGCGCCGCAGCTGGTGGAACACCGGGGCCGAGAAGCCATGCTGGCCGCGCCGCACGTTCAGCATCTCGGCGAAGGACGTCAGCACCAGGCCGGCCTCGCGCTCGTCGGCCAGGCGCGCCAGCACCGGCGCCATGGCCTCGGCGCGCACCTTGATGGCCAGGTTGGCGTCGAAGTCGCGCCGCACCTGCCAGTAGTTGCGCAGCAAGAAGGCCAGCAGCACCAGCACGAAGGACAGCAGCAGCGCCAAGGCGATGCGCCGCACCAGGCTGGGTTGCGTCAGGCCGCACCAGATATCAGTTATCACGACACCGCCAGCGCGTAGCCGACGCCGCGCACGGTGCGCACGCGCTCCGGCCCCAGCTTCTTGCGCAGGTTGAAGACGTGCATCTCGATCGCCGCATGGTGCAGCGGGTCGCCCAGCGGATCGAGCCGCTGGGCGAGCTGGCTTTTCGGCACCACCGCGCCAGGGTCGCGCGCCAGCTCGACCAGCAGCTGGAACTCGCGCGGCGACAGCTCCAGCGGTTGCCCGTCGAGGTGCGCGGCATGCGCGCGCGGCTCGATCACCAGCGGGCCGAGCGTCCAGCGCTCGCTGGCCTGGTGCGCGGCGCGCCGCACGACGGCGCGGATGCGCGACAGCAGTTCCTCGGTGGCGAAGGGCTTGACCAGGAAGTCGTCGGCGCCGCCGTCCAGCCCCGCCAGCCGGTCCTGCAGCGTGGTGCGCGCGGTGATCACGATCACCGGCAGCACCTGGCCCGCGCCGCGCCAGCGCGCCAGCAGCGCCAGGCCGTCGTCGCCGGGCAGGTTCAGGTCGAGCAGCACGCAATCGGCCAGGCTGTCGGCCAGGCGCGGCGGCGCCTCGGCCGGGCGGCGCAGCCACTGGCAACTGAAGCCGTGCAGCTTCAGCGCCGCGACCAGCGAGGAGCCGAGGTCCAGGTCGTCTTCGATCAGCAGGATGTGCATGGATCAGCAGCGCGGCGGCGCCGGCTGCGCGGGCTAGAAGTTGTACTGAAGCCCGACCGACACGCCGTTCAGCGCATTGCCGGGCTTCTTCTCGCGGCCGAAGTGTTCCAGCTCGACCGTCGTCGACCAATGCTGGTCGAGCCGCCAGGCCAGGCCGGCGCCGAGGTACAGCGCCGTGGTGCGCCGGCGCCGGGCCGGGCCGGCGGCCTCGCCGCTGGCCTGCACGTCGAAGCGGTGCCGGTCGAGGCCGATCTTGCCGAACAGCGTCAGATTCTCCCCGAGCCGCGTCGAAGCGCGCACGGCGCCGAACCAGGCATCGCCCTTGGTGCGGACCTCGCCGGGCAGCCCGCCGCGGCTGAAGCGGTGCGACGGCTTGCCGAAGCTGACGTAGCCGCCCTCGATCGCCCAGGTGTCGTTGAAGCGGTAGCCACCGCTCACTTTGCCGGTCAGGCTGTGGCCATCGCCGTCACCGTCCTGGCCGCGGTCGGCGCCGGGCTGCGACAGGTCGTAGTGACGCAGCAGCAGGCCGCCATTGAGGTAGAGGCCTTCGGCCCGGGAGGCGGGCGCGGCGATCAGGCCCAAGGGGAGCAGCCACAGGGCGGCGTGATGCAGTTTCATGGAGCAGCGGTTCCTTGCCCGCGGGGGGGCATTGCCAAACACGCGGCCATTCTTTCGAGGCGGATCTTTGTTTTCGCCAAAGGCCGGGCGTCCGGCCGCCAGCCCGGCGTCCCGCAGGGGCGGCTATTCGAAGGGGTAGCGCAGGCCGATCTGCGCGCGCAGCGCGTCCATCCAGCGCAGCGTCGCGATGGTCTCGGCATGCGGCATCAGCGGGCTCTCGGCCAGCCCGGCGCGGATGCAGCGCACGGCCTCGGCGATCTCGTACTCGAAGCCGTTGATGCCGAAGGGCCGCTCCACCACCACCGGCGCCTCGCCCGTGCGGCACAGCAGCGCGCGGCGCGCTTCCCAGAAGGTGTCCGGCAGCGCGACGTGGCCGTGCTGGCCGAGGATGCGCAGGCCGTTGTCGGCCGCGCCGTCGAAGCCGCAGACGAACTGCGAGGCCACGCCGCCGGCGAAGCCCAGCATCACGCTCAGCCGGTGGTCGACGCCCGTGGGGCCGCGCAGCACGTGGGCATGCATCGCCGGCGCCTCGTCCACCGCGCCCAGCGCCTGCTGCAGCACCCAGCGCGTGACGCTGAGGTTGTAGATGCCGATGTCCAGCAGCGCGCCGCCGGCCTGCTGCGGGTCGAAGGCCCGGGCCGCGGCGTCGAAGGGCGTGTCGAAGCAGAAGCTGGACTGGATGGCGCGCAGCGGGCCGATGGCGGCACCGCGCAGCCAGCCGGCCACGACCTCGTAGGCCGGCAGGAAGCGCGTCCACACCGCCTCCATCAGGAACAGGCCGCGATCGCGCGCCAGCGCCACCAGGCGCTGGGCGGTGGCGGCGTCGGGCACCAACGGCTTCTCGCACAGCACCGGCTTGCCCGCCTGCAGCGCCGCCTCGATCGCGGCGGCATGGAACGCATGCGGCGTCGCGATGTAGATGCCGTCGATCGCCGGGTCCGACAACAGGGCCGCCAGGTCGGTGCTCCAGCCCACCACGGCGCCGTCCTTCGACCAGGCGCCGGCAAAGGCGCGGGCGCGTGCCGCATCGCGGCCCTGCACGCAGGCCAGGCGCTGCGCCGGCAGCCGGTGCACGGCGTCGGCGAACCGGTGCGCGATGCGGCCCGGGCCGACGAGCCCCCATGCAAAATGGTCTTCGCTCATGGCGGACGATTGTGTCCGCCGCCCCTTCCCGACCCGATGCCCGCCTGTCGCCCGCGCCTCGTCCATGCCGCCAGCTGCCTGGCAGCGCTGCTGCAGTGCGGCATGGCCCCGGCACAGTCCGCGGTCGAGCCGCCCTGCATCGTCGTCGTCGGCCACGGGCGCAACCTGGCGCTGGACGACCACGAGGCCAACACCGCGTGGAACCAGGTCAACAACCGCTTCAATGCCCAGGTGGCCGGCCATGTGCAGCAGGCCGGGCAGCGCGTGGTGCGGCTGCCGCTGCCGGTGGAGTCGCGCGACATGCCGGCCAACGCCACCAGCATCCTCGACCGCGCGCAGGACGCCGGCTGCGACCGCCTGCTGGAGACCACCATCTTTGCCGACGACCAGGCGCACACGCTGGTCGTGCGCCTGCGTGCCCACCCGCTGCTGCGCGTGCGCAACCTGGCGGGCAGCGGCGCGCTGCTGAGCATCGGCCCGCCCAGCTTCAGCAGCCAGCGCGACCTGCCGCTGGAGCCGCGCAGCTTCGAGCGGCTGGCGCCCGACCTCGTCGCGCGCGAGATGGCCGCTGACTTCGTGCGTCATTCAGCGCCTGCCCCCGGCCGGGCTGCGGCCGGTCCGCTCCCTGGCGGGGGCAGGGTGCCCAGCCAGGCCGGTTCACCTTCGGAGAACAAATGAACCCCGCTGTCCCCCATTCCGCGCCGGCGGTGCAGGTCGGCATCGGCGTCATCGTCCTGCGCAGCGGCCGCGTGCTGCTGGGCCGCCGGCGCGGCGCGCACGGTGCCGGGGACTGGGCGCTGCCCGGCGGCCACCTGGAGTTCGGCGAAGCGCCCGAAACCTGCGCCGCGCGCGAGCTGGCCGAGGAAACCGGCCTGCGCGCCGCCGCCTGGCGCCGCGCGCCCTACAGCGCCGACGTGATGCCCGTGGCCGGCCGCCACTACGTCACGCTCTTCATGCTGGCCGACGGCGTCACCGGCGACCCGCAGCGGCTGGAGCCGCAGAAGTGCGACGGCTGGTCCTGGCACGACTGGGACGCGCTGCCCGAGCCGCTGTTCGCGCCGCTGGCCAGCCTGCACCGCAGCGGCTGGCGGCCCGGGCCGCTGACCGGCGCAGCCCTGGCCCCGCTGCGCGGCCTGCCGGAGTTGCGAGCCGACGAGGCGACGCTGGTCCGCCGCCTGGTGCCCGACGACGCGCCGGCCTACCGTGCGCTGATGCTGGAGGCCTACGAGCGCCATGCCGAGGCCTTCAGCTCCAGCGCCGCCGAACGCGCCGCGCTGCCGCTGGACTGGTGGCAGGCCCGCCTGGCGCCGGGCGAGGGCACGCCGCAGCGCGTGATCGGCGCGTGGCGCGGCGACCGGCTGGCCGGCGTCGCCGGGCTGTCCTTCGAAACCGGCGAGAAGCTGCGCCACAAGGCCACGCTGTTCGGCATGGCGGTGGCCGAGGACTTCAGGCGCCAGGGCATCGGCGAGGTCCTGGTGCAGGCGGTGCTGGCCGAGGCGCAGGCGCACCCCGGCACGCGGCTGGTGCAGCTGACCGTCAGCGACGGCAACCGCGCCGCCCGCGCGCTGTACGAACGCTGCGGCTTCGCGGTCTTCGGCATCGAGCCGCGCGCGGTCGCGGTGGGCGGCGGCTACGTCGCCAAGTGCCACATGTGGGTCGACCTGGAGGCGCCGCGATGAGCATCGGTGCCGGCATCCAGCTGCACCACTGCGCCAGCGCGCGTTCGTTCCGGCCGCTGTGGCTGCTGGAGGAACTGGGGCTGCCCTACACGCTGCGGATGTGGCCGTTCCCGCCGCGGGCCAAGGACAAGCGCTTCTTCGACGTCAACCCGCTGGGCACCGTGCCTGCCTTCAGCGACGGTGCGGTTCAGATGACCGAATCGGCCGCCATCTGCCAGTACCTGGCCGAGCGCCATTCGCCGCGCGGGCTGCACGTGGCGATCGACGAGCCGGACCATGCCGCGTACCTGAACCTGCTGCACTTCGGCGAGGCGACGCTGACCTTCCCGCAGACGCTGGTGCTGCGTTACCGCCGCTTCGAGCCCGACGAGCGCAAGCAGCCGCAGGTGGCCGAGGACTATGCCCGGTGGTTCCTGGCCCGGCTGCGCACGCTGGCGCCGCGGCTGGCGGCGCAGGACTGGCTGTGCGCCGGCCGCTTCAGCGCCGCCGACGTGTCGGTGGGCTACGCGCTGATGCTGGCGTCCTACCTTGGATTGGACGCGTCCTTCGCGCCCGAGGTCTCCGCCTACTGGCAGCGGCTGCAGCAGCGCGACGGCTACTGCCGCGCGCTGGCGGCGCAGGACCGCGCCGCGGCCGAGCAGGGCGTCGACCCCACGCCCGCGCCCTTGTGCTGACGAATCCTTCCATGCCGACCACCGACCCCGGCCGACCGCTCGAAGGCCGCTGCACCTGCGGCGAGGTGCGCTACCGGCTGCAGGCGCCACCGATGTTCGTGCACTGCTGCCACTGCCGCTGGTGCCAGCGCGAGACCGGCGCGTCCTTCGCGCTGAACGCGATGATCGAGACCGAGCGGCTGACGCTGCTGGCCGGCGCGGCTGAAGGCGTGCTGACACCGTCCGACAGCGGCGTCGGCCAGCGCATCCACCGCTGCCCGCGCTGCCGGGTCGCGCTGTGGAGCCACTATGCCGGCTCGGGGCCGAACGTGGCCTTCGTGCGCGTCGGCACGCTCGACGAACCGGACCGCGTGCAGCCGGACGTGCACATCTTCACCGCGTCCAAGCAGCCCTGGGTGCGGCTGGCGCCCGGGGTGCCCGCCTTCGACGGGTTCTACGACCTGCCCACCCAGTGGCCCGCCGCCAGCCTGGCCCGGCGCGAAGCGCTGATGCCGCGCATCCTGGCGTGGCGCGCGTCGCGGAACTGGGACGAATGACCATCGCCCGAACCAGGACGCCGCCATGAACCGCAAGCACGCCGACCGCGAACTGTCCGCCGCCCACCTGCTGGAACTGGCCGAGGCGCGCCGCCTGCTGGAGACGCCGGGCATCGCGGTGAAGGCCTCCAACCTGCTGGGCCGTCCGATCGAGGCCGGCATCGGCCTGCTGCCCGCCGGCTGGCGCGACAAGGTGGCCGACGCCACGCGCCAGGCGCTGATGGGGGCGATGAACGGCGCGCTGCGCACCATGGACCGCGGCGCGGCCGCCGGCGCCGCGGCGCCCGGCTGGCACAAGCTGGCGGCCACGCTGAGCGGCGCCGCCGGCGGCGCTTTCGGCCTGCCGGCGCTGCTGATCGAACTGCCGGTGTCCACCACCATCATGTGCCGCTCGATCGCCGACATTGCACGCGGCGAAGGCGAGTCGCTGGACGACCCGGCCGCGCGCCTGGCCTGCATCGAGGTCTTCGCGCTCGGCGGCAAGGGCCCGGGCGACGACGCGGCCGAGACCGGCTACTTCGCGGTGCGCGCGGCGCTGGCGCGCGCGGTGTCGGACGCGGCGCAGTTCCTGGCCACGCATGCGGCCGCGTCCGAAGGCGCGCCGGCGCTGCTGCGCCTGGTCGGGCTGGTGGCGGCCCGCTTCCACGTGCAGGTGTCCGAGAAGGTCGCGGCGCAGGCCGTGCCGGTGATCGGCGCGGCCGGCGGCGCGCTGATCAACCTGATGTTCATCGACCACTACCAGGACGTGAGCCGCGGCCACTTCACCGTGCGCCGGCTGGAGCGCTTGTACGGCGCGGACGTGGTACGCCGCGCTTACGACGGGCTGGGCCAAGCGCGCTGAGCGAGCCTGACTGGGCCTTGCGTTGAGCGCGCCGGACCCGGTCCACCCGCTGGGCGTGCCGGACCCGTTCCACCCGCTGGGCGTGCGTGTCGGCCGAGTACCCGTGCAGCGCGCGGCACGCAGCCCTTGCAACAAACCCGTTCGCCGCACCGCGGCACGCGCCGGCATACTCGTCGCTCTTGTCTAGACAAACCGGCGCCTGCGCCGCGCCGGGTCCTGGAGACCATGAAGCGAGCCATTCCCTGGATGATGGGTGCGTTGCTGGCCGCCTGCGGCGGCGGCGAATCCGACAGCGCGGGCGGACGCCCGCAGCCGCAAGGCGAACCGGGCGCCAGCTACACCGTGCAGCTGGCCGGCGGGCAGGCGCAGACGATCGCCGCCGAATCGCTGACGCTGACGCTCGGCCAGGTCGCCGATTCGCGCTGCCCCCTGCAGGCCCAGTGCGTTTGGGCTGGCCAGGCGGTGCTGACGGTCAAGGTGGTGCAGGCAGGGCAGGCCGCGGCCGACCTGGCGCTGAGCCTGGATGCCACCGAGCCCAAGGTGCCGGCCCAGGCCAGCTACCGCGGCTACACCGTGCGGCTGCAGTCGCTGGAGCCCAGCCCGCCGCCGGCCGGTGGCCTGCCCTTGTCGGCCTACCGCGCCACCGTCCGCGTCGAGCGCTCCTGAGCGGCGCGGCGGGGCTCGCCGCCACCGCCGTCAGTGCGCCGTCAGTGCCGCCGGCAGCCGGGCCGCGCGCGACCTGGGGCGCCACCGGTGTTCCATGGACCGCCTTCAGTAGCCCGCGTTTGCCGCCGCGCCGATCCAGGCTGACAGCGGCCCCAGCGGCACCACCCCGGCGCCGAAGGCCGGGCCCAGCACGTACAGCTGCCCGCCCTGGCTGCCGATGTAGGTCTGCGTGGCCGGGTAGTAGCGGTAGTAATAGCCAAAGCCGGTAGCGCTGACCGCGTGGCCGGCGAAGTAGTCCGGGTAGGTGCGCTCGGCGAAGCCGAACAGCCGGTCGCTGGTGGCGTCGATGCCGCCTATCGCTCCCACACTGGCACCCACGCTGGCGCCGCCGGCCTGGCCGCGCGGCGCGCCCAGGCGGTCGTAGGCCGGCATACCGCCCAGCGGTGCCGCCATGCCCGACAGCGGCGCCGCCCCGCTGGGCAGCAGCGCCGCCACCATCGTGCCGCCCAACCGGCCGGTGCTGCTGGCGTCGATGGCCGAACCGGCAACCGGCGACGCCGTCGCCCCCTGCCCGGGCAGCCGGGAGCGCGAGCCTTCGTTCAGCGCTCCGCAGCCGCTCGCAGGCAGCGGCTGGCCGCCGTTCCACCAGTAGTTGCCGTCGTGCTGCCGCGCCGCGCCGCTGCCCACGGCGTTCAGCGGGCAGGGCACGACTGAGCCGCCGCCCGACCCGAACTGGCCGCCCAGCGCCGCGAAGATGTTGTTGGCGATCGTCAGGTTCGCGCTGCGCAGCGGGCGGTTGATTGGCGCGGGCGCCCGTGCGCCGACGCCCCAGCAGGGGTCCACCGTCACGTAGTCCTGCAGCGTGGTGTCCCAGAACTGGCAGTCGCTGCCGGCGCCATCGGCCACGCCGAGGGTCTGGCTGTCGTGCACGCGGATCGCGTCGCCGCCGAAGATGGTGTCGCCGTCGCGCGGGGGCTGGTAGCCGGCGGTGAAGACGATGGTGTTGCCCACCGCCGCGCAGTCGGTGCAGCCCGAGAACTCCAGCGCCGCCTCGCGCGCATCGACGATCAGGTTGTTGCGCGCCACCATGCGCAGCGCCTCGTAGTCCCAGCGGCCGTCGAGCGAGAAGTAGTAGGTGGCGTCGGTGTTCTCGCCGCCCAGCTCGACGCGGCGCACGCGGTAGAAGCTGTTGCTGTCGACCAGGATGTCCACCGACCCGCCCTTGGCCTCGATGCCGAGCCCGCCGCCGTTCTGCGCGATGAGGCTGCGGCACACCGCGGCGCGGTGCACGCCCACCATGTCGATGCCATGGCGCGTGGTCTGGCGCACCGTGCTGTCCAGCACCCACACGTCCTGCGCCTGGTTGAACTTGATGCCGTCCATGCCCTGGCTGTCGCTGGTCTCGGCATCGCGCTCGTGGCGCTCGAAGAGGTTCTGCACCGTCACTCGCCGCACCAGGATGTGGTGCGAGGGCTCATGGCGCCCGTAGACCGTGGTGTCGAGCTGGCCGCCGGGGCCCAGCGCGCTGGTGCGCGCGTTCAGCGCCGCGCCGGACACGTGCACGCCGGCGGAAGCCTGCAGCGGCGGCGGGTCGGCATGCGACGTGCCGTTCCACGCGCCCACCGTCTCCGGTCCCACCGTCACGCCGTCGATCGCGATGTACGACACGCCCAGCAGGTTGATGCCGTGCCCCAGCCGCGTCGCGTTCGGGTTAGCGTCGGTGGCCTTCAGCCAGATCGGCGTCGCGGCGCTGCGCTGCAGGCGGTGCGCGTAGATCTCGCCGCCGAGGTTGTCGGCATAGAAGCCGGGCGCTAGGCGGATGCGCACCGGCCGGTTCGCATGGCTGGTGCCGGCCGTGCGCAGCGCATCGCGCACGCCGGCCGTGCCCTGCGCGGGCGTCACGTCGATGTTGACCCAGGCGCTCTCGGCGATGGTGTCGACGAAGCTGCCGTCGTCGCAGGTCGCGGCGACGGCGGGCGCGCCGGCCAGCAGGGCGGCGGCCACGACCAGGGACGACGGCAGGCGGTGGATCGGCATCGGTCGGCTCCGGCGATGGGGTCGGCCGATTGTCGGGCGCCGCGCGCTGCGGCAGGCCGGGCCGGCGGGCCCGAAGGCGTGACGGCTTCACGCGTCGGCCGACCGGGCCGCGGACGCGGCGGACGATGGTGCCGCCGCGGGGGCCGGGGCGAGGGTCGGGGCGGCGGCAGGCGGCGTGAGGGCCGAGGCGGGAGCCGACGTGGCAGCCGAAGTGGCAGCCGACGTGGGCGCCGAAGTGGCAGCCGACGTCGGCGCCGAGCGCGCCTCGCTCGGCGTGCGGCCGGTCCACTGCCGGAAGGCCCGCGCGAAGCTCTTCTCGCTGGCGAAGCCCACCGCCTGCGCCACCTGCTTGATCGGCTTGCTGCTGCGCGCCAGCAGCGCCAGCGCCTGCTCGCGCCGGGCCTCGTCCTTCAGCGCCTGCAGGCTCGTGCCTTCCTCGGCGAGCTGCCGGTGCAGCGTGCGCACCGACACGTGCAGCGCCGCGGCGACCGAGGGCGCACTGTGCGCGTGGGACGGCTGTGCCCGCAGCAGCTGGCGCACGCGCTGCGCCTGCAGCCGGTCGCGGCGGTACTGCAGCACGGTCAGCGGCAGCGCGCGCTGCAGCATCTGGTTCAGCGCGCGTTCGTCGCGCTTGAGCGGCAGGGCGAGGTAGCGGGCGTCGAAGTCGAAGCCGGCGGCCTCGGCCTCGAAGCGCACCGGGCCGGGGTAGAGCCGCGGGTACACGGCGGCATGCGGCGGCGGTGCGAAGGGAAAGCGCAGCTCGGTGAGCGGGATGCGCGAATCGACCAGCCAGCACATCACGCCGTGCGCGTTGCGCAGCAGCGTGACGAGGCAGAACTCTCGCAGCGTGCCGAGCTGGCGGTGCTCGGTGACCTGCAGGCGCGCGCTGGCTCCGGTGCCCGACAGCGCCAGCGCGATGTCGTCCGTCAGCAGCCCGTGGTGGCGGCACCAGCGCTTCATCGCCACGCCCAGCGTGGGCGCGCTGATCGAGGCGCGCACCAGCATGCCGTAGCTGCCCCAGGGCAGCCTGCGGCTGAACCAGCCCAGTGCCTCGTCGTCCAGCTCGCGCATCGCCGCGGCGGAGATGGCTTCCATCTGCGCGGCGCTGATGCGGGTGCTGGCGCGGCGCAGCATCGCTGGCGTGATCTGCGCCGCAGCCAGGGCTTGCGCGGGATCCGCGCCATAGCGCTCGTAGGCCCGCAGGATCGCGTGCACGAAGGCGATCGGGGTGATCGATTCGGGGGTTGGAGCGAGGCGCTTGGGCACACCGGCAGTGTCGATGCCGGTGGCACGGATTGCAACCCATGCGGCGCCCTGTGCGACCCCCGCCTGCCTATGCTTCGGCCCTGGCGCGCCCAGCGCCCTGCCGCGCTGCCCAAGCCAGCACCGCGGCGCTACATTCGCCGAAGCCGTTCCGCCCGACGAACGGCGCAGAAGGAGACCGCCGCATGTCCGTGCTCGAGGCCAAGCTCAATCCCCGCACCGAGGAATTCAAGGCCAACGCGGCCGCGATGCGGGCGCTGGTCGAAGACCTGAACGCGAAGCTTCAGAAGATCGCCCAAGGCGGCGGCGCCGAGGCCCGCGCCAAGCACCTGGGCCGCGGCAAGCTGCTGCCGCGCGAGCGGGTGGAACGCCTGCTGGACCCCGACACGCCCTTCCTCGAGATCGCGCCGCTGGCCGCCTTCGGCATGTACCCCGAGAAGGACGGCTCCGACGCCGCGCCCTGCGCCGGCATGATCGCCGGCATCGGCCGCGTCAACGGCGTCGAGTGCCTGATCGTCTGCAACGACGCCACCGTCAAGGGCGGCACCTACTACCCGATGACGGTCAAGAAGCACCTGCGGGCGCAGGAGATCGCGCAGCAGAACCGCTTGCCCTGCGTCTACCTCGTCGATTCCGGCGGCGCCAACCTGCCGAACCAGGACGAGGTGTTCCCCGACCGCGACCACTTCGGCCGCATCTTCTACAACCAGGCCAACTTGAGCGGCCAGGGCATCCCGCAGCTGGCCGTGGTGATGGGCTCCTGCACCGCCGGCGGCGCCTACGTGCCGGCGATGAGCGACGAGACCATCATCGTCAAGAACCAGGGCACCATCTTTCTCGGCGGCCCGCCGCTGGTGAAGGCCGCCACCGGCGAGGTGGTGAGCGCGGAAGACTTGGGCGGCGGCGACGTGCACACGCGCCTGTCCGGCGTGGCTGACCACCTGGCCGAGAACGACCTGCACGCGCTGGCGCTGGCCCGCCAGGCCATCGCGCAGCTGAACTGGCGCAAGGACGTGCCGGTGCCGGTGCGCGATCCACAACCCCCGAAGTACGCGGCCGAGGAATTGCACGGCATCGTGCCCACCGACACCCGCAAGCCCTTCGACGTGCGCGAGATCATCGCCCGCATCGTCGACGGCAGCGAGTTCCACGAGTTCAAGCCGCGTTATGGCAGCACGCTGGTCTGCGGCTTCGCGCACATCGAGGGCATGCCGGTCGGCATTGTCGCCAACAACGGCATCCTGTTCGCCGAAAGCGCGAACAAGGGCGCCCACTTCATCGAGCTGTGCTGCCAGCGCAAGGTGCCGCTGGTGTTCCTGCAGAACATCACCGGCTTCATGGTCGGCCGCAAGTACGAGAACGAAGGCATCGCCCGCGCCGGCGCCAAGATGGTCACCGCGGTCGCCTGCGCCGCGGTGCCGAAGTTCACGGTCATCATCGGCGGCAGCTTCGGCGCCGGCAACTACGGCATGTGCGGCCGCGCCTATTCGCCGCGCTTCCTGTGGATGTGGCCGAACGCGCGCATCAGCGTGATGGGCGGCGAGCAGGCCGCCAGCGTGCTGGCGACCGTCAAGCGCGACGGCATCGAAGGCAAGGGCGGCCAGTGGAGCGCCGACGAGGAAGAGGCCTTCAAGGCGCCGATCCGCAACCAGTACGAGCGCCAGGGCCACCCGTACTACGCCAGCGCGCGCCTGTGGGACGACGGCGTCATCGACCCGGCCGACACCCGCCGCGTGCTGGCGCTGGGGCTGTCCGCCAGCCTCAATGCGCCGATCCCGGAGACGAAGTTCGGGGTGTTCCGCATGTAGCTCTAGGATGTGTATGCATTGCACATGGGGTACACATCATGCGCACCGGCATCGGCATTGACGGAGAGCTCCGTGGGCTGCGCACGCTGAGGCACTGAGACATGACCGGCACACCTTTCATCATCCGCCCGCTGCAGCCGTCCGACGACCTGCATGCGCTCACCACGCTGCTGCACCGCGCCTACGCCCCGCTGGGCGCTGCGGGCATGAACTTCACCGCGGTGGACCAGACCGTGAACCAGACGCGTGAACGCGTCGGCCGTGGCCAGTGCTTCATTGCCGAGCGTGATGGCGCGGTGGTCGGCACCGTCACGGTCAACGGCGCCTTCGATCCGATCCGGCACCTGTGGGCGCGCGCCACGCCGTGGTTCTTCCGCGCCGACGTGGCACACCTGCAGCAGTACGCGGTCGATCCCACCGTGCAGGGCGCTGGCATCGGCGCTGCGCTGCTCGCGGCCTGTGAATCCTGGGCCCGGGACCATGGCCACCGGGCGCTCGCGCTCGACACCGCCGTGCCGGCGACGCACCTGCGCCAGCGCTACGAACGTGCCGGTTTCCGCACGGTCGACGAGGTGCAGTGGGGCGGCAAGGCCTACCGCAGCGTGATCATGGTGAAACCGCTGGCCGAGCCGGCCCCGCATGCCGACGACGCCGAGCACCATGCCGCCATCGTGCGTGCGCTGTGGGCCAGCTTCGAGGCGCGCGACTGGGCGGCCGCGCGCAAGCTGTTCAACGACGACGCGCAGGCCCATTGGTTCGCCAGCGGCGAGCACCTGCTGGATGCCGACGCGATCATCCGCGTCAACGCCATCTACCCCGAAGGCTGGGCCATCGACGTGCGCGAAGTGACGTGCATGGCCGACGGCCGCGTGCACTCGATGGTCGTCGTCACGCAGGACGGGCAGCGCCACATCGGGCATGCGCTGTGGCGCTTCGCCCACGGGCGCATCGCCCACGTGCACGAGACCTGGGCCATGGCCGAGGCGCCCCCGGACTGGCGCACGGCCGAGGCGATCGGCGCCTACCGGCGCGAGGACATCGCGTGAGGCTGCCGCGCGCCGCGGCCGCCGCCCGCTGGCCGGCGCGCGCCGTGCCGCAGGTGCTTGCGGTGCTGGCTGCGCTTGCTGCGCTCGCCGCGGCGCCGGTCGCGGCCGCGCTGGTCGAGTCGCAGTTCACGCTGACGGTCAACGTGCGCGACGCCTACGGCAAGCAGGTCGAGCGCCCGGTCGTCGTCACCACCTTCGTCGACGACAGCACGCCGGCGCCGCGCCCGGTGCTGCTGATCAACCATGGCCGCGCCGGCAGCGCCGCGGCACGCGGCTCGCTGGGGCGCTCGCGTTATGCCGACAACGCGCGCTGGTTCGCGTCGCTGGGCTTCATCGTCGCGGTGCCCACGCGCATCGGCTACGGTGCGACCGGCGGCGAGGACGTCGAGGACAGCGGCCCCTGCGCCTCCAAGGCCTACGGCCCCGGCTTCAGCGCCGCGGCGATGCAGATGCGGGCGGTGCTGGAGCGCCTTCGCACGCTGCCCGACGTGGCGCCCGACCGTGCCGTCGCCGTGGGCCAGTCCTACGGCGGCGCCAGCAGCATCGCGCTGGCCGCGCTGATGCCGCCGGGGCTGCAGGCGGTCATCAATTTCGCGGGCGGCAGCGGCGGCGATCCGCAGGGCAGCCCGCGCCAGCCCTGCCAGCCCAACCGGATCGAGCGCACGTTCGCAGGCTACGGCCGCACCGCGCGCATCCCCACGCTGTGGCTCTACACCGAGAACGACCTGTACTTCGGCGCCAAGTACCCGCGCCAGTGGTTCGAGGCCTTCCGCGAGGCCGGCGGCGAGGGCGAGTTCCACCAGTTCCCGCCGCATGGCGCGGACGGCCACACCTTGTTCACCAGCCACCCCGCCACCTGGCAGCCGGTGGTGCAAGACTTCCTGCGCCGGCACGGCCTGGCCCGGCCGCTGGCCCCGGCCGCCGCGCTGCCCGCGGCTTCATCCCCAGCGCCCGCGGCTTCGGCCGCGGCCGCCGCGCCTCCGGAGGCCTCGAAATGACCGACCGCACCCATCTCCCCGCCGAGAGCACGCTCGACATCAGCCGCGACGGCCCGGTGGCGCGCGTCTACCTGAACCGCCCGGACGTGCGCAATGCCTTCAACAGCGAAGTCATCGCCGAGCTGGCACGCGCTTTTCGTCAGTTAGGAGCCGATCCCGCGCTGCGCGCCATCGTGCTCGGCGGCCATGGCAAGGTCTTCTGCGCCGGTGCCGACCTGAACTGGATGCGCGCGATGGCCGACTACAGCTGGGAGCAGAACCGCGCCGATGCGCAGGCGCTGGCCGACATGCTGTACGCCATCCACCAGTGCCCGCTGCCGGTCGTTGGCCGCATCCACGGCGACTGCTTCGCCGGCGGCCTCGGCCTGGCGGCCTGCTGCGACGTGCTGGTGGTGGCCGAGCGCGCCACCTTCTGCCTCAGCGAGGCGCGCCTGGGCCTCCTGCCGGCCACCATCGGCCCGTACGTGATCCGCGCGATGGGCGAGCAGGCGGCGCGCCGCTACTTCATCACCGCCGAGCGCTTCAGCGCCGCCGAGGCGCAGCGTTTCGGCCTGGCGCACGAGGTGGCGCCGCTGGAAGGCCTGGACGAGAAGGTCGACGGCATCGTCGCGGCACTGGTCGGCAACGGCCCGGCGGCAGTGAAGGCCAGCAAGCGCCTGGTGCAGGACCTGGCCGGCCGCGCGATCACCGACGAGCTGCGTGCCGACACCGCGCGCCGCATCGCCGACATCCGCGCCAGCGACGAGGGCAAGGAAGGGGTCCAGTCCTTCCTCGGCAAGCGCGACCCCGCCTGGAAGCTTTGAGCGCTGCCCGAGCCAGCCATGAGCCCGGATCAACTCGACACCACGCACCTGTTCGCGCTGGCGGCCGCCTTGGGCTGGGCAAGCGGGCTGCGCTTGTACGCGGTGGTGTTCCTGACCGGCCTGGCCGGCTGGCTCGGCTGGGTGCCGCTGCCATCGGGGCTGAAGATCCTGGAGCATCCGCTGGTGCTGGGCGCCGCGGGCCTGATGCTGTTCGCCGAGTTCCTCGCCGACAAGATCCCGGCCTTCGACTCGCTGTGGGACGCGGTGCACACGGTGATCCGCATCCCCGCCGGCGCCGCGCTGGCGGCGGGCGTGTTCGGCGGCGACCAGGCCGCGTGGGCCACCGTCGCCGCGCTGCTGGGCGGCACGCTGGCCGCCACCAGCCATGTCGCCAAGGCCACGACGCGCGCGGCTGCCAACACCTCGCCCGAGCCCTTTTCCAACGTCGGCCTGTCGCTGCTGGGCGATGCCGCGGTGCCGGCGATGCTGTGGCTGGCCTGGGAGCACCCGCTGATCGCGATCGCCGCGGTGGCCGTCGCGCTGGTGCTGATGGTCACGCTGACCATCGTGCTGATGAAGTTCCTGAAGACCTTGATCGGGTCGCTGCGCCGCCGCTTCGGCGGTGCCCATGCCACCTGACGGAGACAACGCCATGTTCAAGAAGATCCTCATTGCCAACCGCGGGGAGATCGCCTGCCGGGTTGCGGCCACGGCGCGCCGCCTCGGCATCCGCACCGTCGCCGTCTACTCCGAGGCTGACGCGAACGCGCAGCACGTCGCCGCCTGCGACGAGGCGGTGCTGATCGGCGGCCCTGCGCCGCGCGACAGCTACCTGCGCGCCGAGCGCATCCTCGAGGTGGCGCTCGCCACCGGCGCGCAGGCGGTGCACCCCGGCTACGGCTTCCTGTCCGAGAACGAAGCCTTCGCGCAGGCCTGCGCCGACGCCGGCATCGCCTTCATCGGCCCGCCGCCCTCGGCCATCGCCGCGATGGGCAGCAAGTCCGCGGCCAAGGCGCTGATGGAGAAGGCCGGCGTGCCGCTGGTGCCGGGCTACCACGGCGACGACAACGATCCCGGCTTCCTCGCGGCCCAAGCGGAACGCATCGGCTACCCGGTGCTGATCAAGGCCAGCGCCGGCGGCGGCGGCAAGGGCATGCGCCGCGTCGACAGGCCGGAAGACTTTGCCGCTGCGCTTGCGTCCTGCCAGCGCGAAGCCAAGGCCAGCTTCGGCGACGACCACGTGCTGGTCGAGCGTTATGTCACCCGCCCGCGCCACATCGAGATCCAGGTCTTCGGCGACACGCAGGGCCACTGCGTCTACCTGTTCGAGCGCGACTGCTCGGTGCAGCGCCGCCACCAGAAGGTGCTGGAAGAAGCCCCCGCGCCGGGCATGAGCGAGGCGCGCCGCGCCGAGATGGGTGCCGCCGCCGTCGCGGCCGCTCAGGTCGTGGGTTATGTCGGCGCCGGCACGGTCGAGTTCATCGCCGAGGAAGTGGACGACGGCGACCTGCGCTTCTACTTCATGGAGATGAACACGCGCCTGCAGGTAGAGCATCCGGTGACCGAGGCGATCACCGGCCTGGACCTCGTCGAATGGCAGCTGCGCGTCGCCGCCGGCCAGCCGCTGCCGCTGCAGCAGTCGGAGCTGAAGATCCACGGCCACGCCATCGAGGCCCGCATCTGCGCCGAGAACCCCGACGCCGGCTTCCTGCCGGCCACCGGCTCGCTGGACGTGCTGCGCTGGCCGGACCACGTCGCCTTCCGCCGCAATGCCGACGCGGAGGCCTTCCACCAGCCCGCCGCGGTGCGGGTGGACGCCGGCGTGCGGGAGGGCGACGCCATCAGCCCCTTCTACGACTCGATGATCGCCAAGCTGATCGTCTGGGGCGACAGCCGCGCGCAGGCGCTGCAGCGCCTGGACGCGGCGCTGGAGCAGACCCGCATCGTCGGCCTGCACACCAACGTGGCCTTCCTGCGCCGCGTCGTCAACTCGCAGGCCTTCAGCACCGCCGACCTCGATACCGCGCTGATCGAGCGTGAACGCGCCGTGCTGCTGGACCAGCCGCCGCTGGCCCTGGAAGTGGTGGCGGCCGGCGTGGTGGCCCATGCGCTGGACGACGAGCGCGCGCTGTCCGGCACCGATCCCTGGTCGCGCCGTGACGGCTGGCGGCTGCACGGCGGCGCGCGGCGCCACTTCGACATCGAACATGCCGGCCAGCGGCACGCCGTGGCGCTGGCCCGGCTGCACGACGGCGCCCTGCGCCTGGAGATCGGCGAGCGTGCCTGGGCCTACTCGGCACGCGCGCTGGGCGCCGGCCAGCACGACGTCACGCTGGGCGCCCGGCGCCTGCTGCTTGCGGTGCATGCGCACGGCGAGCGCGTGGCGGTCTTCGCTGCCGAAGGCAGCGCCGTGGTGCGCGAGATCGATGCCATCGCCCACGCCGGTGAAGCCGGCGGCGAGGCCGGCCGGCTGACCGCGCCGATGCCGGGCAAGGTCGTCGCCTTCCTCGCCAAGGCCGGCGACAGCGTCGCCAAGGGCCAGCCGGTGGCGGTGATGGAGGCGATGAAGATGGAGCACACCCTTACCGCGCCGCGCGACGGCGTGGTGGCCGAGCTGCTCTACGCGGTGGGCGACCAGGTGGCCGAAGGCGGCGAACTGCTGCGCCTGGAAGCGGCAGCGGCGTGACGGCGCGGCGTCGCGGCGCCTGCCAACGACAACGCCGCCCGAAGGCGGCGTATCGAACGGGGGTGGGGCGCCGTGCGGTCTCAACGCCCCCGCAGGCGGGACAGCCAGCCGCGGCCATCGGCCGGCGGGGCATTGCCATCGACCGGCGGCGGCGTCTCTTCCATCGGGCGGGAGACACCGAAGCCGGTGGTGTTGCGCGACCACTCGGTCGGGTGCTGCGCATGGCCGGGCGATGTGGCCCGCGAGGCTTCGAGCCGGTCGTACAGCTTCTTGACCTGGCGGTAGGTGCTCGCCAGTTCCGACAACTCGGTGCCGCGGCAGGCGTCGCACACCAGCAGCACGTCGCGCGCGTAGCGGGGTTGCTGCAGCATCTTCTCGACGTCGATGCCCTTGCCCAATTCCCGCATCAGGAAGAAGTGGATCTTGGTGGCGATCTGCAAGGGGCTCGGGCTGTGAGACACGATGAAGCTTTCTTTTTGCGGTGCAGCGATCGTGGGCGGGATTCTGCGGTCCGGTCGACAATCCGCCACCCCCTCAAACCACAGGCCGAGGGCCTGTTTTTGCAAGTCCTTGTAACCAGGCGGGCTTTTTCACTGCCGCTTTCCTTTCGCAACGAGGCTCTTCCGCATGTTCCCCTCCCACGTCACCCTGGTCGATGTCGGTCCGCGCGACGGCCTGCAGAACGAGAAGCAGCCGGTCGCCACCGACCACAAGGTGGAGCTGGTGCGCCGGCTGCAGGCCGCCGGCCTGCGCGAGCTCGAGGTCACCAGCTACGTCAGCCCCAAGTGGGTGCCGCAGATGGCCGACAAC
>Ga0196963_10000372_pt1 | contig 42451 bp, 83 predicted proteins | sample S1_5metaG_FD_148600 | JGI IMG/M metagenome (GOLD analysis project Ga0196963, IMG submission 148600) | Soil microbial communities from Anza Borrego desert, Southern California, United States - S1_5 | ecosystem: Environmental > Terrestrial > Soil > Desert | place: USA: California | collected... | reverse complement strand
CGCGATGGCTACCTGAAATGGTTCGAGGCACTGCGTGTTGCTGCCGAAGCCAATAGAGCATCGCAGGGAGAGGAATCAGCTCCATGAAGGACTTCAAGGATCACCACGACCTGTTCGAAAAGGTTGGCGAGCAATACCTGCACCCGAAGTATTGGGGCGAGAGCATCTGGCCCGTCAGCGTCGAAGACCTTTATCAGGCGTTCAAGGCTCGGATGCTGGAAGAACAGGCTGCGTCCGCTCCGGAAACGAGAACAGAGTGCCCGTTTTGCTTGGACGGGTTCGTTGCTGAGGACGGACTCCACAGTTTGGCGGGCGGCGTGAGTGCGCGATGTATCTCGCAGAACCGGGGAGCGAATACATGAGAGTGTGGATCGACTGCGAGTTCAACGAGTTCAAGGGCGACCTGATCTCGATGGCGCTCGTCTCGGAAGACGGTCGGGAATGGTACTGCGTGCTCCCTTGCGAAAAACCCGGCGCATGGGTCGCGCAGCACGTCATGCCGATCCTCGGGAAACAACCGATTGGCCGCGCGGCGTTCTCGCGGTCTCTGTACCTCTGGCTAGCGCACTACGACGCTGTGCATGTGATCGCTGATTGGCCCGAGGATATCGCTCACTTCTGCCAGTCGCTGATCACCGGGCCTGGCGAGCGAATCAACACGCCGGCGCTGACGATGGAGATCCGGCGCGACCTTGATCTGATCCCGTCCGCAGTCCCACACAACGCCCTCCACGACGCTCGAGCGATCCGAGCGTCGCATATCGGGCTCGAGATCGAGCGAGCTGGGCAGAGAACCTGAGCGTGACGTTTTTGGATACACCACCAGTGGGGCTAACCGTGATGCAAGCACGGGGCAAAGTCATTCGAGCCGAAGTCTTCTGCGAGAGACGAGGCCATTGCAGACCCGAGCGAAGATGCTCGGACACCTGGCGCGCTCGCAGTGCCGCCCCCAATACCGCAGCCACTCCCGGCGTAGGGTGCTCCCTCGCCGGGGGCTGGCCAGGTCTGCGTCGAGGAGAAAGTCGGTGAGATATCGGAAGCGACCAATCGAGGTCGATGCGATTCGATGGCTTGGCGGTCCTTGGGCCTGCCTAGATGACTTCTGCGGGCACAACTGGGGCCGCGCTGACGCCAAGGAGGTCGAGTACAACTGGGACGATCAGGAACAAGTGGTCGTCTGGAACACGAAGGAAAGGCAGTGGCTGGCAGTGCCACTAGGCCACTGGATCATTCGCGGCGTCGATGGCGAGCTGTACGCATGCGATCCGGATGTGTTCGCGCGCACGTACGAGAGCATCGGATAGTTGATCAGTAAGTCGGAGAACAACATGAAATTCCAAGTACAGATGAAAGACCCGGATGTGCTGATCGACGCAATCCAGGAAGCCGTCAAGGCAGACGTGAGCAAGTCGATCACCGACCCGGATGAGATCGAAGCGCTCACCGAGTTACGCACGGAGCGCCTGCAGGAGCTGTGCGGCAAGTGGTGGCGATACGGTGAATACCTAACCGTCGAAGTGGACAGCGACGCCGGCACCTGCGTTGTCGTGCCGTCACGCTCATAGCGGAAGAGTTACATGCAAACAATAATTTCAGCATTACTACTCGGTGCCGGCATCTACCTAGCCGGCCTGATGATCGGCATCGGGATCGAGACCGGATGCAAGCGGCTCGCCGAAGCTCTGCGCATGGCGCCATTCAGGAAGTAGCAATGGAAAAGCTAACCGCCTACAACCTCTACGCCCGCAACGAGCGGGGCTCGAATGTACCCATGCCGCCGGATGGCGAGGCTCGGGACGTGTACCTGGCGATCGAGGTAGAGGAGCTGCAGCGACAGCTCGCTATGGCGCTCGACGCCGCAGCCAAGGGCGACAAGGCGCGCAGTGAGGCGGCGTGGATGCAAGAGAGGATTGAGGAGCTGGAGAAGGCGCTGCGCGAGATTCAGGAGTGCCCATTGTGCTGCGACAGCATTACTACCGGTTGCCACGGGCGCAGGGTTCATGAGATCGCGAGCCGAGTACTAATGGGGAGCTGACGATGGGTTATTTCAGTAACGGAACAGAGGGCATGTGCTACGAAGAGGACTACTGCTCTCGTTGCATCCACAACAATAAGGACGGCCCGTACTGCCCGGTGTGGACCTTGCACATGCTGCACAACTACGACGAGTGCAACAAGCCTGACAGTTTTCTGCACATGCTGATTCCACGTAGCAACGACGGGCTCGTGAACGAGCAGTGCCGCATGTTTGTGCCAGCCCATGGCAAGAAAGTGAAGCAGCCATGAAGCCCGAAAGTTTGCTCGATAGAGCATTGCGAGTCGGAGAGCGTCGAGAACGGATGCTACGAGAAGACCTCAAGTATGACCCGATCGAGGCAGCCGAGAAGGCGATCGATTATCGCGTCGGTTGGTATGCGGGTTACATGGCTGCCAAGCGTGATGCCAAGAACAGCAGCGAGTGACAGACGTGATGCAGGGGCAGTTGCCAGTGACTGTTAGCTACAAACCGTGCTGGGCGCGTTGGCCTGCGAGAATCCCAGCGCTTCTCTGAATTGCTGACCGGAGTATCTGATGGGTTACAACACAACAGTCGTGGTGATGAATGACGCACTGTCGTTCATCGAGAAAGATCCTGAGTTCGACAAGAACCTCGCCCGCGCGATCATGGAGGCGCAGCGTGGTAAGCCGGTTGATGTCGCCGCTAGGCATGCCAATGGGATCCACTGTAACGCCGCTACGGTGATCGAATCGCACCACGCCAGCCACGACGAGTGGGTCAAGGTAGGCGGCAATACCGGCAGCGTGATCCCATGGGAGGATCGCTTTGAAGCAGAGGACGCCATCAGGCGGAGAAACAAGCGTGAAGCAAAGAAGCGAGCTGCCCAGACCTAGCACGATGAGCGTTGTCCAAATCCCAAAGCTCTACACCGATGCCGAGGCGGCTGTGCCGCTTCGCTGCTCGGAGGAGACCGTCGCTAGGTTGCGTAGACGCAAGCTGCTGGGGTTTACTCGCGTCGGAAAGAAGGTCTTCACGACCGACCAAGATATCGATGAGTACCTGCGGAGCCAGAGATGCATTGCTACCTTGACAAGAGAGAAGGCAGCCCAAACTGGTACATCTACGAATACGACCCCGCCACCGGACAATGCCCACGCTTTAGCACTCGCACGGCAGATCGCGCAGCCGCGGAGAAGAAGCTCGCGGAGCACATCCTCAAACTCCCCCAGCGGAAGCTGATCAATGACGCGACGGTCGTTTGGGTGCTGTTGCGCTATTGGGAGCACTACGCGAAGGACACCTTCGCCAGCGACACAGTGCGTCGTGTGATGGGGCTGGTTGCCGAGCACGAGCCGACCACCCGCGTCTACGACTGGCCGATCGGGAAGCAGAAAGAGTTTGCGGCAAAGCTCGCAACAAAGGGCAGTACCCAGCGCCGCTATTGGGGCGTTGTGCGTGCCGCTATCCAGTGGGCAGTTGACGGCGGCGAGCTTCCGTCGCTGCCCGCGCTGATGAAGATTCAGGCGACCGATGGCGAGGGCGTCGCGCCCTTCTCCATCGAGCAGCTCAAGCGTCTAGCGGAGGGCTGCGTACACGAGCACGAGCGTAGATTTTTCCTACTGATGGTGTCCACAGCTCCGCGGCCTGGGGCCACGCTGGATCTAACCTGGGATCGCATCAATGCAGAAACCGGCGTCGTCGACTACGTGGTGCCTGGCCGGAAGCTGACGAAGAAGCGTCGAGCGAAATCGCCTCTGTGCACCCCTGCCCTCGCCTACTTCAACGATCGCCGATCGATCGGCCCAGTCATCCAGTGGAACGGCCGCCAGCTCGCCGGCCACAAGATGACGTTCGGCCGGATCGCTACGCGAGCGAAGGTTGCAGGGACCGCATACGGGATCCGCAAAGCGGTCTCGATTTGGCTGCGGCGTGAGAGCGTCCACGAATGGGACATCAAGGGCATGCTGGGACACGCCATAGGCGGCGAGACCGAGCGCTACGCCCACTACCGCCCTGAGTACATGCGTGCCGCGGCGGACTCGGTAGAGCGTCTGCTGAGAGAAATTAGACCGAGCTGGCTTGCCAGTTACTTGCCAGTCGACGTTCCACGTGAATCCAAGTTGTTGATTGTTGGTGGGCGCGACAGGGATCGAACCTGTGACCCCTACCATGTCAAGGATCAGCTACTTGAGTCTTTTCAGAGACTTAAGCCGGCTAATGACGACTAGTGGCGACGCATGATATCAAAGACTTATGCGATGTCACTTGCCAGTTACTTGCCAGTGGCACCCATGAGGTAAGAGATGGTCAGTGAGTGGCAACCGATAGGAACCGCGCCGCACGGCGGGCCGGTGCTGGCGTGGGCGCCCAATTGGGAATTGCCTACCTGGATCGTGTGGCACGAGAGGCACCCTCGAACCGAGCGCTCTGGGTGGGACTGGTGGGGCGAGGCGGATGGATGGTATGAGCTGGCGAACGAGTCAAAGCCGACGCACTGGTTGCCGTTACCAGCAACACCTCCTCTGAACGGGGATGACGATGGCAACCGATGAAATGGTGCGGGTGTTTCAGATGGATGCGCAGCGATACAAGGCCGAGGCCGATAAGCTCGGCGCATTGATCGCGGAGCACAACAGCGGATGCGTTATGGCCTGCGAGGCGCGCGGCGACTGCAGGCCCTATACAAGTCGCGGGCGGAAGTGTCCGGATTGTCCGAAGGATTGGATGATTGAGTTACCAGCGGATCAGGAGGGCGGTGAGCATGAATGAGGCCACAAAAGAGAAGGTCGAGCACCTTCGGCACTTGCGTGTGCTGTTGAAGTCAGGCGACTACGACGGCGTAACGATCATGCATGCATGGATCGCGATCGAAGAGTATGCCGACCTGCTGGAAAGAACAGCCCACAACACAAAAGCGAGCTGTAGGTAACGTTTGACGTTAGTAACGCATGTCGTTACTATACGTCCATGATAAAGGGCTTCCGCTGCAAAGAGACGGCCGCGATCTACGAGGAGCGGTTCTCCCGGAAGCTGCCCAAGTCCATCCAACAGCGTGCGCTCGTGAAACTGCAGCAGTTGGACGCCGCTGGCGACCTAAAGGACTTGCGGATCCCGCCTAGCAACCAGCTCGAAGCGCTCAAGGGCGACCGCCTGGGGCAATGGAGCATTCGCATCAATCAGCAGTGGAGGCTCTGTTTCCGTTGGGAAAGCGGGAACGCTTACGACGTGGAGATAGTTGACTATCATTGATGGAGCAAGATATGGCCGCAAAGCTGAAGCCTGCGCATCCGGGCGCAATACTGCGAGAGGAGTTCATAGACGCCCTTGGCCTGACCCCGTACAAGGTCGCCAAGGCCATCCATGTGCCGCTTCCGCGGCTGAACGACATCGTATTGGAGAAGCGCGGCATTTCGCCTGAAATGGCCTTGCGCCTGTCAGCGTACTTCGGCACCACGGAGCAGTTCTGGATCAACCTCCAGGCCGACTATGAGCGCAGGATCGCCAAGGCGAAGCTCGCGAAGGAACTCAGCCAAATTGAGCCGCTGAGAGCAGCTTGAACCAGCCGGAGCGATGAAATCCGCCGATGACCTCACCCTCGCCGAAGCGGTTGACCTGATCGTCTACGGCGCGAACTGCAGGGCCTGCAAGGAAACCAGGCAGATTGATCTGCATCAGCTATTGGAGCGCTTCGGGCCGGATTTCATCGTCTATAAAATTCTGCCCAAGTTGCGGTGCACTAAGTGCGGGTCTCGGCAGATCATCTGCGTCACACTATGGAAGGAAGCCGCGACGACAGAGCGGCTGATGGAGCATTGGATCAGTCCTCAGCGCTCCACACCTGATCCTGGCGCTTGAGGAACTTCGGCCACTCGATCTCGCGGGTGAAGCTGCGCTCCTCAATGAGCACGTGATTGGTCGGCTGCGCAGTGATCCGGCCGTTGTCCAGGGCGACGAAGAAGAATTCTTTGCTTTGCTCAGGATAGGCCGAGAACGCATCGCCGATCGGCACCGCGGTGAACAGGTACTGTCCATCGTGCTCGCTCTTGTCCCTTAGCCTCACCCTGGCGTTCACGGAACAAAGATAGGGGTACTCAATGGTGGAGAACTCCCAGCCGTAGGCGTCCCAGGTTGCTGCCTGCGATGGCGTCCACGGCGTGTCGGTCTCACGCATCGCGATCTGATGCAGCGGGACGTTGCGGTAAACCGCCCCGCATTCGAGCAGCACGTGGCAGCCCCAGGCCCGGCCGGGGTACGAGGTGAGGCCGAACCAGACAGCCTTGAGCCAGCCGTGGGTGCCTATGGCGTTGGGCTCGATGAGAACGTAATGGTGCCGTGGCAGGCTACCTGCGTGCGCGTAGATCATGAGCCCTGACCAGAACGATCGCGTTCTGGCGCGAGCTGGCCGATCACGTAATCGAGGGTGCGCTTTGCGCGCTCCATCTCAAACAGCAGCTGTGCCCGAGTCAGGTCAGGATGTGGGTCGCAATAGTCCCGTGCAGATTTCAGGTGGTCGATCAGATCACTCATGCAGCCTTCCTGGACCGTAGCCACCTCAAGAAATCTGCCCCCTCCTCCGGGCTCCACCACACCTTGATCATGTCCGGATGACTCTCCGGCAACCGTGGGTTGACCGTCGTCACGCAGGCCGGACCGAACGACAGATCTCGGAATCCCTTCTCTTTCGCGTAGCGGTCGTAGACCTTGTAGCTCGCGACCTTCATTAAATGGATCACGAACTGCTCGGCTGGATCCTTCCACACGTTGTATCCCGATTCGTGCTTGTGGCCGGCGACAAAGATATGGTCACGCACGCCGAACATCGCCGCTTTGGTCGCGCCGTGGGCTGAGTTGTATTGCGAGGAGCCGGCGAAATCGTGCCGGCAGTTGATACGCACCGATCGCCCGTTTGGGAAGTTGAGCGCAAGCCTGACCTGGCTGTCCTTGTAGAGCGTCCCGGTCTGCTTCGCGATCCAGTTCAGGGGATCGCCAGCACCAGACCATGCATCATGATTCCCGCCGACCATATAGAGCCACCGGGCCGACTTCACGAACCACTCGCCTAGCATCCATGCCTGCTTGGCAGTCGTCCCCTGCTGGCTGTACAGATGCGCAAGACGGCCGATCCAGTTATTCGTGCTGTCTCCGACATTCGCTCCCCACAAGCCGTCTACGTCGCGCGTAAGCTTCGCATGCGACTCGAGCAAAGCTATGTCCGTGCCGTCATCGTCCACATGGGGATCGCCGAAGTGCAGGATGCCGATCGGACCGTCCAGGTTCACGCGAACCTGAATCAGCCGATGCGCTTCCTCATACGCGCGCTTCGCCTCAAACTGCCGCTTTCGGTGCTTTACCAGCTCCTCTACGGGCAAGTCGACGTCCGGCAGATCCGCTATCGTGAACGGCTGCGAACGCCTCCGCACGAAGCGTTGCAGGGTTGTCGGGTTGAGACCGAGTTCCATAGCCGCTTCAGTGCAATTACCGCCGAAGCGCTCGATAGCTGCAATCCGCATCTCGTCAGTGATCTCTCGGCGATTAGCTCCCACGAGTCACCTTTATCCCAACCTTGCGACGTTGGCGGCGGGTCAGCTTCTCGCTCATCGTCCAGCGCTCTTGCAGGCCGTTCTTGTTCCAGCGGTAACGCAGCCGGTGAACCAATCCACACTCACAGCAGGCGTGATGTGTAAACCGTCCTACCTGGACCCATGCATCGCTGGCGTCCTGATATTCGTCGTCCTTCACGGGAACTACGCACGCGCTGCGGAGATAATGAGGTCCAATATCCGCTCGACTTTCACCCGCTGATCAGGCTCCAGGAGCCCATCGCCAACCTTGGCTTGCAGCTCCGCCACCACCAGGGACACCAGCGCATCAGCGAGCACGCGATCGGCAGGAGACAGCGAGAGCTTGTTCAGCTCACCGCCTACGACCTCCTCCAAAGCCAGCAGCGTTACAGCCTCGCCAGAGGCGAGCGCCTTGAGATCGGTCGCAATGCGGACGATGGTATCCCGAGTGTTCGGACGGCTCGATTGCTCGACGATCTTAGCGGTGGCGTATTGGACGGCGATACCGACAAGAGTTTCATCGCGCGCGGAGGGATTGGATGAGCAGCCGGATAAAAGTAGCGCCGAAAGTATGAACACTACAACAACGTTAGCTAGCATTTGAAACGTCCTTCTGAGAGTTGAGAAAGCCACAGACAGCGGTGCCTACGCCGAGCACGACCGTGACCCAGCCGTATTGCTCGGCAGAGAGGAGAGACTGCAGTTGACCGCTCGCCTGGAGCGTCCCGCAGATGATCGAAATGACGCCGATCGCCTTCGTCTTGTGGTTGGTGATGAGAGTGTTCAAGGCCATTCTCCCGTGCGAACCATTTCAGAAATCGTCACTGCCCTACCCTTCACTTGCTGAGCCCACTTGCTGTCCAGCAGTTCGTGGGCCGCGTGTGTGTAGCGACCCTCATTCATGAAGCCGATGAACTTCTTGAAGCCAGCGAAGCGGGTAGGACCAAGATTGAATAGAAGCTCTACGACTGCGTTCTGGCGCACGGGATCAAGCTTCGAGAACCACGGATACTTGAGCGCCTGCGTAGCGCAGTCGTTGATGTCGTTGTCTAACAGGTACCGTATCTCGTCCTCTGAGAGACCCTTCCCTGCCAAGTTCCGGCCCACGCCAACGGTCGGCAGGCCGCGAACGAACGTCCCCTCGCCTATCGGACGACCAGTTACATCGTCGTACACGAATGGCCGATTGCCTTCATGCTTGGCGAGCTGCGCTCTCAAGCGCTCGCGGTCGATCACGAACTGCTACCTATGTGCAGGAGCTTCGACACCCATGCGCCGAGGACACCGGCGAGAGTCGCGGCGATTGATCCCACCGCTATCAGCATTCGTATGCCGCCCTTGCTCTGGGCGATCGCATTTACAAGCACGTCTACCTTGTCCTCGATGCGCTTTAGACGCTCTTCCTGTGCGTCTGCCCTGGCTTCGAGAGCGCCTACATCCCGCTGCAGATCGTTCATCTCCCACCCGCAGTTAACAGAACGAGGAGCAATGCAGTAGCGCCTGGGCGAGAAATATTTGTAGGTTTCATCGACTCGATCTACAGTTGACTCGCCAACAAAACAGCGGGAATGGAAAACATGGAATGCACACTGGCAACCCTCATCGCATGCTTCTCTTGGGGTGGTTTCTACGTCGACACGGAGATGTCCTATCAGGACCGCGCCGTGCCGTATCACTACTGGAAAAACGTCAGCCCGCGGCCGAGATCGGGCGTCATCGAAACGGCCTTCGTTTCAACGATTAGCTACGAGCAGGAAAGTCCGTATATGCGCAACGCGATCGGCTATCAGCTGAAGTTCAGGTCTGTTGACCTGTCAGCAGAGTTATTCCATGACAGCAGCATGAAGTCGGACAAGGATCGCGGCGTTAACGGCGTTGGAATCAGGGCGCGCTGGTTTCCGTTTCGCGCTAGGCGTTGACCACACATTGGAATGTGAATGAGCCGCTGGCCATTACTGTGCCGCTGGCCGCGGCGCGAATTTCAATTGTGTAAGTTCCCTGGGTCGTTCCAGTTCCAGTTCTGGTTAAGCCCCACTGGCGATTGCTAGATAGAGCAAGCCAGCTGCCAGTTGTGTCACTTCCGACTTCATTCGGAGATGTGCCACTCGTAACCGTTAGCCTAATCTCATAAGGCGAACCAACAGATGCCGGCTGGTCCTGATAGTACCCAGCCCAAGCGGGCTTTCGATCTACTGTGGCATTGCCGTTGGATGTTGATTCGCTGGTCGTGTCCACGTCTCCAACACTATTAAATCTGAACCGAAACGTCGCAGTGCCTCCGCCGGTCGTGTTCGCGTTGTATGTGCCGTTAGGAGGAAGCTGAATACTCCTCCCACGCGCTACCAGTGCCCCTAACGCGCCACTCATGACAGCCCGGTACCGCTAATGCACCAGTTGGTAGAGTTGATCTTTACGGCAGATGCAATGCCGTTAGATGCAAGCGTGCGCGAACCTGTCGACCCAGCGCCTGCGAGAGTCAGTGTGTCAGACGTGATTGCAATCGTGACGTTGTTCGAGGTGAAATTTACGAACGTGAGGACCGTTCCCACAGGGAATGCCACAGATGCATTAGCTGGAATCGTCCATGTGTATGGACCCGCTCCCTGGCTATATATCTGCTTTCCCGCATCAGCGAGGACACAGGTGTAATTGCCGTTCTGAACGTTCTGCGGAATGCCCTTGAAGCCAGTCTCAGCTGCCGACGAGTTAGCCGTGGTGATGACGCCCGTGCGAGAGAACCTGAGCAACGTGGTGAAAGAGTTCTCTGCGTCGTTGACCGCTAACAGCGCCAGTTCTTCGTTATCTTGGTCGATGAGCCACTTACCGTTGTTGGCGGATGCATCTGACTGAATAAGCCAGAGCGAGGCGGCGTTTTTGGTAAGGCGCAACTCAGGGATATTCAGATTTTGCGGGTTTAGCAAAATCCAATCATCAGCGCCTGAATCAAGCATAAGCAGTGCGGGGATGCCGGCGACGAGATCCCCGGATACGAGCGCGTCCCCATCCGCCTTCTGGATGTCGAGCGCGCCCAGGCTGTTGATGTTGAGCGTAGCTGCGCCGGTGTTGTTGGCGGCTGGCGTGAATACCACCAGCATCCCGGCCGAATACGCCGTCAGCGCCGGCGTCATCGTACCGGTGATCGTGTTTGTGCCGGCTACCGGACCACCCAGCACCTTGACTCGATTGATCTGCGCTTCGACGGCAACGGACGCCATCATTTCGCGCATGGTGTTGTTGACCGCGGACGGCGCCATGCCTTCGGGGGCGCCAGTAGGCGGGGAACTGTTGTTGTCAGCAGCCGTTGTAGCCCATTGCTGGACAGTCATTTAGAATCGACCTCAAATGAAGAAAGCCGCAATCACTCTCGTGTGCGGCCTGATCTGTGTCGGGATCGGGACAATCAATATCTGGCTGGGGATCCTGTCCCTGCCGATACTCTGGGAGCTGTCAAACTCACTGACTGAGTAAGCCTTCCGTACCGAAGGCAAGCCCCATGGCTGCTTGCGGCATGGGCTGCATCCCTGGCTGGGTCAGTACTCTCTGACCTGCATTCGACAGCAAGCCCGCCCTCACCGCTTGGCGAAGGAAAGGATAGAGCAGATACGACGGCTCCCGAGATAGAGCTGCGGTCCCAGCGCCGAGGATAACGTCCGTATTTCGGACAGATCCGCTGTCGAGGACGAGCTTTGCTGCTTTTGGGAAGGCAGTCGCGAACTCCGCGACCTTCTTTGCTTCTCCGGAGAGGGGCTTGCCCTTGGCCAGCTGCGTTGCCAGCTTCGTAGCATTGAAGCTGCCCGTCTGTGGGTTGAGCGCGCCTTCCGCGGTATACGACTTTGCAATCAGCTGGCGAGCCTGTCGGAACTCCTTTAGGAGCTTCGCCGAGTCCTCGCCTCGCCTCGCGAGGCTGCGCTCGATCGCACCCTCCATCGCTCCAGAGATTTCCCGATATGCCTTTCCGAGTGCCTTATCGCCCTGTCCATAAGCAGTAGATGCCTTGTCACGCAGGATCGCGATCGCGTCCATAGCAGAATCAGAATCGAACGAGGGCTTACGGACCGCTTCAACGGCATCCAGGATGTCGGTGCGAGCCAAGTCCGGGAAGTCCTTTGCAGCGCCTCGATATTGGCTCGTGATCGCATCCAGCGCCTTCCCATACTCCGCATCCGCGCGCATCGTGCCGACGCTTCGCAGCGCCTTATAGGGGCCAGCGGCTTGCGAACGGAGTGCAGGCAGCACGTCCTCGGACATCTGCGTAGCTGCATTCAGGCCGAGAGAGCGCTTCATCAGCGTATCTGTCACGGCCTGATTCGCGAGAGATGCATCCTGTTCAGTTGCGATCTTGCCACCGACACTCTCCAGCACCTTGTTCGTTCTGCTCGGATTGATGGTCGCCGGAGGGACGACATACTTTTGAGCAGGGCGAAGCACAGAAGGATCGTTCGTCTGCTGATACTTCGCGAAGGACTCGGAAGTGTAGTCGGTAGGCGCGTACCCGCGTTGCTGTGCTTGAGAGAACTGCAAAGCACTCGGCGACAGATTCTTGGCGATGAATCCATCAGGCGCTTGCGTAGCAGCCTGTGGCGCAGGAATTTTGCTACCTAGCAACGCCTGCCCGGCAATGTTCACGCCCTTTTCTATGCCGGTCTCAGGTCTGGGGAACACATTCGACATCGCCTCGTCGTACATCTTGGAGGCGGAGTCGTAGCTCGATCCAGTAATGAGGTTGCGAGCCGCAATCCCTGCATCAGCAGCAGCGAGTGGTATCGAGGCTAGCAGATCGATAGGCATCCGCGCCGTCAGGCCCAACTGCCGCTTCAGTTGCTGGCCAGTCGTTGGCGAATCAGCTGCACCCTGCCTGGACATGTAGGCACGCGCGACCGCGGACGGATCTGCATCGTCCGGAGCTTCGAGAATGGTGCCGTCAGGCAGCTCAATTTCCAACGACGTTACCCTGGGCGTCTACCCGAACACGTTTCGGAGCGCCGGACATAGCACTGCCCTGTGGCGAGCGCTCGATCGCCAGTTTCGCGCGTACGATCCCGTCGATCATCTCTATTTTCGCCTTGCGCGCTTCCGGGTGATCCTTTCGCGTCGGGACCATTTTCATGAGCAGCGCCTGGTCGGCATCCGTGAATGTGCCCTCGCCGGAATCTCTGAACAGTTGCTTGAGGATGGGAGCCATAGTCGCCTCCGCGCCCTCTGCAGTCTGTTGCTTGGCCGTGATCGCAGGAATACGACCTGCGATAGGTCCAGTTGCAGTCTCGCTCATGGACTTTTCGAGCGCTGATACGCCGGACTGATACGCTGCAAAGGCAGTAGGCGCCTTACCCTCTCGGGCACCTGTGACTTTCCCCACTGCAGCGCCCGCGGCCTCCGCTTCCTTCCTTTGGCGCGCAGCTTCAACTTCTGATTCCTGAGTGCTCAGCGGCTGAGGAGGCGCTGCTCCGGTGCGGTCTACTAAAGTCGGCACGCCGTTAACCACGGCGAGCTGTGGCAGCACAGGACTACGCTGCGTCTGTAGAAATGCCTTCTGCTGCTCTGGGGTTAGGCTCTCAAAATACTTGTGAACAGCAATGGCGCTAGCCTCCTGTGGCTGCGCCGACGCTACGCGCTTCCACTCCTCAAACGTGCCATTGAAGCCATTCGCCTTGGCGTACTCGAACTCTTGGACGGCAGAAGGCGTCTTCGCGACCTTCGATTGCTGCAACTTCGTCTTGAGCAGCATCGCTTGCAGCATGTCCTGACCATGTTGCTGCTGTGCCTGTTGACCTGCCATCAGTGCAGGTCCGAGCGCTTGGCCGAACGAGACAGGCGTTTGCGATGGGCCGCTAGCAGACATGAGCTGCGCGGCCATCGCCATGGCGGCTTGCCTTTGAGCTGCTTTCTGATCCTGCACACCCAAAAGGCCGCCATAGGACTGCGGTTGCCCAAGGAGACCACCTAGCACTTTCTGCAGCAAGGGATTCTCGGTCGGCTGCTGCAAGCTCTGCGGATCGCGAAAGCCCATAACAGCCATCAGCCATACCCTCCAAGCAAGCCGCCAGCAATCGCGCCAATCGCCGTTCCCCACGGACCGAATGTCGAGCCGAGCTGAGCACCGCCCATTGCGCCACCGAGCGCACCAGCCGTCCTATTTCGGTGAATAGGCGTCGTTGCGCTCGTACTCTGCCCAGGGAACGACCCACCGATGCGAGAAATGTAGTTATCCAGGTTGATCTGCGGCGCGTTCTGGCTGAAGTCCCAGCGCGCTGCTTGGTCCTCCATGAGGCGGCCTGCGAGATCTTCGACTTGACCGCCAACGCCACCGAGCGCCTGCAGGTCGACGTAATCCTGATTCGCTAGCGTCGGCGAAAGCCCCGCTACAGCGAACTGCATTGAACGCTGTCTTTCAAGATCGTCTGCCATGCGGTTGCGTTCGTTCTCGTACCCCGTTGCACCGATGCCGAGTTGCTGCTGACCATAGGCAAGCTGTCGATTGCGCTCTGCTGCGTAGTCCCCGCCGTATATCTGCGTGGCTAGGTCGTTCATCTCTTGCGCAGCAACGGGACGCGCAGCATCGATATTGCGTCCGGCACCCGCGAAACCCGATTGCAGTCGGTTTTGCACAGAGTCAGCCGCGCGGTTGAATGTCGCGTCTAGATAGGGGTTCGACGCGCCCCCGTATGGATTGGCACCAGAGGCGAATGGATTACCGGCAGAACCGAACTGAGATGACGGACTCGACCCAAGGACGCCCGTTGCATAGTTCTGCGCGGCCTGCGTGACGGGCGAGCCATTCATCGCTCGGGCTTGCGTTCCAGCAAGCGCTGCTTCGGTCTGCGACGAGAACGGTACGACCGTGCTGCCTGGGTAATACTGAGGGCCGCCGGTGTTGTACAGCGCGAGCGATTGCTCGGCACCGTGCCGCATGAAGGGCTGAATGAAGCCAGGCGGTTCAGTCGTCTGCGTAGTGCGAGAAGGGGTTGAACTGCTGCCCATGCTACTTACCCGGCGGCCGGTAGAAGGGAACCCGCATTCCCTTAACGGCGCCTCCAAGCAACCCCTGTGCTTGCATTCCGCTGATCGGCTGTTGAGGCATCTGCATCCCACCGCCCAAGAGTCCGGCCAACTGCATCGCTTGCTGACCATAGGGGCCGGATGCCATGAACGGCTGCGGCGCTGGACCTTGGATCTGAGGGTTCGGCGGTGCCATACCGACCGGGAGGACGCTCGCACCAGAGTTCGTCGGCCCGGTGAGACCCGGAATCGGCTGCTGTCCGGCGGTAGCAAGGTACTGATCCTGGTGCTGCTGCGCGGCTGCATTCACCTGCGCCATCACATCGCGAAACCTGTTTCCCATTCCCATTACAGTCGTTTCCTCAAGATAACAGCGTGCTTTTGGTATTCAGGGAACAGGCGAGCCCAGCCATCGCGCCCAACCCATTCGACGAACTCGCAACCTTGCTGCCGGAACCAGTCTTCGATGATGCCGAAGAAGGCAATGGCGTCGTCCTTGTTCGACTGGAAATCACCGGCGCAGCCCCACACCACGCCCCACGACGCGGTGTTCGTGCACTCGATACGAGTGACCCAGATCCCCTTGATATCGTCCTTGTGGAGGCACCACAGCTGCGCTCTGCGCGCCTTTAGTTCTTCCTTCACCTCGTTCGCCGTCCACGTTTCGTCGTAATCCGTCCACCGCTCCACATGGCGCGCAACGTGCGGCCACCAGTTATCTATCTCCCACGGCTGAACCGTGAAGAGCCTAGCCCCCGTGGATGACGTAATCGAACGTACGGTCAACTGTGGCTGCGTTGGCGTGTGTAAGCTCGAAACTTCCATCAGCTACCGCCGAGACATAGACGTTGGTCAATGCCGCAGCTGCATTCGCAGTGCGCGGCGACAGAAAGATCATCATTTGCGACTTGATGCGCGTGTCGGTCGTCGTCGTGGTCGTCGCATTCTCAGTAAGCGTCACCTCGCCAACATTGTTGGCGCGACCTTTCAGCAGCTCATTGATAGTGCTGATCGCCTGCAGCAGATTGGTCTTGATATCGGAGATATACGGCTGCAGAACCGGAATGCTCATACGCCGTCCGATGCCTCTCCGTCGATTTCCATGCCGAGCGCTCGATCAAAGCCGCCGGTGATCTCCATCCGGAGCGTTCCGAACCTCACGTTGTCACGAAAGTCGCACAGACCCGTTCTGCTCGTGCGCGTAACGGCCGTCCCAAAGCTGCGCGATGCGTTGTCCTGGTTATCCCGAGAACCGATCGCAACCGTAATGTTCGACGGATTGCCTGTGACTCTAGGCCGCACACCGCGAATGAACATGTATCCGAACGGATTCAGGTCGTACTCGCCGGTCTCAAATCGAGCCACTGCAGAAGCACCGGAGAACGTTCCCAGGGCATGATTTGAGCCGAACGCCATCATGGTATTGGCTCCGCCCTGCCATACGGCAGCGTCGAGGGATACCGGAATGTCGTCGATGCTCGAGTAAAGAGAATCCAGCTGATCCAGCGTGTAGCCGTCAGAGACCGACGGAAATATCAGCTCCATCGTGTCTTCGGCCCTTGAGCCGCGCTGCTCGATGGTGTTGTAGATGATGAGCCTGTTCGGAATGCCATTTGTTGCAGAGAAGTTCGGATACGACCACACCACACATTTGTTGGTGTAGTCGAATGCTGCCGTAACGCGCTCCGCATAGGTCTGGTCGCAGTCGGCGAAAAAGTACTTGTCGAATTTGCCATCACCGATCGGCTGCACGGACTGACCGTCAGTCACATAGAAGCCATCGGCTGCGATGAAGTAACACAGGCTGCCAACCTGGATCATCGATTGCGGGAACCAGCATCCGCGCGTCTTCTCGTAGTCCTGCACCTGAAACACGACATCGCCGCCGACGTAGGTAAATCGGCTGATCGCCCGGCGCTGGAACACGAGGCCGTAGAACTCACCGCCCGCGATTGCAGTCACTGCCCCGTAAACGGCAGGCAATGTCTGCGCTCCGGACTGCTTGGTTCTCGCATCGGCCGAGTTTGGAGTCGGCCAATCGCGCGGATCATTGATCGCTGACCACTGGACCCTATGAGGAACAGTTCCGCCGACCCCATCAGTGTCTCCGAGCACTACAAAGCGGTTAATGACACCGACCTGCCTGCCTCTGGGAGCAGTGCCGGAGGTCGCAAGTACTGCCGTGGTCGATGCGCCGGCCGATATTGCCTGCGGCGTGTCCGCGTAGTTCGTCGCGATGACGGTCGTGTCGAACTGCGCGAACCGCCAGTAGCCCTGATCTGCTGTCGTGAACGGCCCGCCAAGATCGGTCCAGCTCGTACCGTTCTTCACGTACAAATCCGTTGCGATACCGGCGTAGATGAAGGTATCGCCCGCCGAATCCAGCGCCGCAAATGCGCCGACTACACGGGTAGATAGCGCATCTCCGGATGTCACAAGCGGCAGATAGTCCTTGTAGAACCTGTCTACCGGAATGCAGTTGCGCGCTTCAGCCAAGCCGGGGTTTTCGTTGAATGGCAGGTCCGGAAGCCATTCTCCGAGCTTGATTCGCAGGTCTTCGAGGAACATCTACGCCAGAACCTCCTGAACTGGCGAGCCTGAAACGTCCTCCTCTGCATGCAGGTCGCGGTAATCCTGCAGACACTCCGCATACAGCCCTTTCCATGTCGCAAGACGTGCATCACGCTGCAAAAACGGTGCGGATTCCGACAGAGCGCCGTACAAGGCGAGATCAGGAGCGTTCACGATGATCCAGTGGGCTGCCGCATCGCTCGCAAAGCTACGCATGAGCGTGGGCTTCGCCCAATACACGCCCTTGATCGTGTAATCGGAGTCCGGAACCGGACCAAACACGAAATTGGTTGTGTCGCGAGAGATCCAAACAGGTCTCGCGCTGTCCCCACCCCTCGGGTAACGGCCGTAGAGCTGATTGAGCGACACTCGATCAAGTCTTGAGGCCGGAGAGCCATCAACGTAGGCGTACTTCAACCCCAAGTACGCGGTGGGGACGGCCACAACAGACGATGCGATTGCAGAGTTAAGTGAGGTCTCCATCCAGCGACCGAAGTTCTTCGGCTGCCGGTAGAAACGCTCCTCCCAGTTCTGAATGAAGTTCGGGATGAACGTCGTTAGATTGGACTTTGCGAGCCAATCGCCCACCGCTGTCTGCAGAGAGGCGTAGCCAGAGATCACAGCCATTAGATGTGCCTGCTACGCTGCCCTATTCTTCCGGGGATGGTCTTCAGATAAGACCAATCCGGGTGATCAAGCTTGGCCCGAAGCTCTCTTTCTGAGACCTGGAAGATGTTGAAGCCTTCTTTTAGCCACTGCTCAATGACGATGTTTGGAATCTCACCCAAATAGCGCATGCACGTACGAGAGGCCCTTCTCCAGCCGCCGACTTGGTTCGCCTGCAAACGCTTGTTGTGGTCCAGGACCGGGGCTACGTCCTGCTCTCTCTTGACGAGCATCTGACCGTTACGACACTTGATTGCCGTGGAGACGCCCGTGCTGGTGTCGATCACCGAGTCATCTCCGCAACTACGAGATTCCCATCTGCCGTGTCACGGATCGCCGCGATCCTCTGTCCAGGAGACACGTGGAAGTACTCTACGACTCCCGCGGGCATGTAAATGTTGTCGTCCGTAGCAGCGACGGCAGTCGGATCCGTGCCGATCTTGATCCACGCATTCGACGTGCAGACGACTCTGACGTCGAAGATGTTCGCCGAGATCGCGGCAGACTGAGCGCTGCTCGTGCTGTACGCAACAACGTCGGATTCACCCGTCCAGCGCAGCGTACTGTCGATTGTTCTCGGCATAGATCACCCGCTGAACGTGACACTGACCGCAAGGACTGCAGTCGTCGATGACTCGCCACCAGATGCGACTTCAACCCAACTGCCCTTTTTCACCGGGTAGTAGTACTCGGCGGAATCGAAGTCACCCTCAGCAGAACTCGCGTTGGCGATTGTGATCGTCGGCGTCAATGCAGTGTTGTCAACCGAAACAGTGATCACCGCATCAGCGCCAGTAATCGCACCGCCCAAAACGGTCTCAACCTTGCGCAGATATCCAGCGGTCGGGGCAACAAAGCGCAGTTGACTGGCAGCACTGACATCCGTCAGTTCGCCGTTCAGCGTGTACCAATTCAGAGGAAGAGGCATTTCAGATTCTCCAAAAGAAAGGGGCCTCCGAAGAGGCCCCTAAAGTCGAGCTTGCAGATTGCGAGGATTACGAAGTCGTCAGATCCGCCACCACGCCATGGGCAGCCGGATTGCACACCTCCAAGCACCACTCCGTTTCGATCTGCTTGCGCAGCGAGGAGCCTGTAACTGCGAGATCCCACGTCTCGAACGCACGCAGGTAGGCAATCTTGGCGTATTCGGTGTCGATCAGAAGCGCATCACGCGAGCGCGAGAAGCGATCCGGGACGATCTTCAACGTATTGAAATCGTCCTCGTACACGCTCACGCTGTTGATAAGCTTCTTCTTGTCCGCATCCGTCTGCCGGGTCTGGTTGCCGGCAAAACCGGACGCCACACGCTTATTGAACGTGCCAACGACCAAAAGAGACGGTGAGCCACCAGAGTCATAGCACTCCTGAGACACCTCCAACAGCTGAGACTCGGCGAACGCACGCTGCGTGCCATCCGTCGCCGTGTTGGTGCCATCGCCAGTCGGATCTGCTCCGGTCGCGCCGCGGCTCTCGTTGTCCTTAAGCCAAGTCGGGAAGCCCGCCGACTTACGCGCAGTCGTGTCATTGCCAGCGACCCGCGCAGTGTTGGCGCAGATCATCACTTCCATGTCGCGCTTGATCTCCTTCATCTTGTAGCCGACTTCCTCGGCCATGGCGTCCTGCATGCCGACCTTATCCACGGCCTGCTGCGTCTTGGTGACGCCTGCGACCTTGTTCGAGATCGCGCAGTAGTTGCCCAGGCGGGTCTTTGCAGTCGCCGCGTCGATCGTAGCGTCGTCGCCTTCGACCTTCTCGTTAGCCGCAGCAGTTGCCAGGGCATGAGTCGTCCACTCGTGAAACACGGCCTTCGCCGTACCACGCGGAAGCGCCGTCAGGATGGGCGTGTCGGTGGGGGAAATGTCGTAGACGGTGTTGACCAAATCCTCCCGGTTGCCTTTGCCGACGCCCGAAGCGCCGGATGCGTCATAGACGCTATATACATTTGCTGGTTGGGTCATCGAAATCTGCTCGGCAATCCCGAGTTATGAAAATAGTAGCCTCTTTAGAGGCGCTTTCGCATCGCTTACCTTGCCGGACTTGCGCAAGCGGTCGCGCTCTTGTTTGAGCAGCAGACCTTCCTGCGCAGCTCGGGATTGCGGTGCTCCCGGCTTGAGTAACTTCGGTGCGGATTTGACCTTGTTGACGATGGCGGGCTTGGCTTTCTGAAGCTTCTGCCACTGCCATGCGTCACGAGCGACGAGCAACATTCGGTGATCCGACACGTTGCCCAGCTCTTCGGCAGAAATGCCGTAGGCTGAGGTAAACACCGGGGCCATTTCCCCCAATGATTTCGTCCTGCCAGCATCACTCGACCACTCCGGAACCTTCGACTCCAAGAGCCTCATCTGCTCAGCGAGGTAGGCTTGCGTTTGTGCAGCCGCCTGCTGTTGCGATTGCTGATGCTCTTGAGCCAAAAGGTTGGCTACATGATCGATCTGCGCTTTGCGCTGCTGGAACCCCGCAAACCTCTGTGCGAAAGCGACAGGATCTTGGTCCTGAAGCTCCTGCCAGTTCACTTGCGAGAAGTCGCCCTCGAGCAGCTTCTGAGCGATCTTCACTCCAGTATCTAGTTGCTGGAGCTTGTGCTGCGACGTCTGAAAGAAGTTATGACGCTCTGTCTCGAACGCCTTTCGCTCCTCTGCATGCGTCATCAGCTTCTGATTGAGATGCCCCTCCAGTTGATAGCTCTTAACGAGGTCGCGGAGTAGCTGCGTGCCTTCCTTCCCGTCGATCTTGGTCTTGGTCTTGAGACTGAGAACCTTATCTAGGTCCCATCCCAGGCGTTCGGCCAACTCTTCGAGGGTTTCAGGCTCGGCTTCCGTTTCCTCGGGCTGAGCGTCGTCTTCCGGTTCATCTTGAGCTTCTACAGGTTGCTCCTCCTGCTCAGGCTCAGCCTCAGTCGGCTCAGCCTTCGATTCTGTTTCAGCCCGAGCCACTTGCGGCTTGGGCTTCCCCGGTTCTGGACTGCCGAATAGCGACGACTTCAGGCGGTCATGAACGGACGGTTTCTCGGTCGTAGCTGAAACGTCCGGACGTGCGGAAGTCTCAGCGCCCCCGGTGGGGGTAGCTGCTTCATCGGACACAAAGGTCTCCTAAGAGTTAGGCTCGATCGGCGCTGACGTGAACGTAGTCAGCGGTGACGGTCGGCGTTCCAGTCGTAGTACGGTTGAATCCGGCGATCACCGGAGTCAATGCAACAGTCGCGGTCACAGCGCCAGTCATCGCCGTACCGACCGCCGTGCCGTTGTAGTAGAACGTTGCAACACCCGCAGAACTCACCTCAATGCGAAAAGTCGCGTACGTATCGGCAACCGGTGCTGAGCCCATGTTTTGTGCCGTAGCATCGACGTTGTTCGCAACGCCTACGAGCCACCAATTGTCGGTGGCCATGCTCGTGTCGAACATGAAACCAACGGCATCAGTTGCATTGGTCGTGATCGTGTCCGCAGACGCGGCGGACTGAATCGGCATCTCAAGTGCGCTGACCTGATCCGTAAGTCCCACAAACACCGAAATCGTGGTGACCTGGCTCAGCTTGACGCGAGCCTCGAACACGAGATTCCCCTGGTTCGCTTTCCAGTTGAGACCGCGCGAAAGTTGTACACCCGAAACAGCCATTGATGCTGTCGTGTCACCAATCGTGCCCACTACTGTGCCGCTGACCGCCTCAGTCACCGTCCAGTTAACCGTGTTGGTCGTGCCCACCCTGGAAAGCCATCCATCGACTGCGGTCGTGGAATACGCCTGGCCTGACTTCTCGAAGTCTTCGAAGAACGCGACCTTCTCATTCGACGGCAGGTATATCTGCGCGCCGGGGGCGCCAAGAATGACATTGCCGCTGCGAACGAGCAGTTCATGATCGGGGCCAGCAGCAAATTGGTCGGGTAGCGACTGCAGCGACGCCGTAAAAGTCGTAGACATGTTTTCTCCTGTTAGTCGATGCGCGATCCGCGCACGTTAAGTTGTGCCGCCTGCCCGTCCTGAATCAGAAGCCACAGATGGCGAGTGACTGCTTGAGACATCTGCAAGGCCATCACGAGCCTCGTGTGGCCGTCTTTGTCGTCCAGGCGGCAGGACTTGATCTGCTGCAGCATGTCGGCCTGCACAGCATTGAATGCTTCCTGCAGCACGGGGTTATCGAGCAGCTGTTGCGCCGTTACCGCGCGCTGCTTGCGCTGCTCCACGCTGAGCGGCGACCTCGGCACCGATTCCGGCCTTGGCAAGATCAACTCCTGCGCCGAGCTCCATTTCAGTAATCGCGAGATCGCGGTCTTGAGCCATCTGCTCGCGCTTGATAGTTGCATCAATCTGTTTCCCGGCCATGTTGGCCTGTGCTTTGATTTCTTCGCCCTCGACGAACGGATCCTTCTGGCCCTGCTGCGACTCCATGTACTGCTTGTACTCAGGCGAGCCGGGATCCGTTGCAAACTCGTCGTTCTCGAAGCCCATCTCGGTCTGGAAGCGCCTGAAAAGGGCGTACATGTTCTTTGACTGAACGAGTCCAGGATCGCCAGCGCGTAGCTTCTCCTGTGCCATCGCCATGAGTGACAGGTTCTGCCGGATCTCGTCCTTGCTGGAGTTCCCCAGGCCCACAGAGACGGTCATGTTCGCCCGCTCCTGCCACTCTGTGGGATTTACCTCGACCCATTCAGACTTGAGCTTGAAGCGCGTCTGCCAATCCTGGTGACGCGACAGCAGGCGATGGAGCGAGCCGTACAGACTGGACATGCCGGTCTCGGCAAAGATGCGAGCAATCGCCTCGATGCGCTGGTTCGCAGCGCTCTTGGCGTCCGTGTAGGCGCCTTTCGTGGACTGAGCGAGCACGTCCGCATCGACGCCTGATGTCATGCGGCCAACACCGGTGCGCGTCTCTTTTACTGCATCCACGTAGTCGATAACGGGAAGCAGTTGACCGGCCATCGGGTTCACTGGCACCGGCATTGCCGCACCCATAACCGGGCCATCGTTTGCGATGTGACCGCCAGGTCGATTGATCTGCAGCATCCCTACGTCAATAGTGTTCTTGTCGTATAGGAGACGTGGAGCGTTCGTGAAGTAGACGTTATCCAGCAATCCACGCTGCAAGGCGGTCTTGATCCGCTGCAGGTCTTCCATGATGTCGTAGATCGACAGGCCGACATGGCGGTGCGGAACCGGGATCGGCGTCCACGATTCAAGCGGGATCTCCGGAAACTCCTCGTTCTCCAGGATCTCGTTCCCGCCCATCAGGTAGTGGCGCAGCTCCGCAATGCCATCGTCATCGACATCGAGGTACGTGTAGCACTCAAGCAGCGTTAGCTCAGTCGTCGCCCAGTCCACACCCTGCTTGTCATCGTCCAAGGTCTCGTTGACCGTATCCCTGGCAAGCTCCTCGGACGTAATCTCATGCCGGTAGTCCGTGACTGCCTCGACTTGCTTGCGGGAGTAGCCCATCTGCAACAGGTCCGAGCGCGTCAGCTTGCGTAGATGCCCGGCAAACTTCGCCTTCTTCACATCACCGCGACACTGGCTGTCAACGATGATCTCTTCAGGCGGCGTCACTTCGATCTTGGCGCAACCGTATTTCTTCTTCTGCTTGATCTTGATAGACCAGGTGCCGTCATCGTCCTGCTCGGAGCCGACAACCTCTACCTCGCCCTGCTCCTGCAGGCTCTGCATCGTGAGCACGAGCTGTTCGTCATTCAGCCCCGTGTAGTGGTCGAAGCAGACCTTCTCCTCGTCCTCCCACCAGTATTTGACGTAGCCAACCTTCTGCATCAAAGCGTCTTTGATCCAGCTGTACAGGATCATGAAACCCGGATTCTTTTTCCACAGGACGTGCGTGACGTACGCAGTCTCCTGCTTGGCTAGCAATTCATCCTCTGGCCCAACGGGATCGAACTGCACCGCATCCTTGTTCGCGAAGATGCGCAACAGGCTGGGCATCATCCACTCGATGGTGTCCATCATGTCCTTGGACACTACCTGCGCGCGGCCCTCCTGCTCGTTGCCCATGGGGCGGCCGTGATAGAAGTCCAGGGCCTTCTCGCGATCGTTCCTCAGCTCGGCATAGGATGAGTTGAGCGTGTCAGACAAGCGCTTGCCAACGATGGCGCGCTGCTCGTCTTCGGTGAGCTTGGCCATTTAGGCGCTTTTCTTCTCGGGCAGAGTCAGTTTCGGGCGAGATTGCAGCTGCTTCGAGTCGGCGAGCTGCCGTATCACGCTCTCAAGCGCAGATACTCGCCTCTCCAGCTCCGCCACGCGATTCTGCAAAGCAATGCTCATGCCGGGACTGCCTCGTATCTCAACTGCACGGTTCTCTCCGTTCTCGACCTGACCGGCCCACCGAACACCTTCACAGCTACGTACTGCAGCCCATCGTGCGGGTGCGAGTACTGGTTCTTGTCCGGCGTGTCGTGGAATCGCTCTTCAGTACCAGCGATCTTCAGCCGCTTGTACTGATACCGGCCCTGGAAGCCTTTCCTGAGCGTCTTACAGCGCGGATGCAGCTGCAGCTGAGGCTTGCCCCTGTGCAGCGTGTTCAGCGGCTTCTTCACGCTCTCGAGGCGTATCGTGAGGTTCTGCGCGCTCGGCTGAATCTTGATCCCCTTGCCGCGCAGGATGTCGAAGCAGGTCTTCTCGTCCTTATCCGCCGACATCGCGGAGCGCTGACTGCCGGCAGGATCGCCGTAGTCCTCGAACTGAAACTGCGAGTACTTCTGAGCGCAGTGCAGATTCACTTGATCAGCAAAGGTGTCGATTCCTAGGTCGTCGGCTACCAGCTCATCGAAGATGAGCCAGCGGCCGTCCGGATGGATCTGCGTGAACACGCATGCCGGCGTGAGACCGAAGTCCCAGCCTCGCTGTATGACGACTCCAGGCACAGGCTCGACTTCCTTGCAGTGAATCGCATCGCTGTACTCGGGGTAGATCGGCTTGCCATCCCTTACGTAGCCGTACTCTCCCTTGACGTACACGCGGATGAAATCCTCATCCGCGCCCATCATCAGGTTCTCGTAATAGTTCGCCGGCAAGAAAGCTTTGTTCTCTGCTTCCGGCGAAACGCCTGATGGCTGCTTGAATATCTGCGCGTTGGCGGGTCGCGTCTCTTCAAACAGCTTGTACCACCAGCTGTCATCGTCCGGCGGGTTGGTGTCCATGATCACACCAGGATCGACGCAACCACCCTCGAGCACCTTGGGGAACCGCCCCACTCGTCCCTGCAGTGCCTTGATCACCGCGAAGGGAATCTCGCGCGCCTCGTTGACCCAGGCTCCTGTCAGTTCCAGCGACAGCAGGTTCGCTACATGCTCCGGCCGATCCAGCGCCCGGAACAGAACCTCGATCTCTAGCCCCTCGTCCAGCTTATCGACAAGGAACGAGTGATCCGTCTTCGTGTATGTACCGAACGTGCGATCCGGCACCCAGTCCATGAAGGTGCGTATCGTAGTGTCCTGCAGCTGACGGTATGTGTTCCGGATGACCGCGAACCGAGCGCGGCGCTTGCCGTTGTACTCGTTCTGTCGCGCGCCCCATTTCACCAGCTCGATCACACAGCCGGATGACTTGCCAGAGCCAAAAGGCCCCATCAATCCGCGGATGAACTTCCGGGATTGCGTGAACTGCTTGATTGTCGGAACGTGGCGGTAGCTGTAGCGAATATCAGCCATCGATGATCAGCCGTGTAGCGACTTCCCCGCTGTGCTCCAGCTGCTTTTTCTCTGGCGGATTGCCCATTGCCTTGTTCACCAGGAACTTAGCGCTGTCGATTTGGGCTTGGGTCATCTCTATTTCGCCCAAACTATTCTTTTCCAAGCGCGTAACGAGCTGACTTAGCTTGATCCGCTGCCTAACTCGCTCAGAGTGCAGGCCGTCTTTTCTTGCTGCCATACATAAGCGCCCTCTCGGGTAGCTCCCCTATCTCACCAACATTCCGCAACCACGAACGACAACAGCTCGGTGCGTCGGCGCTGCTGGAGCTTCAGCGTTATTCGTGAAGCTCCAAAGGCTCAGCGGCCTGAAACCGAACATTCCTGCACCACAATCTCAATGGCGAGGTTCAGGTCACGAACCTTTGCCTTGGGAAATCGATTCATGAGCGCTCGCAGCACCTGGCGCTGCTTCCACTCCCAGGGCTCTGGCTGACTCTCGACGTGCTTCGCGAACTGCAAGGCTGATGCGAGGTATCCCTCGCTCGGCCTCTGGACCAGAATGACGCCGGACTGAGCTGCCAGCCATACGGCAAAGCGGGCAATGAGGTTACGCACTGGCTGGATCAACTTCGCTTATCGGGTTCCCGGCAGCGGTCGTTACAGCCGCAGTCCATGATGCAGTGCTGTCGTCCTCTGCATATACCGTAGCCGTGCCGGCGGCCACTGCCACCCGGTTGCGAAGCGCCCTAAGTGCCTGGCGAGGTGTGCGTACTGTCGGACTGCCGCTGTCTGTTCCAGTCGCCATGTTGCGGTCAAGGATGCCGTCCGCAATCTCTGTCACCGCATCCGCTGCCAGTGCGTCCGCATCGATTGCACCGGTCGCCACTACAGATGCAGTAATGACCCCAGCAGCCGCGGCCTGCATGTTCGAGTCCATCCGCCCGCCTACCAGCGCCGCGGGGAGACGCGCCTGGATGTCCTGCGTATCCGTCTCGATCGCCCCCACCGCAGCAGCCGTCGCGTAGCTCGCAGCAACAAGCGTTCGTGCCTCCATCTCAGCATTTGTCGGCGGATCGTAAACGGCGAGCGCATCCGCTACCTCGCTCTGTACCTCTGCGTCCCATGCCGCATTCCACGGAATGGCAGTTAGCCCCGCGCCGGCAACACCGATGTCATCGGTCTGAGCCTCTATCGCAGCGATATCGGCAGAAACAGACGCGCCCGCCGGAGCGCCGAGCCTCGTATGGGCAGCGGACCGCCCGATCGTGAATTCGGCTACCTTGTAGCCCACCGCGCTTACGGCATCGACAGTGCCAGTGGTGATGATCAAGGCTACGTCCGTGGCATCCGCAAAGCCGTTACCAGCAGATGCCACTACGCGCACGTTGTTGAGCCCGGTCACGCCATCGAAGTCGACCGTGAGCGTGATGCCGGCCGTTATCTGCGTGGTCGAGTTGCCAACGTACGCGGAAATGACCGGCGTCCCAGAAAGTGTCGCAGGAGCGCCCGTGTCCGGTTCGCAGGTCGTGAACTTGAAGTCGATCGTCTCGCCGAGCGTGATGTCTCTCATGCTGCACGCCTTACGAGATTGCCCCCGATCAACTTGCCGTGAACCAGACGCCCCCACGCTGCTGCGGGCGGTTCGCCACCACCCTCCGAAGCACCGAAGAACACCGGACTCCAGGGTACCAACGCAATGCCCGGCGGATCATCCTCCACCGTCACCGTGCCCGACTCCGTGAGGTCTCGACCGTTGCCACTGTAGTCAACAAGGCCGTGCCCGTCGTTCTGAAAACTCCACCCGGCCCACAGGTCTCTGCGCCTAACAGCGGTTCGCGACCACCGCTCGCGAATCAGCTCCGCTTCGGTCAGCGCAGCATTCCACACGCGCGGATGAGCAATGCGCGTCGCTTGCGCAGCGTCACCTGTAGGGTCATCCCCCCAGAACATGTTTTCTGAGACTGCAGTGCCAGCACTGCCGCCAGTAAATGACCCGGCTAGGTTCGTAGCGGATCCATGCGCCCAGACATACAGAGCGCCCGCCTGCGAGGCGCCAGTGTTGTACACAACGGCGCAGTCATACCAGGTATTGGCTGCCATCGTGTTGGTCATCTGGTACACGAAGGCGGTCGAGCGCAGCCATACTTCAAGGCGGTTCCCGAAGTCGCCGAACATCACCATGACGCCGTTCTCGTACGTACTAGCGGTGCTATCTCCCGCGTAGTAGACGACATCGAACGTGCGGTTGACGACCGTGGAGCGCTGGCGCCAGAACGCCGTGCAGGCCCCCGTCGGGTTGTCTGTTCTGGTTAGCCCCTCGCCCGAGGTGTCAGCGCGCAGGCCCATTACGCCACATCCCGGAACTCGATCATCGACAGATACGCGTTGTCGTTGTTCGTGTCGTTCACGGCATCGCGCGTGATGCGCAGGCGTACGTGATCACCGGCCGCCATGCTGTCACGGTTGGTGAGCGCGATCGTGGTTGTGGTCAGGAAGCCCGCGGTTCCAGGGACCGTAGCCGCAGCTGCGGCGTTTGTCGCGTCGAACGAATCGGCGGCATCGAGGTCCGTCGAGTCACCTGGGGTGATCGCTTCAACCTCGCACTCCCATTCCACTGCATTTGCCGTGCCCGCGGAGAACCAATACAAAACGAGGCTGGGATCGCCGGTCAGGTTCACATCCTGCGGAATAATGACCGTGTAGTAGGCGTTAGAAGCCGCAGCACCACCGAACCGAACAACAAGCCTGCGCCGCGTGGCGTCAATCTCCTCAACAATGGCGGACGACCGCGGCTCGCATGCAGCAGCCGGGAGGAAGAATTTGGATGCCATCGCCTACAGCCTGTCTCTACCCAGCGGCAGCTGGTAGGACTCGCGCAGACTCAAGCCCGAAACGCTAGGTATCCGGTGTTTCGCTTTCTGAGCACTTCGCAAGTGGGCAGCAATCAACTCAATGATCTGGTCCCGGCTGGCGTTGTCGATGATCGACAGCCTGTAGCTCTGCTCCGCGGTCAACAGGACGCCTGCAGAGGGGAGCATCACTGCACGACCTTGGTTGCCGAGTTAGACGAAAGACTCTCAGCACCGCTCGCGCTAAGCGATGTCATGCGAAACGTCCACGTGCCAGCGCTCAGGCCCTCCACCACGTACGATGTAGCAGAGGGATTTGCGATTTCGATAACGCTTCCCCCGCCAGGCGGGTCTGCGTCATTGCTCACGTAGAGCTTGTAGCCCGCCAAGTTGGTAAGCGCAGACCCGTCGTTGTTGTGGCTTGGCGGCGTCCACTTGAGTGTTGCTGAGCCATTGGCCGGCGGAGGTGGAGGCGGCGGAACGTCAGGCGGCTCTGGCGGCGGTGGAGCGGGCGTTGTCACATCCACAACGTTCGAAAACTGCCCTTGCCGGGCGCCATCGATGGCCCTGACGCGATAGCGCCACGTGAAGCCTCCAGGGAGTCCTGTATTCGCGTATGCCAGCGCCGCGACCGTAGCCAACGGTGCGAACCTCGTGCATCCAGCCGCAGTACAGCGCTCGATTTCGTACGTCGCAGCGCCCTGCACAGCTGACCAGGAGAGATTAGCGCTGTGCCTGCCGGCCACAGCTCCGTCAACTCGGGTCGCACTCAGCACTGGCGCAGTGAGATCGGCAACACAAGCGCCCGCGGGCGCAGTAGCCGGGATCCACTCCCCTGCCGTCCAACACGCTGGCGCTGCCACGCTCGAGTACGTCCGTGTCTGCGACCAGCTACCAGTCGATCCTGCCGGGCACTGCGCAGTCTGCGTCTCGTCCGCGGGCTTCGCTGGACAAACAGGCGCCGCTGGTGCCACGGGAATGTCGATGACGACAACCTTGTCGGGGTACTTGAGCACGCACGAGGCTTTGCCACCGTTCGCAAGCGCATAGTTGACCACGCGCTCGTTCGCCTCAGTCTCCACAATGTGCTGCGAGATCTCTACGCCCCCGCAGGACAGGACGATCCTGCCTTTGGTCGTGTACGAGACAGGCGCTGCACTGATGCCAGCCGAAACGAGCAGCACCAGTCCTGCGATCAATCGCATCGTGACTCCCAAATAAAAAACCCGCACGAGGCGGGCAAGCAGTGCTGTGCGCCTGGGCAAACAAGCGGCAGCTAGTTGTAGATGCCCCGGCGCATCACGGCGTATGCGTAATTGCATGCCATAAGGGGCGGCCGGGGCCGGGGCAATCAGTGGGCCTTCAAGCCCTACTCGGTCGGTCTTTGTGCCGACCGCCGGATTTCTTTAAGTACCTGGCCCGCTCAACACCGATTCTCTTTCGAAGCTCGTAGTAAGCTTCCGCGCCAGCCATACCCCCGGTCATGTACGGCTTTCGAATCCTCTCGTACGCGCGAGAAGTAGCGCCATCCGAATCCAGGTTCACAGAGCCGCACTGGCGGCATACCGTTGAGTAGTGGAGCGTGTCCTCTCGGCATTGCGCACAAGGCCGACGATTCAACAGTCTTATGCCCACTTACCTCATGCTCTAAAAAGCCGCGGGTGAGCGGGCATATTCCATTGCGCCGAGTCTCTATATTGGCCCGGTTAACATCAAGTTAACTTGCTTCAGTTCGGCATGACGAGGATCCCGCGCATCCAGGGAATAACCTCTATGGTGAGACCGAGCACCCTCCGGCCATCTCGACCGCCTTTGTAGTACTCGGCATCAATGGTGAAATGGTGGTGCATCTCCGGCTGCCTCATAAGCTCGGCGAAGTCTTCGGAGCCAATGAGCAATCGCTTCGGTTCGTATCCCATATCGAGCATGGCGCTGTGCTGCTCGAATAGTTTTTGCATGATCGCGGGAGGATCAATCACGAGGCGCTGAACTTCGACAACCTGATCGCGCGCATTCACGCCGATCTTTCGGATCAACCATCCCGCAAACTTCGACATCCACCTCCAGCGGAAGTCCGGGCGCAGGCTCCACACATCCTCAAGAATCACCCATTTGGTCGTCTCGTGCGTGTGAACAAACTGAAGTGCATAGGGTTTCATTTTGGAGCTATCTCTCAAATCCTACGGATACATCCGCGCGTACACGTACCACTGCGCACTCTCCAGGCGAGTACGGAACGTGCTCGGACTCATGTACAGACTCTTGGCCATCGCCTCGAAGGGCGGCTCGTTGCCGTACTCGTTCAGCGGCGGTCGATAGCGCGTGTCGATGATCTGCCGCAGCTCCTCGGGCATTACGAGAACGATTTTGTCTATCCACTCCACAAGAGCGGGCATGCTGTCGTCGTCAACTCGGACGTTGGATTCCTGTGGAATGCCCAGCTTCCCGTATAGCGCGGCCTTCACGAAAGGCGACTCCTTGGGGTATCCCTGCGGCCCTACCCGAGTACGCTGCCTGTAGTTGCCCCACATCGTCAGCAGCGCGTGCACCTCAGCAGGTACGCCGTTGCGGTTCTTCGCGCGCGTCTCGCTCATGACTGCGGCCACCTTACCTCCACAAAACGACAACCAGGCCGACAGCAGCGGCCATATAGAGCACACCGCGAGCGAGCGCTCTCCACTGATGGGCCCGACGGAACAGCTGAAACTCTGTCATGCGACACCAGGAAGGCAATGACCATTGCAATGCCAATCAGGACGCAAGCCAGAAGGCCATACAGACCAGCTCGGCTCACGTGGTGTATGTCCTTCACATGGCACCGATGATCCGGAGCGCTTCGTCACTGGTTGTTACGATCGGCACGCCGAACTCTTCGAAAAACTCCAGCTGCTCCTTCTCGCGCTGCCGGTTCGGGTACTCAGGATTGGCTACTTCGATCAGGTATAGCTGGTAACGAAAGCGGACTAGCAGGTCACACGGTTTGCTGAGCCGGTGCACTTTCGCGCCCACCTTCTCCAAGTCCTTCACGATCCCCTTCTCGTTCAGGTCGCGCTTCGCGTCATAGCCGCGGTACTTCAAACGATGGCCCGCCTGGATGGAGCAAGAACAGCCACAGAGCCCGGATCCACGATCTGCTGCATCCGGATACACCACTCACGGATTTCCTTGCGCGACAGCTTCCGCACGCTTCCGCCGTGAATCTTGACGCGCTGGTCAGCGTCGTACTTGCCGCGGTGAGAGCGATTGCTGTCCAGTCCGCGGTATCGGGACGGCTTCCAAGGGAGCTTGCTGCGCCGGCTCTTGCGGTCGGCGATCAGCTCATCGGCCATTTGCTCTACGGATGGCTCCGCGTGGAACGCTTGAACTGCATCACTCATTGCTGACGCTCCAGGTATCTATCGCACTGCTTGCTGACGTCATCAGCGCTGAATCCGGCGGCGATATGCTTGCCGGTTTCCACTTCCCAGACGTTGAAGTAGTCCTTTCGCAGGACCTGCATGGTCGATGTACGGCGCTCGAACCGACCGCATTCGCTGTAAGCAAGGCTGTAGGATGCGTGCTTGAACTTCATGCGGCATTCCAACGATCGTTTGCGATCTCTGTCCGCGCCAGGTCGCCAAACTTCAGATATTCACCGCGCCACGACAGGCGGATGTGCCCGACCGGTCCGTGCCGGTTCTTGCAGGCGTTTGCGAACGCAAGGCCGCGGTACTGCGGCGCCTCCTCGTACACCTCTGGTCGGTAGAGCGTGATGATCTGGTCGGCTTCCTGCTCGATGATCGACGCCTCCGCGATGTCGCTCATGTACGGCATGCGACCCATACCGTCCTGACCCATCTGGCGGTTCTCCACTTCGCGCTTAACCTGTGCCAACGCCACCACAGGAATTTTCAGCTCGCGAGCAAGGTCTTTGAGCTGCGTAGTGATATCGCCAACCTGCAGCCTGAAGCTCTCCCCTGCGCCTCCGCGAAGCTTCTGCAGGTAATCGATCATCACAATCCCGATGCTGTTGTGAAATTTCCAAGCACGAGCCTGCGAGACAATCTCGGAGATCGTCGGAGCCGGCTTGTCGTAGATCCAAATCGGCTTGTTCTTCGCCGCGTTCATTACGGCGGACACACGCACCCACTCGTCGTCGTGGAGCTTTGCAGTGCGCATGCGATGCAGGCTCACAGGGCCGTCGATCGATATCAGACGCATACCGAGCTGCGCCCTTCCCTGCTCTCCCGAGAAGATCCCCACGCCGCAATTCGCCGAGGCAGCAAGGTTCAACATGAAAGCCGTCTTGCCCATCGCCGGACGAGCAGCGATCACGATCAAATCCTCGTTGTGCATCCCGCCCAGCGCCTCGTCCAGGTCCTTGATGCCCGTGCGTACGCCCGGCAGCTCGCCTTCGGTGATCCTGGAAAGCTCGTCTATCGCGTCCTGCATCGCGTCCAGGACGTGGCAAACGTAGTCGCGGTCAACGCTGTCGAGCGCGATCAGCTTCCGGATCGCCTCGCCGATCTCGCAGCCGTCCTTCAGGGCTTCGCCGATCTGCGCCGCTTGACGTGCTACCGACGCCTTGCGAATCAGGTCCGAGTACGTCGGCGCGTTGGCCGGAGATAGGCACTCCTGGACCATCTCGGCCGTGATCTGCAGCCATCCCTTTCGCTTGGTCTCAGCCTCCAAAAGCTCGGCAACGGTGAGGGCGTCTGCGAGCTTCCCGGCGCCAATAACCCTGCGAACGGCGTCGAACACTTGGCCGTGAGCAGTGACTGTGAAGTCGCCAGCGGTAAGCGACACCTGCCGGATTTGCGCGTTGTCGAGCATCAACGCGCCGAGGAGGATCCGCTCGCGCGCTTGGGTGGTGTCGGTCATGACGGGAACGCCCTGGCTCGAGGAGTTTCGGATCGCGATGAGTCTCGCCCGAAATCAGCGGCCTTCGAGATCCACGTGCGCCAAGCAGCTGGCCAGTCTGACTTCGGATCTTTGTACTCGTGGTCTCGAAACTTCTCGGTTTCCCGATCCAAATTTACGCCTGGGTACTTCAACCCGGCCCACTCGCGCAGTTCAGGTGTGACTGCGAAGTCCGCGGGACAGCGTTTGCTAGCGCGTTTCTTTGGTTCGGAAGTTTTCCGAGATGGAGAGTCGTCCGGTCTTCTCTGATCCTGTTCCTTCTCTGTTCCTGATCCTAACTGTTCAGAGGAAGCCCCTTCTGAAGCCCCTTGAAAGCCCCTTGCCTGAAGGGGCCTGAGGTGAAAATCGGAGGCGTAGCGTTCGACGAACTCGGCAATAAACGGGAGTTCCGGAAGGGTTGTCAGGTACTGCTGCAGACCTCTGCAGCGCTTATCGGCCTCGGACAGCTCCGTACCGATTTGCCACGCAGCCATCTCGCAAACCCAGATCCATTCAGAGGCTTCGTCGTACTTGCAAAACCCATCCTCCGATAGGCTACGAAGGGCCTTAGAAGCCCCTTCCTGAGAGATTCCAACCTCATGGCACAGATACATCAGTGGCAAGTAATAGACCCCACTCTGATGCGAGTGAGGGCTAGTCATGAGATAGAAGGCGACGCGCTGAGCGTCGGGCGAAGTACGCAACCGCTTTCCGGTTGATCCCGTCCAGAACAATGGTGAGACGGTCGCGTACGGCCTCATCGAAGGCCCGCCTTCTGCTCCATCTGCGCCACCTTCTTCGGCGATCGCAGCTGGTGGAGCTTCGTCAGCATCGACATCGCTGCCCGCCTGGCGTCAGGCGTCTTTGCGGTGTGCAGAAGCATTGCCTCGATGTCGATCAGCAACTCGAGCTGGTCGTCGGTCAGGGCGGCTTCGGCGATCATCGATTCGCCCTTTGTTTATTGATCTCTGCTAGCCAGCGCTGCACCTGGGCAAGCTGCCCCTGCATGCTCTCCATTGCTGCCGCTAGCCCTTGGTTCGCCAGCTCGATTTTTTCTTCGAGAGTCGTCCACTTGATCTCGCAGTCCAGCTCGCCAGATTCAACTGCGTGAAGCTGTGATCGCCCAGCCGCCGCTCGCGCCAGGCTCTTAATCCTTCGGATCTCTTTCGGCGTGAACTCTTGCCGCTGCTTTGGATTCGCTGCATTGGACGCCTTCTTGCCAGCAGTGATCGGATCCAGATGCGGCCAAAGAATGTGTCCAACTACTTGAGGGCCTCCAGCCGCTGCAACGTCTGCCTCCAGCGCGGCTTCCCACTCTTTGTCGTCCTGGAATATCCGTTGGTTATTCATGCTTATGACGCCGTATGACGCGAAGCCAGGAACACGGCGGAGGACTCTGGTGTTATGGCACTGCGTCTAAGACAAACCCTTGCGAAGCACGCTAGTGAAACCAGCAAATTCCAAAACGGAATCAAGCAAACCTTTGATCGAGCAACGAATCGATTTTCAGCTTGCGCAAAAAATAGCAAGTCGAATTTCCCGGAAAACTGTACGAACACGATGCTCGTCATAAATCCGCAACGTAAGTACCTGACGTGCTGCATGTTTGCGTTTTCGAAGGTCTAACCGTGATCTACGGTATTCCCCGAATAAAAACCGCTGTTGCATCGCCGCGTTGCGCGTGGCCGCGCAATATGGAAACTCCGACCCCGTTCGATAACTACATCAGCGGGACGGACACACATGACCAGGAAGCCTCAGCCAGCGCACTTGCGCTTGGTCGTCAACAACGAACCACGGAGATACGCCCAATCCACGTCGGATCTGAGCGATTCGCATTTAACGGCGCCTCCGGAGCGCTTCTCGATGCGAATGGCTAGGGACTCAGCTGCCTCTCGGCAGCCGTACGCGATGTTTCGTAGATGCCCGACCGTCGTTTCGCAGTCATCTGCGAACGACTCTCGGTCGGCTGGCGTAAGTGATTTCCAGAAGGTCTTGAAGTCCACGCCCAATTATCACCATGCGGTGATAGAAAATGCAACACCAAATGGAGAATTCACCGATTGGTGTTCGTCCGCCGACAATGAGGACATGGAAAACTCGATGGCCGGCATACGAAGAGCGAACCTAGCTCGACTCATCGAGCGGGATTTCGCCGGCAATCTGTCTGCTATCGCGCGAATCCATGACCCTCAAAACCCAAAGCCTCAGTACTTCAGTGACATCCTCCGTCCCAGCAGCGGCAAGTCTTTCGGGGAAAAGGCCGCCAGGAAGATCGAACAGGCTGTAGGGCTCGTACTCGGCCAACTCGACATCCGTAATAGCCCCCTTCTGATCGACCACACTCGAAAGGATGTCGTCAAAGACACGCTCCTATCGACGATTGATGACCTTGACCGGGACGAGCAGCGAGAGGCCCTGGCCGCTATTCGGAAGATTCAGGCTCGCCGCGGCACACGCCGAAAAGTCGCGGTCTAAGCCCCCCCCATAGACACCCAACAGCAAGGGGAGACTCAGGATGAAAGGCAAAAGCGCCCTACTGGCTCTCACCGTCGCCCTAGCTAGCTGCGCCAGCCAGAAAGCCGTCTATCTTCCAGACGGTCGCCAGGGCTATGCGATCGGATGCAGCGGCTCTGCTCTGGATTGGTCGTTGTGCTACGAGAAAGCCGGAGAGATATGCAAGGAAAACGGCTACGACGTGATCCAGAAGAGTGACGAGCAGGGCGTGGCCGTCTCTGGAACCCAGTACGGCGTCTTCGGTGGTAGCACGCACAACCGCTCCATGATGATCGTCTGCAAATAGCACCTGTTCGGCAATACACCCAAGGACCCGGCCCCAGCGCCGGGTTTTTTGTGGCCAGAGATCTCGTGCACCCGCAGTTTCACCATTTGGTGTTGACAGCTTACACCATTTGGTGTCCAATACTTCCATGCACCTCACCAAGCGCGAACAGCACCTCCTCTACATCAGCGTCTGCGCCGCAGTTCACGGCGCTATCTCTAACAAAGGTCGCGCGAAGGCGATGGAGGCTGCGCAGAAGGCGCACGAGCGAGCAGCTGCAGCTTTGCTGCAGACACGGCTGGCAGCGAAGCGGAAGTAATCGGACAGATCGGGAGTTGAGCATGTTCCAGAACCTAAAGAAAGGCGACGCAGTGAAAGGGCGCTACCTCGGCGTCGAGTTCACGGGCACGGTTCGCAGCAACCGCCTGAACGAGCGCACCCAGAACATCGAGCTAGAAATCGACTTCCCGGCCCCGCTCTCTGGCTTCCGTGGTCGTGACTGGGATGTGCGCAGCGGCGTGATCCTCGTCGATCTCGCCGAAGGCGATTACTTGAAGGTGGCGGCATGAGCCACCTCACGAACAAGCAGCTCGCCTCACGCCTGCGTGGCATCGGTGCGAGTCAGAAGCTCGCCTTGTTGGCGTTCGCCGAGGACGGCTCCTGCACGGAATACCTGATTGACGCCGCCGCCAGACTTGAACGCTTAGATCGTTTCCGAGATTGGATTCTCGGCGGCATGCACGAAGGCGAATACGTCGGGCAATCGCCTGTTGAGCTGTGGGAGATGAGCGCCCCCGACTGCGTTGAATGTGAGGGCAGTGGCGAGTCCGGTCACGTGCATCACGATGGAACGCGGTACTCGACCAAAGAGCCGCCCTGCTCTGTTTGTGGCGGCAGCGGTAAGGCCAGCTAACAAATCATCACCTGCTCTGGAGAACGACATGAATAACCGACGCACAGTGATCCTCCGAAAGATCGGCAATGCGAAGACGTGGGACGGACAGGACATGTGGGGCCTGTGGGTCAGCAAAGGCGGCGATCTGTGGAACTGGGGCTCGCGCGCCGCGATGGTCGAATTCCTCAATGACAGCGCCGCCGCGACCTTCTGATAGAGCGAGAGCGCAATGAACGTTGCAGGCATCTTCGACGCATTCATGAAGGCTTCCGACATCGTCGCTCTTCGTGATCAGGCGCTGCGGAAGCAAGAGCAGATCGACTCTGTTCGATCCCGCCTCTGCGGGAACTGCGCCCACTGGATGAAGACCACGTGCGCACCAGAGAAGGTGCACGGCCAGTTCAAGTCGATGGCCAGTCCGGCATGCGCCGCATTCGCTCAGTGCGTCAGCTCGCGCGACTTGGAAGACAAGTTCCGCGGCGAGCTGGAACGGATCAACGGCCGCATAGCCACGACACTGACGCAGACCCGCTAACCCTCAGAGAGCGCACCGATGGAAACACTGAAAGAACTAGATCGTGCTGCTGCCGATGCGAAATGGGCGGCGTGCTACAGCCTCCGATCTGCGATGGACGGTGTGAATCTCAACATGGCAAGCGTCGCGAAAGCGATGTTCCACGCGGGCGAAGCCTGGGCGTACTACCAGGCACGCAATGTCGTGCACACGCTGGAAGACAGGCTGAGCGCGAAGAAGGTCAGGTAACACGAACTGACATGAACGTAGTGCTACTCAGGGTTGGTCGGCTCGTGGTGGGAAGTACAACCGCCACCTTGTGGGAAGTCAGCGATTTAAGCGACGTCCAACTTGATCGCCCGGACCATAGCAAACCGACCAACCGCTAAGTAGCACTCTGGAGAAAAACGTGAACCACGAAGCCGACCTCGCCGAATACCTGGTTGCTCAGCGCAAGCGAGAGCTGAAACGGCATCCGCGCTGCCCGGTCATCCTGTCTCGGCGCACATCTCGGGACATCGAGGCGAGCGCCATCCTGGAGATGACTGTCGATCGCATCAATGAGCTTCTTCGTGAGTTCGAAACGAGAGCCGCATGAACGCACTAGCCAAACACACCTCGGCTGCAATCGACCGGATCACCGGGCAGACCCAGCGCAGATCTGCTGCATTCGACATCCAGCGCGATGAGATCGGGAAGGACGTCGCCCTGGATGAAATCCTGGAAGCCTTTCACGTGCATTGGACGCGGGTCCTGGACGAGTTCCAGGACGGCGATGAGCTTGCCATCGGGCGGCGTGTCTCGAACATCCTGTTCGCCGTTGCAGACCGTATCCGTGAAAGCAACGAGAAGCGCGAGCGCGCAAAGGATCGGCCGTGATTATCAGATTCCCGCCTTACGTGGACATCCGCAATGGTAAGCCACCGATGGCTCGCTTCGTGTCCTGGTGGCGACGAGCATTCAAGAGACCGCCGGCCAATGTCGCGCGGCTGAGGAGACGAGCATGAGCGAAGAGTTAAAGCCCGGCACCCCGGCGCTAGCCGCAGCGCTGGCGAAGGCGAACGCGGAGATCCACAACCCGACCTTCGACAAGGAGAACCCGCACTTCCGGTCGAGGTTCGCGAGCCTGGCGGCCGTGCGAAACGCTCTGGTTCCCGTCTACGCCAAGAACGGCCTGAGCATCATTCAGGACCTGCAGACGACGGAGCGCGGGGTGGCGTGCTTCACGACGCTGCTGCACTCCTCTGGCGAGGAAAGGACGTACGGGCCACTGGTGGTCCCGCTGTCAAAGCAGGATGCCCAGGGGATCGGTGCTGCTGGCACATACGCCAAGCGCATCGCTCTGCAGGGTATTGCCTGCGTGGTGGGTGATGACGATGACGACGGAGAGACGGCTGTGGGGCGTGATACCGGGAGCAAGGACTTGGACCGCCCCCGCGGGGTTCGAACGGTCGATCCGCGTGGGGACCTGGCTGGCAAGGCTGACCCTCAGCTGGTCGCGAAATTCGTCAAGCGGTTCACGGAGGCGATGGAGGCCGACAAGGAAGAGCGAGAAATCGCAGCCGACGTCTACAAGATCCATCTTGAGGTGGCGACCGACGCTGGTCTGTACATAGACATCGGCGATGCGCTTGGAAGCAAGTACAAGAACGCAATCCGCAAGTACGTCGATATCTACAAGAAGGCGGCAGCATGAGCTACGCGTCGTCAGCAAGAAGGCATGGCGCGAGTATCTGAATCTAGGCATCGATCGCGGGGAGACTCACACGTCATGAAGAAGGTTTACGACGCAGTAGCTACGACCGGCAAATACACCGACCGAGAGGGCAAGGAGAAAAACCGATACCTCACCGTCGGGGCCGTGTTCGTCAATGAAAGGAATCAGTATTCGCTAAAGCTAGAGGCGCTGCCCCTTGGGGCTGAGTTCAGCGGCTGGATCAACTTCTACGAGCCAAAGCAGAGGGGCGAACCCAAGCCAGAGAAGCCTGCCGCGGCGACTGCGAATGATGACTTTCAGGATACAGACATTCCATTTTGATCCATGCGCGGCCCGGTCACTCAAAGTCGTATGGAGGAAGCTCTTGAATACCTTTCTGACACCGACGAGGCGTGCGCAGAGCTTGGTGCAGATATGGAGCGCGCTGAGTTCCGAGCCAAGCGAACGAAGTCTACTGTTTTCACGCTATCGGCTGGTTCTGTGGCAGAGCGCAATGCGCTGGCCGACACGCATCCAGACACCGAAGCAGCCTATGAGAAGTATTTCGAGGCTCACCGGAAGTTCAACGCGATGAGGAACAAGCGAGGCACTGAGTCTATCGTCGTTGAGACTTGGCGCTCACTGAATGCGAACCGGAGGCAAGGTGGCTAAGGATCTTAGAAAGATCGCACGTACTCAGGAGTGCTACCTGCGCCTGTACCCGTTCTGCACCGGCGGGCAGTCGGCGCTGTGCCACTTGAGGATAGGAGGCACTGGCGGTACAGCACTGAAGCCTCCGGACATCTGTGGAGTGCCAGGCTGCAAGGCTTGTCACGACGTCATCGACGGCCGTACCTCTCAGAAGGTCTACACGCCGGTGCAGCTACGTGCAGAGATGTGCCGCGCTCAGAACCAGTGGCTCGAATGGCTTTGGAAAAACGAGATCGTAGTCGTGGTGGCCGCATGAACGAAGACAGATTCACTCCCGGCGATTGGCGTCACATTGAGGGCATCACCGGCTGGCGCCCTGGACTGCCCCGGATGCCCACGCTCGATGAGGTACTGCGCGCTCGCATTCGGTTCAACGAGGAGCGCAGGAGAGAACGGGCTGCGGCTGAACTCAAGAGGCGCGCGAGATGAGAACGGTCATTGACCTGAAGCCAGCTATTGCGATTGTCGAGACAGAGCGCAACGGAAGCTCGTCAACGAAACTGACGCTGATGGTGCCAGGCGATGCTGAGGTAGCGCCGGAGAGCGTCTTCCTGACGCTCAGCTCGGAGCAGGTGTCGTCGCTGGTCGATGCATTGCAGTTGTCGCGCGGACTGAGGGTGGCGACATGAGCGAGCAGCGATCTTCTGAGAAGCGGACCTTCGCAGAGCGCCTGAAGCATGCCCGGAGTACCTGCGTGGGCGACCGATGGCTTAAGCGCAAGAATCCTGAGCATTGGTGCGAGGTGATATCGACCGACGGAGCCGGGAATCTGCGCCTCGCCCATTGGAACGGCAAGACAACGCGTAAGTGGTACAGCTATCTAGCGAGCGACTACGAACACGTTCATTTCGCGGCTGCGCCAGCTATTAGCGAACAAGACCCGACCACCTCGGACTCCCTGCTCTCTCGCTTGCAGCGCCGAGCGATGAAGGACTTGGAAGGCTGGTACATGAAGGGCGATCCGGAATGCGTTCCCGTGGAGATATCACGGCCAGTGCTGTCGGCCCTCGTCGAGTGTGCGGAGGCCCTGAAGGTATTCGCAGAGATGGATCGCGTAGGTGATGACCTGGGAGAGCTTGCTTGTCAGCGAGGAATCGCCAGCGATATGACGATTCTGACCAGCGGTGATTTCCGCCGCGCCGCACTCGCTCTGAAGAAGCTGGAGGCTCTGTGAGTCATCCGACCAAAGATGAGCAAGCCGCTAAGCGGATTCTGAACTTGTTCTATCTCCATTGGCGTGGACAGGTGAAGCAAGGGATTTCCTCCCCACTTGTTCCTGTAGAGCGCGCCGCTCTTGAAACTGCGTTCAAGTGGATATGCCAGAACTTTGAGGTGATCCAGAAATGAGCACCGAGCATGTCTCCGCAGATGACTGGGACGGCCCACGTGAAGGCGTTGGCTACGTGCTGTACCTGGAGCGGACCGTGCAGGCACTTCGCGAGCAGGCGGCTCGCTACGAGAACGGCAGGATCGTGATGATGGGCGAGCTGAAAGACGCTAAGCAGCTGGCAGTCAGGCTGACGAACCAACTGCGCAAGGCCCGCCGTGACATGGAGTGCAACGATCCAGGTAATGCCAGGACGATCTTTGAGGAATCACAAGAATGACAAATGAGAGAGTCCCCGAGCGCACGTCACTTCAGCGCGATGCTGATCGGCTTGACTGCGATCTATATCGACTGCTGTCGCGCGTCGAGGCGCTTTACGACGGTAATAAGCGCAATCGAGAGGTTCGGAAGTATCTCTCTGACTCACTGTCCGGCCTGCGCGGCGCTCGCGTCGGTCTGCGATGCCTGATGCACAAGTTCGACCGGGAGCGGACCGTATGAGCGATCCAACGGACAACCGCTTCTATCGCGAGAAGCAAGAGCAGCCCGCATCGAAGGACCTAGTCTCCGAACTTCGCGTCCACGATCACCTTGGGCCATTCCGAATGTCTGGAGTGATGCGAGAGGCAGCCGACGAGATCGAGCGGCTACAGAAAGAGAACGCGGACCTTGCGCACACGAAGTCGGCGCTGCAGGGGATGCTTGACGCAGCTGAGCAGCACGTCCGAGTGCTCCGCGATCAGGTAGCAGCTCACGAACCGCCGGCTGAGTGTCCAGACTGCGAGAAAGCACTGGAGGAGCGAGACTACGCCCAGGATAAGCTGCAGGAGACGCACATCGCGCTCGGCGGTGATGGTGAGTGGAGTGGCCGCATGCCACCGCAGGAGCCGCCTGACAGCGGTGATCTGCATCTCGATGTGCCGGCGCTTGCGGCCGAACGCATGGCTGAACTCGAACAGCTGCGAGCAGCGCAACCGCCACTCCCTGTTCGCCAGTTGTTCAATAAGGCTACCGGAGTGCAGAAGGGGAATCGCCTCAGCTTCTCGTTTGAGACAGAGGAAGAGGCAATACGAGCGTTTCACTACATCGCGACCCTAGGTGAGCTGGAGGCCAGTCGGCCCTCTCCAACGAAGGGAGCGGGCGATGCCGCGTAAGGCGAATCCGTGGCGACCCTGGTGTCATGCACCCGGAATGTGGTCGGTCGTGCGTGACGCGAAGCGTGGACTGCTGCAGTACTTCAAGCACGGGCGCGATGGCTACCTGAAATGGTTCGAGGCACTGCGTGTTGCTGCCGAAGCCAATAGAGCATCGCAGGGAGAGGAATCAGCTCCATGAAGGACTTCAAGGATCACCACGACCTGTTCGAAAAGGTTGG
>Ga0196963_10000370_pt1 | contig 42574 bp, 34 predicted proteins | sample S1_5metaG_FD_148600 | JGI IMG/M metagenome (GOLD analysis project Ga0196963, IMG submission 148600) | Soil microbial communities from Anza Borrego desert, Southern California, United States - S1_5 | ecosystem: Environmental > Terrestrial > Soil > Desert | place: USA: California | collected... | reverse complement strand
GCCGAAGCCGAAGCCGAAGCTGGAGCTGGAGCTGGAGCTGGAGCTGGAGCTGGAGCTGGAGCTGGAGCTGGAGCTGGAGCTGGAGCTGGAGCTGGAGCCGGAGCGGGAAGCAAACGGCTCGGGCGGGCGGTGCGCGGCGTCAGCACGGCTTGCAGGCTGCCCGGCACGGCATGCAGCTGCAGCGGCTGGTCCAGCGCCGGGCCGCGGCGCTTCAGGACCTGCAGCTCCAGCGCCCAATCCGGCCGCGGCCGCGCCAGCACGCGCAGCGGCGCGGCCGAGGATTCATGCTGCGCGGCGGCCGGCCGGCACAGGAACACCAGCCCTTCGGACGCCAGCGCGCACACCTGCAGCCGGCGCACCTGCTCGGGCCGCGCCTGCGGCAGCCAGGCCACCAGCGCGCCGAAGGCGTTGGCCTTGATCAGCTGCTCGGTGCACCACAGGCGCTCGGCCACGGTACCGGCCTGCACCCAGACCAGCTGGCGCTCGTCCAGCCCCACCTGGCGCAGGCCCGGCAGGTGCGGCCGCCAGGGCGGCGACACCAGCACGATGCCGAGCCCGGCCGCCGACAGCGCACGCAGCGCCGGCCCCAGCAGGCGCCATTCCAGCGCGCCGGGCTGGGGCTGCAGCAGCTCGGTCAGGCTGCGGCAGGGCCAACCGCCACCAGGCAGCTCGCGGTCCAGCGCGGCGAAGCCGGTGGGCTGCACCTCGGCCACCGCCCGGCCCAGCTCGTCGCCGCGCCACAGGGCGGCGTCCACCGCGGCCGTCCAGGGCCTTGCCGCGTCCACTGGGGCGGTCCAGGGCCTTGCCGCGTCCGCCTCAGGTGCCACGGGCCATGCCGCGTCCACCTCGGGTGCCCCAGGCCGTGCCGCGGCTTCCGGCTCGGGGGCCGGGGCAGGAGCCGGGGAGGATGGCGGCGGGGGCGGGGTGGCCGGCGGAGAAAAAAGATCCTCCTGCCGGCGCAGGGCGGCATGCATGGGGGCGGACGGGAAAAGGCGGCGGTCAGGGGTGGGCTGGCGATACTGTATGAATCAACAGTATCACCCAGCCCGCCGTCTGTCGAGAACCGGGGAATCAGCCGGGGTCACGGCCGCCACTAGGATGCGGCAATGTTCCGCGTATCGCCTGGCTTGATCGCCGCCCCCGGCTGCAGGCACTGATGTCCCACCCCTCCCCTTTGCGCGCCTTTCTGTGGGCCGCCGCGCCATCGGTGCTGATCGGCCTGGCGCTGCTGGTGCTGGCCTACCTGGTGCTGCAGCCGCAGCCGCCGCGCCGCGTGGTGCTGGCCACCGGCATCCCGCAAGGCGCGTATGCCGAGTTCGGCGGCCGCTACAAGACGCTGTTAGCGCGCCACGGCATCGCCGTGGAACTGCGGCCCACGCAGGGCGCGGCCGAGAACCTCGCGCTGCTGCGTGATCCCGCTTCGGGCGTGGACATCGCCTTCGTGCAGGGCGGCACCGACCCCGCCGGCGGCGACGCCGCCACGCGCGATGCCGAGGCGGGTGTCGAGCTGGTGTCCCTGGGCAGCCTGTTCCACGAGCCGGTGTGGTTGTTCTACCGCGAGTCCTCGGCGCTGCGGCTGGCCAAGTCGCCCACCATCACCAGCCTGACGCAGTTGGCCGGCGCAACGCCTCCAGGACCGGGCCAGCCGAGTCCGTCCCCCAAGGGGGCCAAGGATTCTCGGGGACGGCCCGTCGGCTCCTGGAAACTCAACATCGGCGCCCCCGGCAGCGGCGTGCCGCCCTTGATGCAGTTGCTGCTGGAGGCCAACAAGCTCGATCCGGCGGCGATCCAGCTCTCGCAGCAGCCGACCACGCCGGCCGTGGTCGACCTGCTGGAGGACCGGCTCGACGCGCTGGTGCTCGCCTCCGCCCCCGAATCGCCGATGGTGCAGATGCTGCTGCAGACGCCCGGCATCCGGCTGCTGGACTTCGCGCAGTCCGAGGCCTACGCGCGCCGCTTCGCCTTCATGAGCCCGGTGGTGCTGCCGCGCGGCGTCATCGACCTGGCGCGCGACCAGCCGCCGGCCGACGTGCGCCTGGTGGCCCCCACCGCCACGCTGGTGGCGCGAGACGCGCTGCACCCGGCGCTGGTGCAATTGTTCGTGCAGGCGGCGATGCAGGTGCACGGCGGCGCCGGCTGGTTCCAGCGCAAGGGCGAGTTCCCGAACACCGCGAACAACGAGCGCCCGATCGCGCCCGAGGCGCTGCGCATCTACCGCAACGGCGTACCGTGGCTGCAGCGCTACCTGCCCTTCTGGCTCGCCAACCTGGCCGACCGCATGTGGGTGGTGCTGCTGGCCATCGGCGCGGTGCTGATCCCGCTGACCCGCATCGTGCCGCCGCTGTACGAGTTCCGCATCCGCTCGCGCGTGTTCCGCTGGTACGGCCAGCTGCGCGCGGTGGAACAGGCGCACGAGCGCCGCCCGCGCGAGGAACTGCTGGCCGAGCTGGACGACATCGACCGCCGCGTCAGCCAGGTGACGGTGCCGCTGAGCTACGCCGACGAGCTGTACGCGCTGCGCGGCCACATCCAGGCGGTGCGGCTGCGCTTGCAAGCGATGTGAGCGGCACCCACCGTTCAGGCCAGCACCCCCTCCATTCCTAGGATCGCCTCCACCTGCTGCCGCACCGGCTCGGTGAGGAAGCGGCCGTCGAAGACCGCGCTGCCCACGGTGAAGGCCCAGGCGCCGGCCTGCCGCATGGCCTGCACGCGCGCCGGTCCGTCGATGCTGCCGGCGGCGATGACGGGGATGTCCACCGCCTGCACCACCCGACGCGCCAGCTTGGCGGCATCGCCGTCGAAGCGGTAGGCCAGCAGGTCCAGGCCGTGCACGCCGGGCAGCGCGGCCAGGCGCCTCGCGTCGTCGACGATCTCCTGCATCGTGCCGGTCAGCCGCGTCGGGTGCCCTTCGGTGCGGCCGGCGAAGGGGAAGTAGCGGATGCCGGTGCCGCGCAGCAGGCGCACCGCGTCCACGGCATGGCGGCCGCCCAGCAAGTAGTCGACGCCCAGGCGCATGGCCGCGTCGATGGAGCGCAGCTCCGCGTCGCGGCTGCTGCTGACGACCTCCAGCATCACCTGCCGGCCGTCGCGTTTGGCACGCCGGGCCAGCGCCGCCAGATCGTCGAACGGCAGGCCGATGTCCTTGAAACCGATGTACCGCAAGGGGCTGCCGGCCAGGCTGGCGTAGACGCGGTGAGCATCGGCGACGGTGCGGTCTTCCCGCGTGAGCATGAAGATGAAATGCGGCACGGGATCTCCTTCAGTCGCTGCTGCCGGCAAGGCTGGCGGCGCCGGCGATGCCGGCAACCCCGGCGGCATGAACAACACGGGCGCGCACCAACTGGTGAGCCATGGCCAGCGCGGTCTTCAGGCTGGCGGGATCGGCCAGGCCCTGGCCGGCGATGTCGAAAGCGGTGCCGTGGTCGGGGCTGGTGCGCACGAAGGGCAGGCCGGCGGTGATGTTGACCCCGTCGTCGACGCCCAGCAGCTTCACCGGGATCAGGCCCTGGTCGTGGAACTGGGCCACCACGATGTCATAACGCCCTTTCAGAGCGTGCATGAACACCGTGTCCCCCGGCAACGGGCCCACCACGTCCAGGCCTTCGGCGCGCGCCTGCGCCACGGCCGGCGCGATGACGTCCAGGTCTTCACGGCCGAACAGCCCGCCCTCGCCGGCATGCGGGTTCAACCCCGCCACGGCGATGCGCGGCCGGGCGATGCCCATCGACTGCAGGCTGCGGTGCGCCAGCCGGATGATGCGCAGTTCCAGCGGCACGCTGAGCCGGCGCAGCGCCTCGGCCAGCGCGCAATGCACCGTGACCAGCAGCGTGCGCAGCCGGGGGGTGACGAGCATCATGCCGACGTCCGGCGTACCGGAGAGCTCGGCCAGCATCTCGGTGTGCCCCGGGTACGGCACGCCGGCCGCCGCCAGCGCTTCCTTGTGGATCGGCGCCGTGCACAGCGCGCCGATGCGGCCGGCGCTGGCCCAGGTGATGGCCTGGCGGACGGCCTCGAAAGCCGCGCGGCCGGCGGCGGCACTGATCCGCCCCGGCGGCAGCTCGATCGGAACGCCGCCCACGTCCACCACCTGCAGCAGGCCGGTGGTCCCAGGCCGGTGACGCTCGGGCGTCGCGATGGTTTCCACCCGCAGCGCAGGGGCCCAGCGCACCGCGGCACGGCGCAGCACGGCGGCGTCACCCACTACGAAGGCCGGATGCCGGCCGATGAAGTCGGCATCGGCGAAGGCTTTCACGATGATCTCGGGACCGATGCCGGCGGCATCGCCGAAGCTGAGTGCGACCGGGAGCATGGGGGCATGGGCGTGCGCTGGCTCGGGTCCAGGCGGGGGATCGGTGATGGTGGGGTTGGGGGTGTGCATGGCCCGCACTCTGCCGCCCGACTGGACCGCCGATAAGATCCAGTTCCGCATCATTTCTGGCAACCAAAATCGCCGATGACTTCCCCCCGCAGCGTGCTGCCTGCCATGTCGATCACCGAGCACGCGGCCACGCCGCTGAAGGCGCAGGTGGCCCAGGCCCTGCGGGAAGCCATCCGCAGCGGCCAATTGGCTGCTGGCACCCGGCTGCCGCCCAGCCGCGATGCCGCTGGGCAGCTGGGCCTGGGCCGCAACACCATGGTCGATGCCTATGCCGACCTGGTGGCCGAAGGCCTGCTGGACACGCGTGGGCGGCACGGCACCTTCGTCGCGGCGTTGCCCAAGCCGCCGGACAAGACTGGCACCGGTGTGGCACGCCTCGCGCGGCGGCTGCCGCGGCCGGATGTGCCCGGCCGGCCGCAGGCGCGGTCCAACCGATCCTCCCAATCTGACCAGGACTGGCGCCTGGGCCAAAGCGGCAGCCAGCTGCTGCCGCTGCCGGTGTGGCGCAGCGCCGGCCGCGAAGCCGGGCGCTGGCTGCCGCCCGCCGGCTACGGCGACCCACGCGGCCACGCCGGCCTGCGCGAGGCCATCGCCCAATGGCTGCGCCAGGAACGCAGCATCCAGTACGAGCCCGGGCAGATCGTCGTGACGCAGGGCGCTGCCGCCGGCATCGAACTGCTGGCGCGCGTGCTGCTGCGGCCGGGCGACGTGTGCACTGTCGAGCGCCCCGGCTATCCGCGCGCCGCCGCGGCGCTGCAGGCCGCGGGCGCGGTGATCCGGCCGGTGCCGGTTGATGTACACGGCATGCTCGTGGAGCCGGCCTTCGCCGGCGGCCCGCCGGCCCTGCTGCACCTGACGCCTGCGCACCAGTACCCGCTGGGCGGCCGCCTGTCGGGCGAGCGCCGGCGCGCTTTGGCCGCCCTGGTGCGCCGCCACGGCAGCCTGGTGATCGACAACGAGTACGACCATGAATTCGTGCATGAAGGGCAGAACCATGCGCCGCTGGCCGCCGCCCTGCCGGACCATGCCGTGCTGGTCAGTACCTTCGCGAAATCGGTGAGCCCGGCGCTGCGCCTCGGCTTCGTGGCCGCGCCACCGGCGATCGCCGACGCGCTGGCCCAGGCCATCGAGGCGGAACGCTCGCACGCAGCCTGGCCGGCCCAGGTGTCGATGCAGTGGATGCTGCGCTCCGGACATCTGCAGCGTCACCTGCGCCGGGTGCGCCGGCACCACGCGCAGCAACGTGCCCGGTTGCTGGCCGGCCTGCAGCTGAACTGCCCAATGCTTCAAGTGAGCGGCCAGGCCGGCGGCCTGCACCTGGTGCTGTCACTGGGCAGCGCGCGGCAGGACCGTCTGCTGGCGCACCGGCTGCGGCGGCAGGCCGTCACGCTGCAGACCCTGCGGGACTTCGGCACCGCGCCAGCCGAGGACCCGCTCGGCGAAGCCGTCCTGCTCGGCTATGGGCACATGCAGCCCGAGGAACTGGACCGCGCCATCGCCGCGCTGGCCCGCTGCCTGGCGCGATGAACGCCGCTACGGCGACCGGTCGCGCGACGGCACCGGCTCCGATGCACCGTCGAGCACGTAGCTGGTGCTGCGCCCCCCGGCATCCGACTTGCGCAGCACACCACGGGCGAGCAGGTCGGAGATGTCGCGCAGCGCCGTGTCCGGGGAGCACTTGGCGATGGCGGCCCACTTGCTGCTGGTGAGCTTGCCCTCGAAGCCATCGAGCAGGCGGTTGAGCAGCTTGGCCTGCCGCTCGTTCAGCGGCATCGCTCCCGGGGCCGCCCAACGCTGCCAGAAGCGCGTCTTCAGCAGCACGGCGTCGAGAGTGCGCTGCGCCTCACCGACCGCGCGGTTCAGCGTGGCGAGGAACCACGCCAGCCATTCGGTCACGTCCATCGACTGCCTCTGCGTGCGCTCCAGGATGTCGTAGTAAGCCTTGCGCTCGCGCTGGATCTGCGCGGACAGGCTGTAGAAGCGCTGCGCGCTGCCATCGGCACGGGCCAGGAACAGGTCGCCCACGGCACGGGCGATGCGGCCGTTGCCGTCATCGAAGGGATGCAGGGTGACCAGCCACAGGTGCGCGAGCCCGGCCTTGATCAGCGCCGGCTCGCCCGAGTCGCCGTTGGCCCAGGCCAGGAAGCCGGCGGTTTCCGATTCCAGCCGATCGGCCGGCGATGCTTCGAAATGCACGCGCTGGCGCCCCACGGGGCCGGAGACCACCTGCATCGGACCCGTGGCATCGTCACGCCAGCCGGCGACCTTGATCGGGACCAGGCCTGAAAAACCGGTGGGGAACAAGGAAGCGTGCCAGCTGAACAAGCGCGCGCGGGTGACCGGCGCTTGGCAGTTGGCCGTGGCGTCGAGCACCATCTCGACCACGCCCTCGACGTGCCGGTCCACCGGGGCCAGCGCGCCGATGTCGACACCCAGCCGGCGAGCGATGGACGAACGTACCGACTGCACGTCGAGCCGTTCGCCCTCGATCTCGCTGGTCTTGACGACGTCTTCGGTGAGCGCCGACAGGCTCGCTTGATCGCGCAGGGCCAGGCCGACGTCGGCCAGGCGCCCCGTCAACAGGCCCTGGGCGCGGCTGACATCGGCCAGTAGGGTGGCCAAGGCCGCGAGGTCGAAACGCCAGCCGGGCCAGTCGCTGGCCTGCCAGATGTAGTCGCAATCTCCGCTTTCCATGCGGAGATTATCCGATGGATTCTCCGCATCCCCTCATTCACCGCGGATCATGCGGCGAATGAGCGGTCCATTCGCCGCACAGGCGTGCGCCGAGGAGGGCCGCGCCGGCGCGGACACGCTGGCCAAGCCCATCACTCGTGAACTCAGGGGACCGTCTTGCGCGCCGCCACGCCCGTGGCCGGGAAGTCGGTGAACAGGCCGTCCACGCCCAGGTTCATGTAGTACGCCATCTCGGCCTGCGGGTCCTTGAAGCCGTAGCCGCTGGCGTCGTTGCGGAAGGTCCAGGTGTGCACCAGCAAGCCCCTGGCGTGAGCAGCCTCGATCACGCCGGTGGAGCCGTCGACGCGGCGGTCGTTGATCGTCAGCGTAGTGTCGCCGGTGCGCTCGACGTTGTCCTTCACCGTCTTCACGAGGTAGGGCTTCCAGGGGCCGATGGCGTCGGCGTAGGTCTTGACGAAGTCGAGGCCGGCAGGCGTCAGCAGGTCGGAAAAAAGGCGCGCATCACCCTTGACGACGAAGTCGTAGGGCTGGCGGTACGGCGCCACCAGCGACATCGAGCCGTCGTCCTTGACGTCGTCGGCATCCACCAGCTGCACCAGGCGGATGTCCGTCTTGGTGTTCAGGTACTGCAGGTTCGAGACCTCGAAGGACTGGATGAAGACCGGCGCCTTCGCGCTGTTGCCGTAGGCCAGGTGCAGCATGTCGACCAGCGTGTTCTCGAACACGTTGGCGCCGAACTGCGCGGCATGGAAGGTGGAGTGCTTCACCTCGGGGTAGATGCCCACGGTGCGGCCGGCCTTGGCGCCCTCGGTCTTCACCATCGTGATGACCTCGGCCAGCGTCGGGATCTGGTACTGGCCATTGAACTGCTGCGGCCGCGCGGCGTTCGATTGCACCGCGCGCAGCGTCTTGATCTCGGCCAGCGTGAAATCACCCGCAAAGTACGCGGTGGTGGCCACGCCATCCACGTTGCGCGTGGTCTTGCGGTCGGGGAACTTGGTGGCGACGTCGGTGGTGCCGTCGAGCATCGGTTCGTGGCGGGCGATCATCACGCCGTCCTTGGTCAGCACCAGGTCGGGCTCGACGAAGTCGGCGCCCTGCTCGATGGCGCGGCGGTATGCCTCCAGCGTGTGCTCGGGCAGCTCGCCGCTGGCGCCGCGGTGGCCGATCACGAGCGTGGGGTCGCCGGACAAGGTGTTGCGGCGCGGTTCGTCGTCGCTGCCGCCGCAGCCCTGCAGGATAAGGGCGGCGGTGAGGCAGGTGAGCAGCAGGCTGGCTTTCATGGGGTGTCTCCTCGGTGGGGGGCGCCAAGGACTGGTCGAAAGCCCGGCACGGTAGCGTCGCCGCGTGTCCTTGGCATGACAACGCAGCGCCGCGCCGGCCGGCAAAGCGGCGCCCGCTTGCCCGTTCTAGCGCCTGAAAAACGCATGATCCATGCGCGTGCAGGCCGCGGGGCAGCGGGAGAACCCGCACCCCGCACGGGTGGCTTGTTTCAGCGCGCCAACCCGGCCAGCAGCCCCTTCAGCAGCTGCCCTGCGATCGCCGGGTTCTCCTTGATGCGGCGCGTGCCGTAGCCGATCCAGTCGCGGCCGTAGGGCACGTAGATGCGCACCGCGAAGCCTTCGCGCAGCAGGCGGTCGCGCAGCGGCACGCACACGCCCAGCAGCATCTGGAATTCGAAGCGCCGGCGGTCCACCGCCATGGCGCGCGCCAGCGCGATCAGTTCGTCGACCAGCGCCTCGTCGTGCGTGGCGATGCCGACGAAGCAATCGGCCTCGAAGCAGCGCCGCACGTGCTCCACGAAATGCGGGTTGATGGCGCGGCGATCGCCGGCCGCCCGCGGTACGAGCTGCGCCGGGTCCTCGGCATAGATGCCCTTGCAGATGCGCAGGTTCTCGCCCCGGCGCGCCAGCGCGGCGACGTCGCCGTGGCTGCGCCGCAGGTAGGCCTGCAGCACCAGGCCGACGTGCTCGTGACGTTGCCGCAGCCGCTTGAACAAGTCGATCTCGGCCTGCGTGCAGCGCAGGTCTTCCATGTCCAGGCGCACGAAGCTGCCGTGCCGTCCAGCGGCTTGCAGCACGCGCTCGATCTGGGCTTCGCAGCGCGCCGGGTCCAGCAGCAGGCCGAAGGCGCTGGGCTTCAGCGACACGTGGGCGCGCTGGCCGGCGTGGTGCAGCGCGTCGAGCAGGGCGATGTACTCGTCGGCGGCCTGCCTGGCTTGCATGAATGACGTCGTGGTCTCGCCCAGCACGTCGACCGTCGCCATGCAGCCGGCCTCGGCCAGCCGGCGCACGCAGGCGACTGCGTCGGCCTGGGTCTCGCCGGCGACGTAGCGGCGCGATACGCGCTGCAGCAGCGCACGGGGAACGAACGGGATGGCCTGCGCCATCCAGCGGTTGATGATGGATTGCATCGATGGATCCGGAAAGAGAAATGCACGGTGCCCGGCCGGCCGCGGCGAAGCCTCGCTGCGCGGCGAATGGGAATCAGCCGGGCGTGATGCCGCGGCGCCTCGAGGTGGACCGGCTTTGCCGGGCACCCTGGCCTCCTCGGGGACGGGCTAAGCTCAGCCCGGCCCCTGGGGGCCATGACGGCGGCGGCGGATCAGCGCAGGGAGGCGGGAGGCCAGGCGGCAGCGTGCACGGTGGGGATGCGGTGGCGGCCGAAGGGCCGTCGTCGATGCGGGGCGCAGTCTACTGTGACGCGGGCAGGTTCGGACGCAAGGCAGGCGCGGCCGGCGCCCGGCCGGTCCGAAGCGGCCGCGTGCCCGCTTGGCGGGTGGCCCGCGCACCCGCGGCCCGGGTCGTGTGGCCTGGTGCGCCAGGCGCTCACACTCGGTGGGCCCGCGTGCTCGCGGGCCCGGGTGCCCTCATCACCGCTCGTCCGCCCCGGCCATCGCGGCCAGGCTGGACTGCGCATCGGGCGTGCGCTCGCCGCGCAGGATCTCGCGGCCGGTGAGCCAGGTGCCGTAGACGCCGCAGCCGACGATGGTGGCGATGCCCAGCAGCGACCACTCGTCCGGCACGTGCGAGAAGACGATCCAGCCGCCGAGCGTGCCGAAGCCCACCTGCAGGTACAGGTAGGGCGTGAGGATGGCCACCGGCGCCCGCGCGTAGGCCATGATCAGCAGGAAGTGGCCGAGCGCGCCGAACACGCCCATCAGCCCCATCAGCGCCCACAGCTGCGGCGGCAGCGCCTGCCAGACCAAGGGCAGCGACATGCTGGTGACCGCGAGCCCGCCGAGGCCGGAATAGAAATGGATGGTGCCGGGCTGATCGACCTTGGCCAGCGCGCTGGTCAGGATCTGGAATGCCGCATTGCCCAGCACCAGCACCAGCGGCAACAGCAGCGCGGGCGTGAACATCTCGCGCCCCGGCCGCAGCACCACCAGGGTGCCGGCGAAGCCGCCGGCCAGGCAGGCCCAGCGCAGCCAGGACACGCGTTCCTTCAGCCCCACCGCGGCCACCACGGTCAAGAGCAGCGGCGTCAGCATCACGATGGCGCTGAACTCGCCCACGTGCATGTGCGCCAGGCTGACGAAGGCGATGCCATTGCAGGTGACCAGCAGCAGCGCGCGCAGCGCCTGCAGCGCCGGCCGCCGGCTGTGGAAGAGCCGCGTGCCCTGCTGCGGCAGCAGCACGGCGCAGGTGCTGACCGTCTGCACCACGTAGCGCACCCACAGCGCCATCAGCACCGGCACGCTGGCCGCGGCGGCCAGCTTGGCCGTGGTGTCCAGCGCGCCGAAGCACATCAGCGCGATGAAGATGAAGGCCACGCCGCCGATGCGGCGCGGACGGTGCGCGGGGATGGCGCCGGAGGCGGTGGACGGCATGCGCCCGACTATCGCTCAGCCGCGCGGCCGCGCCACCGCGGCCAGCGGTGCGCGGCTGCAGTCCCTCAGTGCGCCAGCAGCCTCACCTGCGTGCGGTCCAGCCCGAGGCCGATGGCGCTGCCCGCCTCGTGCGCGGACAGCCCGGCGCGGTGCGGCTCGTCCACGCACACGCTGTGGCTGCCGACGCGCACGCGGTAGCGCATGGCCTCGCCGAGGAATTCGCTGGCTTCGACGATGCCGGGCAGCCAGGCATAACGGGCATCAGGAGCGGCATCGGCCGCCTGCACGCAGAGGCTGTGCGGGCGGAAGCTCAGCATCAGCCGCTCCGCCGTCGGCGTGTCGGGATCGGCCGGCAGTTCGACCTCGCCCAGGCCATCCAGGTGCAGCACCAGCGAACCCGCCTGCCGGCGGCTGACGCGCGCCGGCAGCAGGTTCATGGTGCCGACGAAGGCAGCGACGAAGGCATTGGCCGGGTAGTCGTACAGCGCCGCCGGCGTGCCGAGTTGCTGCACCACGCCCTTGTCGAGGATGGCCATGCGGTCGGCCGTCGTCATCGCCTCTTCCTGGTCATGCGTGACGAAGATGGTGGTGATGCCCAGGCGCCGCTGCAGCGACCACAGCTCCTGCCGCATCTGCACCCGAAGCGACTTGTCCAGGTTCGACAGCGGCTCGTCCAGCAGCAGCACCTGCGGCTCGATGACCACGGTGCGCGCCAGCGCCACCCGCTGCTGCTGGCCGCCGGACAGCTGGTTGGGCCGCCGCCCGGCATGGGCGGACAAGCCCACCAGTTCCAGCGCCGCTCCCACGCGGGCCTTGATCGTGCGCTTGTCCAACCGGCGCTCGACGAGACCGAAGGCCACGTTGTCCCACACCGTCATGTGCGGCCACAGCGCGTAGCTCTGGAACACCATGCCGATGTTGCGCTTCCAGGGCGGCAGGCCGGTGACGTCCTTGTCGTCGACGAGCAGGCGCCCGTGCTGGTGCTGGTTGAAGCCGGCGATCAGCCGCAGCAGCGTGGACTTGCCCGAGCCGGAAGGACCCAGCAGCGCGAAGAATTCGCCGGGGCGGATCTCGATGTTGACGTTCTTCAGCACCGGCGTGTCGCCGTAGGCGAGGCGGATGTCTTCGCACTTGACGCTGACTTTCTGCATTGTCTGTTCTCCGGACGGATGGGTTCAGCGGCGGGCCGACACCGTGCCTGCATGCGCGGCGGGCGTGGCACTGGCGACGCTCACTTCGAACGGCAGCGGTTCCAGGGTTTCGTCCGCCGGCGGCCGGGCCGCGGCGGCGGCACCGGTGCGTGCGACCACCAGGTGCGACAGGTAGGTGCCGATGGCGACCACGACGACCGCCAGCACCCCCAGCGCCGCGCCCGGCCCGCGGCCGGCCACGCTCTGCATGTACAGGTAGATGCCGTAGCTCATCGGCGCCTGCGACTGGCTGGCGGTCAGCACGATGGTGGCCGACAGCTCGACCGCCGCAGTGACGAAGCTGGTGACGAAGCCGGCCAGGATGCCGCCGGCCATCAGCGGCACCACCACGCGGCGGATGGTGCGCATCTTGGTGGCGCCCACGCTCTCGGCCGCTTCTTCCAGCGACACGTGCACCTGCTGCAGCGCTGCCACGCAGGACCTCAGCGCGTACGGCAGCCGCCGCACCGCGTAGGCCAGCATGATCATCACCCAGGTGCTGGTGAGCAGCGTGTCGGTGCCGGGAATGGTCACCCCGCCGAAGAAGCGCAGGTAGCCGATGGCCAGCACCAGGCCGGGAATCGCCAGCGCCGCCGTGGCGATGGAATCGAGCAGGCGCCGGCCCGGCAGCCGCGTGCGGTGGATCAGGTAGGCGATGGCCGTGCCCAGCAGCACGTCGATGCCGGCGGCCAGGCCGCAGTACAGCAGCGTGTTCTGGACCATGCCGCCGGCGTCGTGCACCAGCGTGCCGTAGTGGGCCAGCGTGAAGCCGTCGGGCAGCGGCGAGAAGCTCCACACCGTGCCCAGCGACAGCAGCAGCACGCCCAGGTGCGGCGACAGCGTGAGCAGCAGCACCAAGCCGATCCAGCCGTAGGCGCCCACCGCCCCCAGCGGCGTCAACCGGCGGCGCTGGATGCTGCCGCCGCCTTTCTGCAGCGTGCTGAAGTCCTTGCCCTGCAGCGCGCGCGCCGACAGCGCCATCGCCACCACGGAGAAGACGATCATGATCACGCTGATCACGTAGCCCAGCGGGTCTTCCACGCCCACCTGCGTGATGCGCAGGTAGGCCTGCGGCGCCAGCATGTTGGTGGTGCCCAGCACCAGCGGCGTGCCCAGGTCGTCGAACACCTTGACGAAAACCAGCGACGCCCCGGCCACGAAGCCCGGCAGCCCCAGCGGGAAGATCACCCGCCAGAAGAGCCGCCAGCCGCGGCAGCCCAGGCTCATGGCCGCCTCTTCCATCGCGCCGTCGATATTGCGCAATGCGAGCGTCAGGTTCATCAGGATGAACGGGAAGTAGTGGATGGCCTCGACGAAGATCACGCCATTCATGCCGTCCATCACCGGCACGGTGAAGCCGAACGCCTGGTTCAGCAGCAGGTTCACCGTGCCCGAGCGGCCGAAGATCAGCTGCATGGCCACCGCGCCGACGAAGGGCGGCATCACCAGCGGCAGCACGCCCAGCGTCTGGATCAGCAGCGCGCCGCGGAACTGGAAGCGCACGGTGAAATAGGCCAGCGGCACCGCGATCAGCGCCGCGAACACGGTCGACATCGACGCGACGTAGAGGCTGTTGAAGAAGGACTCGCGCATCAGCGGCTGCGCGAAGAAGGCGCTGAAGTGGCCGAAGGTCAACGAGCCATCGGCATTGACGAAGGCGGTGAAGAACACCCACGCCACCGGCAGCACCATGAAGAGCAGCAGGAAGGCCAGCACCAGGCCGCCGGCGGCCCAGACGCCGGGGCCCACGGTCCTGAACCAGGCAGGGCCGATCGCCCCGAGCGACAGGTCACGCATGAAGGGCTCCGGTCACTTCAGCAAGGCCAGGGCCTGCTCGGCCAGCGTGCGTGCTTTCTCGTAATTGGCCTGGGCCTTGCCGCTCCAGTTGCCTTCCAGGCCCGTGACCTGCTTGTTGGCCTCGGAGTTCTTCTTGTCGGCCGAGAAGGTGGCCAGGAAGGCCTTGTCCGCCGCGGCCGAGCCGCTGACCAGCGGCTTGAAGGCCAGGTCGCGTGCCTGCTTGAGCAGCGTGGCCGCCTGCGGGTTCGGCTTCGCCGCCAGCGCCGCCTCGGCCGCGTGGATCGCCTTGGTGGCGGCCGTCAGCTCCTTGTGGCGGAAGGTGATGGTCTGGTCGAACAGCGAGGCCACCAGGTTGTAGCGGGCCGCGGACAGGTCGGCGTCGAACTTCACCTGCGCCTTCTTCGCGATCTCGTAGGCATTGGGGTAACCGGCCGGCGCCTTGTACTCACCCGGCGGCAGCACCGGCAGGCGCGACAGCTGCGGGTTGGTCAGGATCTGCTGCCCGGCCTTCGACAAGGCGTACTGGATGAACTTGCGCCCCTCCGCCGAATTCTTCCCGCCGGCCACCAGGCCGATGTTGGCCGGCACGATGGCGGTGACGGTCGGGTAGGCGAAGTCCACCGGAAAGCCCGAATACTTGGGCGCCAGGCCGAAGAAGTCGATCACGACGCCGATGCCGTACTGGCCGTTGTTGACGCCATCGGGCACACCCGAGCTGCGCTCGGTGATCGCGGCGCTGTTGCCGCAGATCTGCAGCAGGTCGGACCAGCCCTTGTCCCAGCCCTCGCCCTGCAGCAGGGTCTCCACCGTCAGGTGCGTGGTGCCGGACCGCGAGGGTGAGCTCAGCGCGATGTGGCCGTGGTACATCGGCTTGGCCAGGTCGGCCCACTCGGCCGGCGGCTGCATCTTGTTGGCATTCAGGTAGCGGGTGTTCCACATGAAGCCGTAGCCGGACAGCGCCTGGCCAAGGTAGAAACCGTCCGGGTCGTTCACCGGGTAGGAACCAACCGTCTTCGGCGTCGCCGGATTCGCCAGGTCGTCCACCTTCTCGAGCAGCTTGCCCTTGGCCAGCACCTCGAAGGCATCTGGCGCGGAGGCCCAGAACACGTCCGGACGCTGGCCGGCCGGCATCTCGCGCACGTAGGCCACGCCGGCGGTGGTGCTGCGGCTCAGCATCTCCAGCTTGATGTCCGGATGCGCCTTTTCAAATGCCTGCTTGTAGGCCTGCGTCACTTCCTTCGGAAACGAGGTGACGATCGTCACCGTGCCCGCCTGCGCGGTGGCCAGCGCGGCCAGCAACAGCAGGCCCAGCGTCGCGAGGCGCTGATGTCGGTATTCGATTCGGGTCACGGCGAGTCTCCTTGGGTTGGGGCAGCGCAGCGGATGATTCAGTGCGCTGCATTGCATTCTTCGAGCGCCCGGCCGTGCGGTCCAATCACACCTTCTGATGGCGTGCATCAGATGCCGTGCAGGCCGTGCAGGTGCCGTGCAGGCCGTGCAGGTCCCGTGCGAATGCCATGCGAATGGCGTGCAGAGACGTCCAGATGGCGTGCCTCAGCCAGGCGCGCCGCTTCCAGGCCGTTCGCTTCCGATGGCGGCCGCCCAGCCGCAGCGGCGTCCGGGCCTATGGTTTCCACACGCCCCTGAGCACCGACAGCAGCGCGACGATCAGCGGGTCGCTGGCGCGGTCGGCCGTGGTGGCGAGGAAGAGGCGCGCGTCGATCTTGGCCGCGCCCCACACCATCCATTCGCCGCGCTCGACGCCGGGCAGTGCCACTTCCTCGCGCAGCAGCGCGCAACCGGTGCCGGCCCGCACGAAGGTGTCCAGCGATGCCGTGTCCGCGCTCTGCACCGCGATGTTGGGCGCCAGGCCCTGCTGGTCGAACAACGCGCGCAGGAAATGGTGCACGTGCGAATCGGGTGTGCCGTCCACCCACGGCAGGCGGGCCAGCACGCGCCACCCGCCCAGTTCCATCTCCGATCGCAATGGATTGGGAATGGCGACGCGGTAGCTGACCGAGCGCAGTGATTGCCACTCCAGCTCGCCCGGCGGGTGCATGCCGACGTGGAACACCGCCGCCAGCGTGCCGGCCTTGATGTGGTCCAGCAAGGCCGCCGACGGCAGGCTGCGCGTGCTCAGTTCGACCAGCGGCAATGTGCGGCGCAATTCGGTGGTCAGCGGCCCCAGGCGCATGAAATCGGGCGATTCGCCGGGAATGCCGATGTCGATGCGGCCGCGCAAATCGCCCTGCATGCGCTTGGCGGCGCCCAGCAACTCGGTGCTGGCGGCCAGCAGTGCCTCGGCCTGCGGCAGCAGCATCTCGCCGGCCTTGGTCAGCTGCAGGCGGCCGCTGCCGCGGTCGAACAACGTCACGCCCAGGCTCTGCTCCAGGCTTTTCAGCTGGCCGGTCACGGCGGGCTGGGTCACGCACAGCGCATCGGCCGCCTTGGTGACGTTGCCGACGCGGGCGACGGTGACGAAGGCGCGGACCTGGTAAAGCTCCATGTCCTTCGAGGATCAGGCGGCGAACAAGCGAACCTGCGACGGCTCGATGCCGATGCTGACCGCGGCGCCGACCGGGAACTTCGACAGCCCCGTGTGGTGCGGCTGGTCGACGGCCACCAGGTGGCCGCCCACATCGACGTGGTACCGCGAATACTCCCCGAGGAATTCATTCGACGCCACGCGCCCCGGCATCCACAGGTAGCGGCCGTCCAGCATCGCGTCGGCCACTTCCATGCGCAGCGTCTGCGGGCGGAAGCTCACCGTCATGGTGCTGCTCTGCGGCAGGTCCGGGTGCGCGGGGAACGAGAGATCGCCGATGCCGGCGACATGCAGCGTCAGCGCGCCGCCCTGGCGCGCCCGCACCTCGCCCTGCAGCATGTTGGCGGTGCCGACGAAGCCGGCGATGAAGGTATTGGCCGGGTAGTCGTACAGCGTGGCCGGCGGGCCGACCTGCTGCACCACGCCCTGGTCCAGCACGGCCATGCGGTCGGCGGTGGTCATCGCCTCTTCCTGGTCGTGCGTGACGAAGATGGTGGTGATGCCCACGCGCCTTTGCAGCGCCAGCAGTTCGCGCCGCATCTGCGTGCGCAGGCGGCGGTCCAGGTTGGACAGCGGCTCGTCCAGCAGCAGCACCGCGGGCTCGATGACGATGGTGCGCGCCAGCGCCACGCGCTGCTGCTGGCCGCCCGACAGCTCGTTGGGCTTGCGCGAAGCCAGCGCCGACAGGCCCACCAGCTCGATCGCCCGCCCCACGCGTTCACGGATCTCGGGGCGGCCGAGCCGGCGTTCCACCAGGCCGAAGGCGACGTTGTCCCACACTGTCATGTGCGGCCACAGCGCGAAGTTCTGGAACACCAGGCCGATGCCACGTTCCCAGGGCGGCATGGCGCTGATGTCGCGGCCGTCGATCAGCACCTGGCCATGGTTCTGCCGCACGAATCCAGCGATGGTGCGCAGCAGCGAGGACTTGCCGCAGCCCGAGGGGCCCAGCAGCGCGAAGAATTCACCCGGCTCGACCTCGATGTCGACGTCCTTCAACACCTCCACCGGGCCATACGAGAGCCGGATGTCCCGGCATTCCACACGCACCGTCTTCACGCAGCTTCCTTGGGCACCCTCACGTCCGGGCCAGCATAGCGGCGCAGCGCGGGCGGCGCATCGGTGAATCTCCACGGGTCGGCGCGGTTGATGGCACGCATCACCAAATCTGATTGGACCGGCCACGGCGGCCGCGCTGCAATCGCCAGGCGCACCGGCATCGCGTGCCGGGCCGCGCCTGCGCATCCCTCGGCCCATGCGGCGCTCCGCCTTCGTGCGGCAGCGCCCGCATGGCCACGCCCTTGCCGCTTTATTCCGCTTAGGAACGTTTAGCAAGCGCTTCAGCGTGACAAAGGACCGCCGACCCCGGCTTTGCCACAGTGCACCGCCATGGGCCGGCCGGTCGCCGTCGGCCCCGTTTCAACGGGAGTTGTCATGTTCCACGCATCGATTGCTGCTTCGGCGCCTGCATCCGCGCCGATGCACTCGGCGGCCTCCGCCGCCACCGCCTTGCTCTGCGGCCTGATCGACGAGATCGACTCGGGCATCCTGGTCTGCGACGGCGAAGGCATCGTGCGCGTGGCCAACCAGGCCGCGCGGCGCGAACTGGATGACGGCCGGCTGTTGTGCTGGCAGGGCACCGCCGTGGGCTGCACCGCCGGCGAAGGCGGGCCGCTGCAACGCGCGCTGCGCGCCGCCGCCCACCAGGGCCGGCGCCAGATGGTGCTGCTGGAGCAGGCCAAGGACTGGCTGCTGACCTCGGTCGTGCCGCTGCCGCAGGGCGACGGCGTCGAGCCGCTGGTGCTGCTGCTGATGGGCCGCCGCGAGCCCTGCTCGGCCATCGGGCTGGAGCTGTTCGGCACTGCCCACGGCCTGACGCTGGCCGAGCGCCGCGTGCTGGCGGCGCTGCTGCGCGACGCCTCGCCGCGCGAGGTGGCGGCCGAGCACGGCGTGGCGCTGTCCACCATCCGCACGCAGATCCTGTCCTTGCGCGCCAAGCTGGGCGCGCGCAGCATCGAGGGGCTGCTGCTGCGCGCCGCCGGCATCCCGCCGGTGGCGGCCGCACTGCGGCACGTGCCGCGCCAGGCGTGGCCGCACTGAACCACAGCCCGTTGCGCGCGGCGCCCTTCCGCTGGGTGCCGCGCCGCCGGGCCCTGCTACAAACCGCCGGATTGCACGGCCAGCCGAGCCTCGCCATGACCGAACCCAGCAAGCCGCGCCAGGACAGCGACAAGCCGCGCTGGTCGGCCCGGACACCGGCGCTGCACATCGAACGCAGCGTCGATGCCCAGGGCCGCACGCAGGTGTCGATGGTGCGCCACCCCACCTACCCGTTCACCGGCGATGTGAGCGGCCATGACGAGCGCTTTGCGCTGGGCGAGCTGTTCGCGCTGGCCGAGGACTACCTCACCCGCCTGGCCGAGATCACCGACCCGAGCGAGCCCGAGCAAGAGGGCGAAGGGCCGCTGCGCGTGGCCACCCAGTCGCTGCGCAGGCGCCCCAAGAGCGGCTTTTCCTGGCTCGGTGCCGCCCCGCGCGAGGGCGAGGAGCCGGACGGCCGGCTGTCCTTCCGGCTCAGCCACGGCGAGCGGGCGGCCGCCGGCCACACCTACGTCCTGCTGGCCGGCAACCAGCTGCAGGAGCCGGCCAAGGGCCAGGCCAGCTACGGCGGGCGCATCGGCCTGCGGGTGGTCGCCCACGTCGGCCCGCCCGATGGCGGGCGACGCCCGGTGCGCATCACCGGCGCCAGCTTCTCGGCACTGGAATTGGCCTGGACCGAGCTGGCCGTGCCGGTGCGCATCGGCGGCATCACCTACCACCCGCGCGACGGCGGCATTCCGATCGACATCTTCTTCGAGCCCATCGCGCAGGCGCTGGGCTTCGACACGCTGGGCATCGACGGGCTCAGCGTGCTGCAGTCGCAGCAGGCGCTCTACCTCAGCGGCACGGCCGCGCTGACCGACAAGGTCCGGCGCATCTACGCCTGGGGCGTGCACATCCCGCTGCAGCGCGACGACGACACCGGCGTGCTGGTGGCAGACACGATCCGCGTGGAAGCCGACTACCGCTTCGAGCTGGTCAGCCACCTGCTTTCCACCTTCGAGCGCGACCCCGCCTCGATGGGTCCCGCCGACACCCTGCAGCAGCGCGCCTCCACGCGCGACGAAGCGCGCCTGAACCCCCTGCGCACCGGCACCGAATGGCTGCTGACGGGCCTGCCCGGCCCGGTGAACCTGGTGCTGGACGATCCCGCCCCCCCGCACGAGCGCTGGGTGGAAGTGCGTGAATCGCGCCTGCGCCGCCCCGGCCACGTGGCGGTGCAGCAGGTGCCCAACGCCGCGGCCACCGACTTGGCGCTGCGCTCATACGACCTGGCAGCCGCGCACGCCTGGCAGCGCGGTGCCGAGTTGTTCGAACGCATCAGCGCCTATGGCCTGCAGGTGCACGAGCTGTTCCGGCTGGCCGGCCTGCCGCTGGTGCTGCGCCACCACGACGCGCTGCGGGGCGCGAACGACGGCCGCGCCGTCAACGCGCAGGTCTGGCCGACCGGCGAATCGCTGTCGCTGGACCAGCCCTACCGGCGCGCCCAGCTGCCGCTGCTGGAAGTGAGCTTCGGCGTCGCGTCCACGACCCACTGCGCCATCGAGCGCCCCGGCCGGCCGCGACAGGAACCGCTGGGCCTGGCCGCCGATGCGCGCTGGGCCTGGCACGAGTTCGGCCACGTGCTCTGCTACGCCAGCACCGGCGACATCGAGTTCCCCTTCGCCCACAGCGCGGGTGACGCGATGGCGGCCATCGCCGCCGATCCCGACTCGGGCCTGCAGGATGCGCCAGCGCGCCACATCACGTTTCCATGGGTGCGCACCGGCCGCCGGCACGACCGCGATCCGATGTTCGGCTGGTGCTGGTGCGGGCGGCGCAACACCCGGCGCCTGGCCGGCGTGCAGCGCCGGCCGATGGCCTTCACCGGCTACTTCGCCGAACAGCTGCTGTCCAGCTCGCTGTTCCGCGCCTACGAAGCCATTGGCGGCGCCAGCGCCGGCCGCGGCGAGCAGCGCCGCCGCGCATCCGACTACATGCTCTACCTGACGATGCTCGCGACCGCGGCGCTCGGCACCGCCGGCACGGTGCCGGCCGCCACCGCGGACCAGTTCGTCTCGGCGCTGATCGATGCCGACGTCGGCACCACCCGCTGGAACGTGCTGCCCACCTGGGGACCGGGCCCGCAGCGGCCGATGACCCGCGTCGGCGGCACCGTCCACAAGGTGATCCGCTGGGCCTTCGAGGCACAGGGGCTGTACGCGGCCGACGACACCGCCACGCCGGTGGCCTGGGCCGAGGGTCCGGGCCGGCCGCCAGCGGTGGACGTTCACATCCCGGGCCAGGGCGATCGCGCCGGCGGCGGCTACGCCCCGGTGCCGCTGCGGTGGGACGACGGCAGCACCCAGCCCTGGCATGCCGACGCCGGCGCCGTCCTCTGGACCGGCAACACGATCGAAGCGCAGGTGCGCAACCGCGGCACGGAAGCCGCGGTGGACGTCGACGTCACGGCCTGGGTCTCGCCGCCGGGCGGCCTGGCCTGGGTCTCGGCCGGCACGGTGCGGCTGGCGCACATCGGGCCCGAAGGCGGCATCCAACGGGCGAGCTTCGTCTCGCCGGTGGCCGAGGCGCCAGGCGCGGTCGTGCTGGTCATCGCCACCTGCGCCGGCGACCCCGCCAACAGCGACCCCGCCGCCGCCCTGCCCTGTGCCTTCAGCTCGCCGCCGACGGACGCCGAGCGACTGCTCGACCTGGTGGCCAACGACAACAACATGGGGCTGCGCATCGTCCCCAGTTGACGCTGGTTCAGGCGCCGCGCTGCCACTCGGCGCGCGCGCGGTTCAGCACCCCGTGCAGCGTCGGCACCACCAGCCGCGTCGCCGCGTTGCCATCGTTGAACAGCGCGTTCCAGATGCCGCCTGCCAGGTGGCGGCTGGCGGTGGTGTCGCTGCGGTAGTGCACGCCGATGCGCTCGCGCGTCACGCCCAGCCGCTCGGCCAGCCAGAACAGCACGCCGCCCAGCGGGTCGTTGCCGCGGATCGATGCGAAATCGGTCTGCTGCCCCTCCTGCCCCACCGTGTCCATGCCGACGCCGAAACGCTGCGCGACGCCTTCGATCTCCAGCAGCAGCAGCGCGATGAAGTGGCCGAGGAAGGAGTGCCCGCTCGGAAAGGCCGGGTGCCGCGGCGGCCCGAAAGGCGGCACCAGCCCCGGTGCCAGGAAGGACGGCCGCACGCGGCGGAAGCGGGACTTGTAGTGCATGTAGGCGACGTTGCCGATGGCCAGGCCGCAGCGGATCAGCTGCATCGTCCAGGGCTTGCTGTCGCGGTCCATGCCCAGCACGTGCAGGAAATAATTCGGAATCGCATCGGCCTGCGCCAAGGCTTCGTTCAGGTAGCGCGCGCGGGTGTCCTGCATGTGGTCGCCCAGCGTTCCAAGCTCCAGCTGGATCGCCTGCCAGGCCGCCACCGCGTTCGACTGGTCGCCCAGCAGCCGCCACTTCAGGTCGGTGTCCTCGTCCAGCCACTGGGCGGCGACCAATTGGTCGGCCAGCTCGTCACGGTCGAGCCCGGCGTAGGCCCAGCGCGCATGCTGGCCGGCAAACTCCCGCGCCGCCTGCACCGAAGCGGCCGACAGGTCCAGGTCCTGCAGCCACTCGGTCAGCGTCGGGTCGAAGGGCAGGTCCCAGAAGCGCAGCGCCGGATCCCAGTCTTCGACCTGCCACTCGATTGGAGCGGCCGGGTCGCCGTAGGGGTTCAACCAGCATTCCAGCGGGTAGGCCGGATCGCCGTTCTCGGTGGTGAACTCGGCCGTCCAGGGTTTCAGGTCCAGGTCGGCCGGTGTGGCGTAGGCGCTGCGTGGGACGTAGCCGTAGCCACCGACGAAGCCGGTGCCCGTCGCACCGCCGGCGCCGGTGCGGCCGCCGATCCAGGCGGCGAATCCCGCGCCTTGCGCTTGGCCCTGGCCTTGCCCTTGGCCTTGCCCCTGGCCTTGGCCTTGGCCTTGGCCTTGGCCTTGGCCCTGGCCCAATCCCTGGCCTTGCCCCTGGCCCTGACCCAATCCCTGGCCCTGTCCTTGTCCCTGGCCTTGCCCTTGCCCTTGCCCAAAGCTCATGTGCCGCTCCGCTTCTTGTCGCGTTCGAATTGATGAAGGCGCTAGCCGGGCAGCCCGGCCCGGCGCAGCGCGTCGAGCAACCGGCCCAGGTGGGGTTCGCACAGCGGATAGAAGCTGCCGAAAGTCGCCACGCGGAAGCCTGGCTCCAGTTGCCTGAACTCGGCGGCCAGTGCGCGCGCCTCGTCCAGTTCGCCGGCCATCGCCAGCGCCGCGATGTGCAGGCGCAGCGCCGCGCGATAACCGTCGTTGCGGCGGCGCGCCTTGGCGAGCCAGGCCACCGCCTCGTCGAGCCGGCCGGCCACCAGCGCGGCCGTGCCGTTCGTCGTGTAGAAGGCGTAGTCCAGCGGGTCGAAGGGGCTCAGGCGCAGCGCGTTGTTCACGCGCTGCAACGCCTCGTCGCCCCGTCCCATGTAGGCCAGCGTGGTACCGCTGCGGGCCCACGCCACCGCGCAGTTGGGATTGACCGTCAATGCCTGGTCGAACAATTCCATCGCCACCGAGAACCGCCGCCGAATGAAGGACTGGATGTGCCCGAGGACCGACAGCACCACCGCATCTCGCGGGTCCAGCGACACCGCCTGCTGCGCATGCTCTTCGGCCAGGCGGCCATCTTCTTCCGATGCAGGGCTTCGGCCTTCCCCCACCCTGAGGTTGTGCCACCACGCCAGGTGCGCATGGGCCTGCGCATAACGCGGGTCGAGCGCGATGGCGCGGCGGAAATGATCACCCGCGCGCTGGAACTCCTCGTCGCGGAAGATGTTCGTCAGCGCCATGCCGCGCAGCACGTGGTCGTAGGCCGAGAGGCTGTCGGTCGGCGCGGCGCTGACGCGGGCGATCTCGGCCTGCTGCACGTGCGGGTCGATCGCCGCCGCGATGGCCGAGGCGATCTGCGCCTGGAAGCCGAACAGGTCCTTGTCCTCGCCGTCGAAGCGCTCGGCCCAGATGATGCGGTTGCTGGTGGCATCGACCAGCTCGGCGTTGATGCGCAGCTGGTGCCGGTTGCGGCGCACCGCGCCGACGATGAGATAGCGCACCCCCAGCTCGGCCGCGATCTCGCCCAGGGGCCGCGCGCTGCCGCGGTAACGCAGCGTGGAATTGCGCGAGATCACCAGCAGCCCGCGGTTCAGCGACAGCGAGGTGACGATCTCCTCGGTCATGCCGTCGCCGAAGTACGGATCGCCCTCGGTGGAGAAAGGCAGCACCGCGACGCTGGGCCGCGCGCCCCAGGCCAGGTCGATGGCGATCGCACCGGACGAGGCCGGCTCGCTCGCCCGTTCGACCCGGTACACCGCCAGCGGCCGGTCGCGCAGATTGCCGGCCAGCGCCTCGCGCACCGCGCCATCGGGCAGCGGCAGCGCGGTGAATCGCACCGGCGCGCGCCGCTGTACGAAGCGCGTGACACTGTCGTCGGTCAGCACCTGGTCGGCCGCGCCCAATTCGGCGATGCGCGCGGCCCATTGCACGCCCTCGCCGATCAGCTTGCCCTCGTCGACGACCACGTCCTCCACGCACAGGCCCACGCGCAGGCGCAGCGTGGAACCGGCGGCTCGCCTTTCCGCCAGCCGGTCCTGCAACTCCAGCGCCCACAGAGCGGCCTCGACCGCGCTGCGGAACTCCAGCGCCACACCCTGCGGCGACAGGTCCAGCACGCGGCCGCCGAAATTCGGCACGGTGTTCTCGATCAGCGTGCTGCGGGCCGACTTCCAGGCCGCCACCGCGGCAGTGGGGTCGCGCACCAGTTCGTCGACCCAGCCGACGAGCTGCGCGAAGGCGATGGCGGCCAGGCGCCGATCGATGCGGTCGGCCGCTTCCGGCGCGCCGGGCGCCGCCGGCTGCGCTTCGGAGGGCTGCAGCACGAAGCGGTAGCCGCGCCCGGCGATGGTGGCGATCGCCCCCGTGCCCAGCACCTTGCGCAGCGAATGGATCTGGACGGTGAGGTTGTTCTCCTCGACCACCACGCCGGGCCACACCAGGTCGAGCAACTCGTTCTTCGTGACGACGCGGTCGCGCCGCTGGATCAGTGCCAGCAGCACGTCGAAGGCCCGTGCCCCCAGCGCGACGGGCTCGCCTTGCACGCGAAGCGAGCGTTCGTCCGGGCGGACCTCGAACCTGCCGAAACGCCACGTCTGTTGCACGGCCCTCCCTCAGGGGCGTTGAACTGCGAAATGCCTTGCCGGGTCATTAAATCACTAGGATCCATGCCTGGGATGGGAGCTTCGTCATGTCGAGAACACACTGGAAGTCCGCCGCCGCCGGTGCCGCGGTGCTGGCCGCGGCGGTCGCACTGAACCCCTCGCCGGAGCGGCACCGCGAGAAGATCCGCGCCGCGGTGGCCGAGCGCAGCCCGCTCGCTGGCGCGCTGGGCGTGGGCGCGCTGGCCGCCTTCGTCTCGACCTACCACTCGCTGGGCTTCGCCTCGTACACCACGGTGAAGGACAAGACGCTGTCGATCGGCGTGCTGGGGATGGTGTTCGTCCTGGAGCCGGCGGGAGCGGGCTGAAGCACGGTCCCACCGGGCCGGCGCGAAACACGCAAGCGCGGCCGTGGGGCCTGGGCGGCGTGGGCGTGGGCGTGGGCGTGGGCGTGGCCACGGCCCTGGCCGAGCCTAAAGGGGCGCTCAGCCCTGCCGCTCGCCGGCGTGCAGCTCGCGGCGCTTCATCGCCAGGTAGTCCTCGCGCGACATCTCGTGCAACTGGCGCGGGTAGCGCTCGACCGCGGCATGCCAGTCCTGCAGGCGGCGCTCGGTGCGCTGCTCGGGCGGCAGCGCCAGCGAGGCCAGCACCGCCTCCAGCGCGAGGTAGTAACGCATCGTGTTGCGTTCGGCCACGCCGCGGCTGCCGCCGACCAGCACCGGCTGTCCGCTGTCGTCGCGGCCAACGACGCTGAAACCCACCTTGTCACGCCCCGAAGTCGACAGGTAGGCCTGCGACGCCAGGCGCGCCGCCACGCCGGCCGAGTAACCGTAGGACATGCGCACGAAGCTGTGCCCCGCGTCGAGCGGCACCGCCTCGAAAGACAGCTTGTAGTCGCTGGTCCCCAGCGGGCCGGCATCGGCCGCTATCTCGACCAGCAGGTGCTCGGCCGCGGCATCGCGCACGCGCAGCGCGAAGTCCACCTGGTAGGCCGACTCCACCGGCTGGTCGTGCCGCCGCGCGATCGCCACCTGCAAACCATCGCCGCCGACCTTGCAGCGCTTGATGTTGGTCTGCAGCATCATCAGCTCGCACCAGGCTTGCGGACGCTGCAGGGCCTCGGCCACGCGGCCGAACGGGTGCCGCACCACCGCATGCACCTCGCCCTGCGGCCGGCTGGCCGACTCGCTGGACGACAGCACCAGGGGCCGGCCGAAGGGGCTGCCCGCCAGCGCCGAGCGCAATTCAGCATGGCGCTGGCGCAGCGCGGCGCCATCGGACGGGCTGGCCGCGGCCGCGATGCCGCTGGCGGCGGCGCAGGCGAGCAAGGCCGCCGCAACGCAGCTCGCCAGCCGATGGGCCGCTGGATGCCGGGGCGGCCGTTGAATCGAAGGCAGACAGTGCGAAGGCAAACAGCGTTCCGGCACCGGCCGGCTCGAGGTGTCCATGGTGCGTCGTGGCAAAACGAGGGGGATGAGCCCAGGCTAATCGCAGCCCCGGCGGCGGCGCGTCGGAATGCCCTGCCGCGCCGCGTCGGACAAGACGCCGTCCCTCCCGTGCCGGCCACGGCGCGCGGGACGCGTGCATTGAACGTTATGCGCCCGCTGCCCCGCGTTCACCGCGCTGCAGCGGGTTCCAGCCCAGGTTGACGCCCAGGTTGCCCAGCGCGATCAGGCCGATGCCCAGCCACTGCCAGGCGCCCAGCTGCTGGCCGTAGAACGCATGGTCCACCGCCAGCGCGACGGCCGGGTAGATGAAGGACAACACGGCGATCCGCGGCGTCGGCAGGTTCTGGATGGCCGCGTACAACAGGATGTACATCAGCGCGGTGTGCAGCAGGCCCATGCCGAGCAGCCACAGCCACGGCGCCGGCGCTTGCGGCAGGGCCTGGAAATCCGCCAGCGGCGCCAGCAGCAGCACGCCCAGCCCCACCTGGAGAAAGGCCACCAGCTGCGGCGGCGTGCCGTGCAAGCGCTTGATGACCAGCGCCGCCACGGCGTACAGCATGGCCGCGCCCATCGCCAGGCCGAACCCCAGCCACGCGCCGCCGCTGGCTGCCGGGCCGCCGCCGTGCCCGCCCACCGGCGTGCCGAACAGGCCGATGACCAGCAGCAGCCCCGAGAAAGCCACCACGATCCAGCCCAGCCGCGCCGCGCCGACCCGCTCGCCCAGGAACAACACGCCCAGGCCGATCAGCATGAAGGGCTGGGTGTTGTAGACCGCCGTGGCGATCGAGATCGACGCATGGTGGAAAGAGGCGAACAGCAGCACCCAGTTGAAGACGATCGCGGCACCCCCGGCCGCCGCCAGCAGCAGCACGCGCCGCGTCAGGTGCTCACGCCGCAGCAGGCCCTGGGCCGCGCAGTACGCGCCGAGCGCGATCGCGCCGAACAGGCAACGGAAGAACACGACGTTGGTCGCGCCCTGGCCGGATTCGAAGACGAAGGCGCCGACGGTGCCGGAGATCACCATCGCGGCGGTCATCTGCAGCACGCCGCGCTGCTGGAGGCTGAGTGTCATGCCCTGCATTGTGTTGGCCGCAGCGGGAATCTCACTTAGCCATTTCCCGCCGATTCGGCCATGATCGCCTTCAACTTCTCACTCGATTCGCTTTATGGCCTACAACCCCGCTCCGGGCGCCGCGATCGACGCCATCGATGTCCGCATCCTCGGCCTGCTGGCCTCCGAAGGCCGGCTGCCGATCACCGAACTGGCGCGCCGGCTCGGCCTGTCCAGCCCCAGCGTCACCGACCGCGTGCGCCGGCTCGAGGCCGACGGCGTGCTCACCGGCTATGCCGCCGCGATCGACCTGGCCAGCATCGGCTACCCGATGACCGCGCTGGTGCGGCTGCGCCCGGTGCCCGGCCGCCTGCGTGAAGTGGAGGCGCTGCTGCAGCAGACGGCCGAATGCATCGAGTGCGACAAGGTCACCGGCGAAGACTGCTTCGTCGCGCGCGTGGCACTGCGCTCGATCCAGCACCTGGACCAGGTGCTGGAGGCCTTTGCCGACATCGCCGAGACCAACAGCGCGCTGGTCAAGTCGACGCCGGTGGCGCGCCGGCTGCCGCCGCTGCGCGCGGGTGGCCAGGTCTGAACAGGGGCCCGCAAGCGAACCACGGTGCGTTCAACCCCGCCGGAGCCGCCAGTACGTGCAAGGGTCATCGCCACCCTTGATGGAGAAGCCGCATGCGCTCCGATTCCACCCCTGCCCCGCTGCTCGGCCACCCGAGCGCACTGCCACGCCGCCGCCTGCTCGCCGCCCTGGCCGCCGGCCTGGGTGGTGGCCTGCTGGCCGCCGGCTGCGCGAGCGACGCCCGGGCCTCGTACCCGCCGCTGGCCACGCTGGAGGTGGTCGACCGCGACAGCGGCCTCGTGCTGCCGCGCTATCCACACGGCGGCCGGCACTACGTCGCCGGCCACCCCGGCGCGCGCTACGCGCTGCGCGTGCGCAACCAGAGCGGCGCCCGGCTGCTGGTGGTGCTGTCGGTCGACGGCGTCAACGTCGTCTCCGGCGAGACGGCCGACTGGAACCAAACCGGCTACGTGCTCGATCCCGGCCGCAGCTACGACATCACCGGTTGGCGCAAGAGCGGCACGCAGGTGGCCGCCTTCGAGTTCGCGCCGCTGCAGCACGCGTATGCCGCACTGACCGGACGGCCGGGCCATGTCGGCGTGATCGGCATGGCGGTGTTCCGCGAAAACCTGCCGCCGCCGCCCGTGGCGGCTCCACCCGTGGCACCTCCCGTGTCGCGCCAGGGCGCGCTGCGCGAGGAGCAGCGTGCAGCCGCAGCGCCGGCACCCGCCAGCCCGCGCGACGCGGCGCGCGAACCGCTGGAGTCGCGCAGCCAGCGCACGGACGACGGCGCCGCCGCCGGCGCGCGCTTGGGCACCGGCCATGGCCAGCGTGAATGGTCGGTCTCGCACCGCACCCGCTTCGAGCGCGCGACGGCCACGCCCGAGCAACTGACGGAGCTGGCCTACGACAGCCGCGAGCGCCTGGTCGCGGCCGGCATCATTCCGGCGCCGGAACCGGTGACGGCCTGGCGCCCGCGGCCCTTCCCGTTGAACACCCCAGGCTACGTGCCGGACCCGCCGCTGCGCTGAAGCCGCGGAGCCCGAGCCCAGGCAGAACAAAGAAAAAACCCCGCGGAAGCGGGGCGTTCGACGTTCAAGGCAGTGGACGATGGACCGGCCGACGATCGGCGGGCCGCTCCGGGAGCGATCCGGTGCGCAGGTCGGTTGGCGGATCGATGCGCGGGCCAACTCGTGAGTCGACCAGCGAGTCGACCCGCGAGCGGATCAGCGAGCCGGCGCACGGGCCGACCACCAAACCGGTTTCGCAGGCCGATCAGGACGGCCGGCCGGCAGCGGCCTTGCGGCCACGGCGTGATTCAGCAGCGGCCGGTGCAGCGGACGAGCCGCCGTCGATCAGGAAGGCCTGGCGGTCCTTGGCGCCGGCGATCCACAGCGGCGGCTTGCCGCGGCCGGTCCAGGTCTTGCCGGTGGCCGGATCGCGGTACTTGGCGACGCCGACGGTCGAGCCCGCGGCCGCTGCCGCAGCCTTGCGCTTGCCACCGCGGCCGCCACGCTTGGGCGCCGCCGTGTCCGCAGCGGGTCGGCCACCACCATTGATCAGGAAAGCATCACGGTCCTTGGCGCCGACGATCCACAGCGGCGGCTTGCCGCGGCCGGTCCAGGTCTTGCCGGTGGCCGGATCGCGGTACTTGGCCACGCCGACCTGCACCTTGCCCGTGGGCGCCTCTGACTTGGCACCGGCACGTGCCGCGCCGCGCGAGCCGCCACCGCTCAAACCCAGTTCGGCTGCGGTGATGCCATAGACGGAAATGGCTTCGCGAATGCGGGAAACCACCCCCGCCTTCTCCGCTTGACGCAATTGCTCGGCCCGGGCCTGCAGTTTGTCAATCGCTGCCTTCACGTCGCTGTATGTTTTCATGCTGTTTCCTTCGTGCGATGGTCGATGCGCCTGCCGCATTGATTGGCCAACTCGAATCCCGCGGCGCCAATCATTCTGCCTCAATAACTTCCGGATTCCATCGGCGGCGCGAAATTGAGTATCAAGCGGGCATTCTCATTCATCGAAAATGGAAGTACTCAAGGACAAGACATCGGCGATGCATGGCAAGCGATGGCCGTCGGGCCGGGGTCTCGGCACCACCGGCGCGAAGGCCGCGTTGCTCTCGGCCGATGGTCGCCTGCGCGGCGAAGCCGGCTGCGCGCCGGAGCAGCTTCCGCCGGCCGGATGAGCGCGGGCGAGGCGGCGATGCAGCCATTTCGCCAACATTCAAAAGACGCGGAGTGATCGGCCGCCGGCGCACTCGCCATTGCCAGCCGGATGCATGGCGCCATGCTGCTCGATCGCAGCCGCGGCCTGTTGCGCCCGGCCATCCTCTGCAACGGTGGCCCCAGGCAGTTCGCAGTGCGACGAACTGGATCGGCGCGAGCCGCAATTGCGCCGCTTACCACCAACCGGACGACGACCGGATTCACCGCATCGAAATTGCTTCGGGTGGCCGAACGAGAGCCGCGCGTGTTCGATCGCATCGCGACAGTGCTGCTGCCGAAAGACGGGCGGATGCTGCAACTGTCCATGCCGATACCTCAGCCAGCACATCCGGCCGCCGCCGAGCCCGAGATGGACTGACGTGGCGCACTGACATGGCGGACCGCCGTGGCGGGACTGGCGCGGCGGACTGGCACGCCGCACCACGGCCCCGGGCCTGCCGCTTGCCCAAGGCGGGTTCCGAACCGCCCGACGAATCGACGATGACAAACGTGGCCGTGTGGGCGCTGATCGTTGGCGCACTGCTGATGACGATGGCCTTGAGCGGCTCGGCGCTGCGCCACCTGCCGCTCAGCACGGCGATGTTCTACCTGCCGGTGGGCTACGCCATCGGTCCGGCGGGGCTGGGCCTGGCGCACATCGACCCGATCGCCGATGCCCGCCTGCTGGAACACCTGGCCGAGGCGGCGGTCGTCGTCTCGCTGTTTTCGGCCGGCTTGAAGCTCAGCGTCGCGCTGGACGACCGCGCCTGGCTGCTGCCGCTGCGGCTGGCCAGCACGTCGATGCTGATCACGGTGCTGCTGCTGGCGCTGCTGGGGCTGGCGATCGGGCTGCCGCTGGGCGCGGCGGTGCTGCTGGGCGCCATCCTGGCGCCGACCGATCCGGTGCTGGCGTCTGACGTGCAGGTGGCCAACCCGCAGGACCGCAGCCGCCTGCGCGTGGCGCTGACCGGCGAGGGCGGCCTCAACGACGGCACCGCCTTCCCCTTCGTGATGCTGGGCCTGGGACTGCTGAACCTGCACCCGCTGGGCGACTGGGGCCTGCGCTGGCTGCTGGTGGACGTGCTGTGGGCGGTCGGCGGCGGCCTGGCGCTGGGCGCGGCGTTGGGCACGGCGATGGGCCGGCTGGTGCTGCACCTGCGGCTGCGCTACCAGCAGGCCCTGGGCTACGACGACTTCCTGGCGCTGGGACTGATCGCGCTGTCCTACGGCACGGCGGTGCTGGCCATGACCTACGGCTTCCTGGCGGTCTTCGCCGCCGGTGTCGCGCTGCGCCGCGTCGAACGCCAGAGCACGTGTGCCCAGCGCGACGCCGCCGGGCCGGCCCGCGCCGCCGCTGCACCAGCGCCGTCGCAGTTCGGCGACGTGCCGCCGGCCGCGGTCGAAGCCGTCATCGAGCAGGCCCTGACCCACCCGGCGTCGCCAGCCGAGCCACAGCAGGTGGCGACGCACCCGGCGCATGCGCCTGCCTTCCTCGCCCAAGCGATGCTCGGCTCCAGCGAGCAGATGGAACGCATCGGCGAAGTGGCCGCCGTCGTGGTGCTGGGCATGCTGCTGGCCGGCGTCGACTGGTCGCTGGTGCCCTGGTGGCTGGTGCCGGCGCTGTTCCTCGTGGTGCGTCCGCTGGCGGTGGCCATCGGCCTGGCCGGCGCGGCGACGCAGCGCCCGCAGCGCCTTTTGATCGGCTGGTTCGGCATCCGCGGCATCGGCTCGCTGTACTACCTGGGCTACTCGCTGAACCACGGCCTGCACGCAGCCCTGGCGCCGACGCTGGTGGCCCTGACGCTGGCGGCGGTCGTCGCGTCGATCGTCGCGCATGGCGTCTCGGTGACGCCGCTGATGGCCCGCTACGACAAGCTGCGTGGACGCGGCAACTGACGCCGAAGACGCGTTTATAAGCGGTTATTGGCGCGTCATCGCGGCAGCCAGCGCCAGCCGGATCGAGCCTTCGTGCGACGCCAGCAGCGCCAGCGCACGCTCGGCGTCGCAGCCGGCCTTCAGCACCACGATCGCCGGCTTCACCTGGCCGCCGCAGGCCGCCAGCGCGGCGCTGGCCTGCTCCGCGCCGGCGCCGGTGGCGCGCATCGTCAGCATCAGCGCGCGCTGGCGCAGCTTGGCGTTGGTGGCCTGCACGTCCACCATCAGGTTGCCGTAGACCTTGTGCAGCCGCACCATCAGCGCGCTGGACAAGGTGTTCAGCGCGATTTTCTGTGCCGTGCCGGCCTTCAGGCGGGTGCTGCCGGAGATCACCTCCGGGCCGGTATCCAGCAGCACCGCGTGGTTCACCGCCTGCAGCAGCGGCGCGCCGGGGTTGTTGGCGATGCCCACCGTCAGCGCCCCGGCCGCGGCGGCGGCACGTGCCGCGCCCAGCGTGTAAGGCGTGGTGCCCGAGGCGGCGATCAGCAGCACCACGTCGTTGGAGGCCGCGCCGGCCGCACGCAGGTCGGCCGCGCCCTGCTCGCCATCGTCCTCGGCGCCTTCGACCGAGACGAACATCGCGCGCGGCCCGCCGGCCAGCAAGCCCACGCTGCGGTAGGTCGGCCACGAGAAGGTGGGCAGCAGCTCGACGCCGTCCAGCACGCCCAGGCGGCCCGAGGTGCCCGCGCCCACGTGCACCAGCCGCCCGCCGGCGCGCAGCCGCGGCACCGCCGCGTCGACGGCCGCGGCCAGCGCCGGCGCCGCGGCGCGCGCGGCCGCCACCGCCGCGCCCTGGTCGTCGATGAAGGCGCGCACCAGGTCGTCGCTGGCATAGGCGTCCAGATCCTCATGCGACGGGTGCGGCGACTCGGTGCGCGGCAGCGGGTCGGCGGCGGATCGCGGGGGGGTCATCATGCGCGCCGGGCAATCAGGGTGCCCGTGCAGGTTGCGGCGGACGCCGCACGCCGACGGCGCGACGCCGAGCCGCCGCACGAAGCTGCGGGTCCGAGGCATGGCGCAGCAGCAGGCGCCCGGGCTGCCCCGGCGTTCCGGCCTTGCTTTCAGGGCTGCTCAGCCGGTGCCGCTCCACGGGCGGGTGTCGCGCCACCCCGCCGGATCGGCGCGTGAAGCCGCAGCGTCGCGCCGGTGCAGCAGCGCGGCCAGGCGCCCGAAGAGGCCCAGGCCGAGACCCATGCCGGTTCCGAGGCCGGGCTCGGGCAGCTCGGGCGGCTGCCGCGGGCCGTCGCGCACCACCTCGTCCGCGGCGATGCCCAGCCCGCCGTCGACCAGCGCCCGCTCGATCACGACCTCGAGCGGGCCATCGGCCAGCAGCCACGGCCGTGTGTAGCGCAGGCCGGCTCCGACACGGCGAATGCGGCCGCCGTCGAAGACTTCGACCACATGGCCCAGGTGGCGCCTAAACAGGCGCCCGGCCGGCGCGTCTGTGGTGGCCAGCCACACGTCGCCGTTCGGCAGTTCGATGACGGGATGCGGCGGGTCGCCCCCATCCCAGCGCATGCTGTCCATGCTTCCCCTCCGACGTTGCCCGCTGATCCGGGGCTCACCTTTGGCAACCGTTGTGCCTGGGGCAATCGGCAAGGCTTACCGCTGCGCGTCTGACGCCGGGCGCGCACGCTGCGGGGGGAAATGTGTGCGGCGAGGCAGTGCGCACTGCGGGGACAGTGCGCGCGACGGGGCAGCGCACGGGCTCGGGGCACGTGGCGGGGAGCACGCGGCGAGGGCGAGCGCGCGGCGCTCAGCCTTCGTCGCGATGGCGGCCCTTGTCGCGTGGGCGGTCGTGCCCGCCACGGCGGCCCTCTTCCGGCCGTTCGGCGCGCTGCTCGCGCGGAGCGTCGGGCCGCGCATGCGGGCGAGGCGGCTCGCCCCGTGCCTGCTGCTGCGGCGGTTCCGCACGCGCTGGTGCGCGCGGCGGTTCGGCCGGCGCCTCGGGCCGCGGCGGCTCGGCACGCGCTTGGCGCCGCGGCGGCTCTGCGGGCGCCTGTGGCCGTGGCGGCTCTGCGCGAGCTAGGAGTCTGGGCGGCAGACGTCGCCCAGACTGGATGAGGTTTTCCGTTGCGATCCTGCGCCGTCGAATTGACCGTCGAGGAACGAAATCGGGGTCCGAAGTCGTCGGGAGCCGGCTGAACAACGCCCCATCGGCATGTATTTGACGTGACCGAGGGCGCCATCTCGCCTCAGCTTGCCTGCATGGTTGCCATGCGTCGCAGATTCAGCGCCAGGCACACGAGCTTCCACTCGGCCTTGACCCTCTGCAGACCGCGCATGCTGAACTGCCGGAATCCCAGCACGTTTTTGATCCAGCCGTTAGGTGGCTCGGCTATCCACTTGCGCTTGGCATAGGCCGTTCGGCCCGCGTCGGTTTGCAGCTTGTGCGCCATCGCCGCGGTGTGCGGCATGCGCTCGGAGTCGACCGCCAATTGAGCCTTGCCTTCTCGACCCAGGGCGACGATCACTTCGCAGTTGCTGCCGGCCAGCGCCTCGAAGACCGCCTCGGACTTGTAGCCGGTGTCGGCCAGCACCTGCTGCGGCACTGCGCCCACATTGGCTTCGGTGGCCCGTAGCATCGTTGGCAGTTCGCCCGCATCGCTGGCGTTGTTGGTCAACTCCGCTGCCACGATGATGTGCGCGGTCGCGTCCACGGCGGTCTGCGCGTTGTAGCCCGCGTCGAAGCCACCGCCGGCGCGCTTCATGATCCGGCTGTCCGGGTCGGTGAAGTTCTCCTGGGCGCTGTCCTTGGGGATGCCGAAGTCGCGCTTGTACTTCCCGCCCTTGGGCTTGCCGTCCTTGCCCCGTGGCTTGTTCTGATCGTCCGGGTCGCGTCCGCGCTGCACGTCAGCTTCGCGCTGGCGCTGCTCCAGCCGTTGACGGGCTTCGGCGATAGCGGCCAAGCGCGCCTCACGCCGCGCGATCTCGGCCGGAATGTCCACCTCGGGTTCGTTCCTCTCAGCCTCGTCGGCCGCCTTCGCGCGCGCCATCAGCGCATCGATCTGTGCCCTCAACTCTCGCTCGGACTGCAGCATGCGCTCGTAGCTCATCGCCTTATGGCGACTGGCGTTAGCCTTCACCTTGGTCCCGTCCACCGCGATCGTGCCCAGCTTGACCAGGCCCATCTCGCGCGCAAGGCGCACCACCTGTACGAACAGCTCCGACAACTCCTTCAAGTGGATCGCCCGGAAGTCGCGGATCGTCCGGTGCGCCGGGAAGTTGCCCGCTGCCAGCACCCGGAACGCCACGTCCTCGTAGAGCTTGCGCGCGATCTTGCGTGAGCTGAACACGCCCGTCGCATACCCGTACACCAGCACCTTGACCATCATCGCCGGGTGGAACGGCTGGTTGCGCGGGCCGTCCTTGTCGTACCGGGCATGGAAGGCGCTCAGATCCAGCGTATCAACCGTGTCGCCGATGAAGTGCGCCAAGTGGTCCTCGGGCAACCACTCTTGGATCGCCTCGGGCAGCAGCAGCATCTGCCGGGGTTCGTAGGGAAGGTAGTTCGCAGCCATTGCCGATGAACCTACCTCATCCCGTTCGCGGCGTCATCAGTTCTGCCGCCCAGACTCCTAGGCGCCGAGGAGACTCCGCGCGCGGCTCAGGCCGTGGCGGCGCCGCACGGCCCTGTGGCGGCGGGGCTTCGGCACCGGCACCGGCACGAGGCTGCGGTGGCTGCGGCGCCTGGACTGGCGCCAGCTGGCGCGGCGGCTGTGCACGCGCCTCGGCGCGCGGCGGTCCTTCGCGCGGGGCCGCGGGCGGTGGCTCACGGCGCGCCTGTGGGGGTGCCGGGTCGGCCTGGTGCGGCCGCTGTCCGGGCGACGGCGGGCGCGGCGCTTCATCCTGGCGGCGCCGTGCCTCTTCATCCTGGCGGCGCCGCGCCTGTTGCAGCGCTTCGGCGGCGCGTTCGGACGCCTGCGGCGGCAAGACCGGCCGGTCGGGCGCCCGGGCGCCGGCATGCACGCCAGGCGGCAGCGGCGCGGGCGCCGGCACGGCGCGCTCCGGTGGTGCGCGGCGCTCGTCCGCACGGGCGTCGCGGCGCGCTGCGTGACGATCATCGCGCCGGCCCCGGTCCGCCGGCAGCGGCACGGCCGGCGGCGCCTGCACCACCCGCACCGCAGGTGGCCCCGCGGTGCGGCCGCTGCCGGCCACCGGCGCACGCGCCTGGTCCACGGGCTTGCCGCGCGCCTGGCCCGGCAGCGGCGGCGCCAGCGCGGCCGGCGGCGCAGCGCGGGCGATCACGGCCCGCTCGAGCACTTCACGCGGAGGGCGGCTGCGCGCCGGCTGCGTCGCGCCGACGACGTTCGCCAGCGTCGGCTGCAGGCGCGGCGCGGCCGCCACCGGCACGCGCGCCAGGTCCCGCGGCGCCACACGCCGGGCCACGCCGGCCACCGGACGCGACTGCGCGAAGTCGCTCACCGGCATGGCCACCACGCCGCCATGGCGCACGTTGACGTAGACGTTGGCCTGGATGACGTTGATGTCGATGCGGTTCGTGATCCGCGCCGGCGCGATCAGCGCATTGCTGAGGTTGACCGCCCGCAAGTAGCTCGGGCTGACCGCATAGGCCGGCCGGTACACCTCCGCCGGGCCCAGCGCGAACCAGGCCACGGAGGCGACGCCGCCGATCGTCAGCGACGCAGTGACGTCGCCCAGGCTGCCGACGAACTGCACCACCGCCGGCGCATACACCGGCCGCAGGCGCGGCGGGCCCGGCACCCAGGCCCAGGCCGTCTCGACGCGGGCCCAGCGCCCGTAGTGCGAGGGCGCGAAGCCCCAGGGCGCGTCGTCGATCCAGGTCCAGCCCCATGGCTCGATCCAGGCCCAGTGGCCGTCGCGGTACGGCGCCCAGTCGGCCGCCATGCGGTAGGGCAGCCACACCATGCCGTAGGACGGATGGCGATGCCAGCGGCCGTGCTCGTCCAGGTCCTCGTAGCCGATCAGGTCGGGCGCCACGTGGCGTGCCGAGGCCGAGGCTTCCCAGCGCCGGTCGCGCTCGCTGGCCCAGCGGTCGAAGTGATCACGCGGCGCCAGCGCGTAGCTGTCGTGGTCGGCCAGGTCGGTGCCATGGAAGCGCAGCGTGCGCCCCTCGGCCAGCGTGAAGGCGCGGCCCTCGCCGAACACGCGGGCGGCGCCGCGCCGCATCGTCACGTCGGTCCATTCGCCGCTGGCCGGCACGTCGATGCGGTAGACACCCGGCCGGTCGGGGCGGAAGGCGAGGTTGGGCGTGTCGATCTCGATGGCCTGGCCGGCGCCGATGCGCCTGACGCTCAGGATCAGCGTCCCCTGCGACAGCCGCAGCTGGGCGATGCGGTCGTCCATGGCCAGCACCTCGACGCCGGTGTGCTCGCGCAGCCGCAGCGCCGCGCCGGTGGTGCGCAGCTCGGCACGGGCGCCGTCGTCCAGCCACAGTGCGTCGCCCGGCACCAGCGGGCGGTTCGGCGTCGCGCGCAGCCAGTCGTCGGTGGACGCGGGCTGGAAGCTGACCGAGCCGCTGGCGTGCGACAGCTGCATCACGCGCGATGGCGGATCAGCCCAGGCGGGCCTTGCCAACGCGCCGAGCACGGCCAGCAGCAGCGCGGCGATCCAGGATTGCGGCCAGAGCTTGTTCATGGCGACCTCGGCTTCGGACGGTTGGCGTGCGGCGGCGGGCGCGGCACGCGGCGCCTGGCGTGGCGTGGCGTGGCGTGGCGTGGCGTTGATGGCACGGTAGCCAGCTGCGCGCTGGCCGCTCGCCGGAGGCCGCGCTGAAGCGCTGTCGGCCTTGTCCGACCCGGCAGCGTGCCGGCGGCTTGGGCGATGGCGCTCGTCAGCGCGGGCTCGGATCGGTTGTCAGGGCGCGCCCGGCTGGCCGCGCGCGCGTTCACGCGATTCGAGCGCCGCGCGGAAGTCGGCGTTGCCGCTGGGATCGCCGGGCTGCCACAGGCGCCGAGGCGGCGCCGAGGCGGACAGGCCCGGCTGCGGCGCGGCATCGAGCCCGCGCTGGGTGGATGCCGCGGGGGCCGGCACCGAAGCCACCGGCGCCGGTGCAGGCGCGGCGACGGGCGCAGGCGCCGGGAGCGGTTGCGGCGCCGGCGATGCCACCGCCCGCGGCTGCGCGATCACCCGCACCGGCTCGTGCCGCGCATCGCCGCAGGCGGCCAGCGCCGCGCATGCCGCGGCCAGCACGGCCGCGCGGTTCATCGACACCCCGGCCAGGCTCACAGCAGCTGGATCACGCCGGTCCCGCGTGAGACCCAGTCCGCGTCGTACACGGTGCAGTTGCCGGCGTAGCTGGCGATGCGCGGGCAGGACACGGTGTAGCCCGCGACCAGCATCGTCACGTGCAGCGTGTTGTCCGCTGCGGTGAAGACGCTGCCGGTGACGCCGTAGACGCCGTTGTTGCAGTTCAGCGCGCCGTACAGCACCAGCGCGTCGCTGCGGGCGAGGTCGCCGGTGGCATCGATCACCAACTGCGTGCAGGTGGTGAGCCCGGAGGCGTTGAACGACGCCGACCAGACCAGGTTGCTGTAGGTGGTCGGCGTGCCGACGGCCGCTGCCGAACTGCCGGCCGCCAAGGCCAGGGCCAGGAGGAAGGAAGGCCGCTTCATGGAGACTCCTTTGCTTGAACGCTGAACGCCCGGGCACGGGTGGCCGCGCCGGAGCAATCCTCGCACCCGCCGGCGCGCGGAAGGACGTGGCGGAGTGTCGGGATGCATCCGCCGCCCGGTGCCGGCCGCCCCGACCGCCCCGGCGACACCATGCTGTCACCCGCTGCGCCGAGCATGCGCCTGTCAGACCACCGCGAAAGGTCCCCGATGAGCCTGATCCTCCCCCGCCGCCGGCTGCTGCTGGCCGGCGCCGCTGCGCCGCTGGCCGGCCTTCCGTCCGTCTTCGCGCAGGGCCAGGCGCCTGCCGCCATCACGCGTGATGGCGCGCGCCCGCCTTCCCGTCCGGCGTGCAGAGCGGCGACGTGCAGGACGGCCGCGCCATCGTCTGGGCGCGCAGCGACCGCGCGGCGCGCATGTGGGTGGACTGGTCGACCAGCACATCCTTCACGCAGGCACGGCGCGTGCGCGGCCCGCATGCGCTGGAAGCGACGGACTTCAGAGTGGGACGACCACGAGGTGACGAACAACTGGTCCGGCGCCAAGGACCTGGCCGGCGATGCGCGCTACACCGAGAAGAGCGTGCCGCTGCTCACCGGCCGCGCCACCCGCGCCTTCCTGGAAAACGCGCCGATGCGCTGGCACGCGCAGCAGGAGGAAGAACGCGTCTACCGCCGCGTCGGCTGGGGCCCGCTGCTGGACGTGTTCGTCATCGACATGCGCAGCTACCGCGGCCGCAACACGCACAACCGCCAGCCCGCGCCCGATGGCGACACCGCCTTCCTGGGCGCCGAACAGCTGGTCTGGCTGCGCGACGGCCCGACCTGACGGGCACGTCGCTGTGGCAGACGACGCTGGCGCCGCAGCGCGCTTGAGGGCCGGCTGACGCGCCTGCGGCGGGCTATCGATGCAGCAGCATCACCTCGCCCCGCCAGTCCGCCCGTGTCGTGCGGAAGCCATTGGCGGGGTGGGCGGCGTCTTCGTAGCCGAAGGAGATGCCGCAGACGATGCGGCGATCGTCCGGCAGCCCGAAGTGGCGGCGGATGAACCCGGGCCGCGTCGCCAGCGCCGCCTGCGCGATGCTGGCCAGGCCCAGGCTGGCGGCCGCGAGCAGGAAGTTCTGCACGTAGGCGCCGCAGTCCACCGCGCCGTAGACGCCGAGGTCCACCGGCGTCGTCACGATGGCCACGTGCGGCGCGCCGAAGAGGCGGAAGTTCTGCATCGCCTGCTGCGCCGACGCCGCGCGGTCGCCGCGCCCAATGCCCACCGCGTCGTACAGGCCGAAGCCGCATTCGCGCCGCCGCGCCTGGTAGGCGTCTCGGTATGCGGTGGGCCATGCGAAGTCCGGCGGCTCGTCGCTGGGGCGCTGCATTTCCTCGAACAGCGCGGCGCGGAAACGCTCGGTCGCTTCGCCGCGCGTCACCACCAGCTGCCAGGGCTGCGCGTTGCACCAGGATGCGGTGCGCTGCGCCAGCGCCAGCACGCGCTCGATGACTTCCGGCGGCACCGGCTGCGGCAGGAAGCCGCGGCAGCTGAAGCGGCGCTGCAGCAGGCGTTCCAGCGCGGCGCTGTCGTCGGGATCCGGCGGGTCAGTAGGGCTTGCTTCGGGTGAATGTTCAATGGTGTGCGGCATGCCGGCCTTTCGACGGTGGGCTGGAGGGCCGGGGTATTCTGGCGGCCCGCCCTTGCGGCGGACGGCGCATCGGCCCGAATGCACCGGCCCGTGCCCGGACCTTCCGTCGGCGCGGGCTTGACTTCGAGCGCACTCGAACTGCTTGAATCCACGCACCATGCCCGCCCCCGCCCCCAGCCCTGTGTCCACCACCACCGCCACCACGCGCCCGACCCCGTCGCTGTCGATCGGCGTGCTCGCCAAGAGCACCGGCCGCTCGGTGCACACCATCCGCTGGTACGAGGCCCAGGGCCTGATGCCCGGCGTGGTGCGGGACGCCGCGGGCCGCCGCCGCTACACGCCGCAGCACGTGAACTGGCTGGACCTGATGGCGCGGCTGCGCCTGACCGGCATGTCCATCGCCAAGATGCGCCGCTACGCCGCGCTGGTGCGCCAGGGCAGGGCCACGCTGGCCGAGCGCCGCGCGCTGCTGCAGGCCCACCGCGAAGAGGTGCTGGCCCGCATCGCCGACTGGCAGCAGGCGCTGGAGTTGCTGGACGACAAGATCGGCTTCTACGGCAACTGGCTGAAGGACGGCACGCGGCCGGACTGGCCGAACGCAGCGACGCCAAAGCCGATGCGGTCGCGCAGCCCAGGGGCCTGAGTCCCGATCGAGGCGCCGCACGGGGCGCCCGTTCCGGTCAAGGCAGCGCCGGTCACAGCAAGCGCTCCAGCCGGATCGGCAACTCCCGCACGCGCCGCCCGGTGGCATGCCACACCGCATTGGCGATGGCCGCCGCCGTGCCGGTGGTGCCCAGCATGCCCAGGCCCTTGACGCCGCCGGGCAGGTGCGGGTCGTGCTCGTCGAGCATGTGCACGGCGAACTCCGGCATGTCGGCGTGCGTGGGCACCAGGTAGTCGCCCAGGTTGTCGTTGACGATGCGGCCGCTCGCCACGTCGGTGAGCGTGGCCTCGTGCAATGCCATGCCGATGCCACCGACCAGCCCGCCGACGTACTGGCCGTGCGCCATCAGCGGGCTGACGATGCGGCCCGCGGCATAGGCGGCGTGGATGCGGCGGACGCGTACTTCACGCGTCACTGCGTGCACACCCACTTCGGCGAACACCGCGCCAAAGGCGCAGGCGCTGTGCGTGGGCTGCGCATCCGGCTCGGTGCGTGCGCCGGCCACCAGCGGCGCTTCGGCCGTCCCGCACTCGCCGGCGGCCCAGCGCTCGCGCAGCGCACGGGCGGCGGCTTGCACCGCGGGCACCAGGCTGGCGGTGACCACCGTGCCGCCGGAGTACGGCCCCTCGGGCAGGCCGCTGTCGCCGATCTCGACCCCGATGCGCGCGGCCGGCACGCCCAGCGCCGCGGCCGCGGCATCGGCCAGCACGGTGAAGGTGCCGCTGCCCATGTCCTGCACGCCGCAGCGCACGGTGATGCCGCCCTCGCCTGCGTCGACCAGCTCGGCCGAGCACGCCATCCGCTGCACCGGGTAGGCCGCGGTCGCCATGCCCTGCCCCACGAGCCAGTCGCCGTCGCGCAGCATGCCCGGCTCACGCGGGCGCTGCTGCCATCCAAAAGAGGCGGCCGCCCGGTCCCAGCATTCGCGCAGGCCATTGCTGGACCAGGGCAGGCCGCTGTGGCCGTCGACCTCGGCGAAGTTTCGCCGGCGCAGCTCGATCGGGTCCAGCCCGCAGGTCCACGCCAGCTCGTCCAGCGCGGTTTCCAGCGCGAACAGACCGGGGCCTTCACCGGGAGCGCGCATCGGGATTGGTTGCGGCGCGTGCACCCGCTGCAGCCGGTGCGTGGTGCGCACGTGATCGCAGGCATAGAGCCAGCGTGTCGCGTTGCCCACGGGGTCGGCGTAGTCGGCGACCGGCGAGGTCTCGGCCAGCGTGTCGTGCACCAGCGCCTGCAGGCGGCCGCCGCGATCGGCGCCGATGCTCAGGCGCTGCAGCGTGGGTGAGCGCCGGCCCACCTGCGTGAAGGTCTGCGCGCGCGTCAGCTCCAGCAGCACCGGCCGGCCCAGGCTGCGCGCGGCCTGCGCCACGCGCAGCGTCAGCGCCCACCACAGCGGGCCCTTCGAGCCCAGGCCACCGCCCAGGTGCCGCGCCACCACCCGCACCTGCTCGCGCCGCAGCCCCAGGCTGTGCGCGACGACGCGGCGCGTGCCGAACACGGCCTGCGTGCTGGTGTAGAGCGTCAGCTCGTCGCCCTGCCACAGCGCCAGGCTGGCATGCGGTTCCAGCACCTGGTGGTGGTTGGCTGCGGTGGCGAACTCGAAGGCCAGGCGGATGTCGCTGCGCGCCAGCGCGGCGTCGGGGTCGCCGCGCTGCGAATCGGTGGCCAGGCGGCCGGCCACGGCCGGCGCGAAAGGAGGCTCGGCCGCCGGCGCCAGGCCAGCGGTGTGCGGTTCGGGCTGCTGG